>Ga0207954_1000296_pt1 | contig 16277 bp, 14 predicted proteins | sample CryBogmetaGMA0M_FD_184547 | JGI IMG/M metagenome (GOLD analysis project Ga0207954, IMG submission 184547) | Freshwater microbial communities from Crystal Bog, Wisconsin, USA - MA0M (SPAdes) | ecosystem: Environmental > Aquatic > Freshwater > Lake | place: Crystal Bog, Wisconsin, USA | collected... | reverse complement strand
GCCCTAAAACTTTCCCCCGCCCCCGTGAAGTGTCAGGGCCGCGTTTCCCTGCATTCACCCTCCCAGTCGGGCCGATTCTCCCAGCGTGAACCATCCTCTCTCCGGCCCCGTAGTATGGGCTGCGGCCGGGGGGATTCCGGCCGGTTCGGCAACGCCCCGCTGGGGCAAGGGACGGCAACCATGGCACGCAACGATTCGCTTCTCAATCTGCGGGCGATCCTCGTCAAGCGGCGCGACGCCCTGCGGAGTGCGCTCGCCGGCGACCTCTCGCTGCTCAAGGAACTCCGCAGCGAATCGCCGGGGGACGTGATCGACGCCGCCTACGACTCGGCCCAGGACGAGATCAGTTCGCAGCTGGCGGAGGTGGAAAGCCGGGAACTCGCCAACATCGAGAACGCGCTGGAGCGGATGAAGATCGGCAAGTATGGCCAGTGCGAGGTGTGCGGTGGCCGGATTCCGATGGCCCGCCTCCACGCGCTGCCCTACGCGACGATGTGCATCGACTGCCAGCGGGATCTCGAGCGGACGGGCGGTTCGGCTTCCTCCCACCGCGGCTTCGGCGAGGAGGAGGCGGGCGAGGAGACGGTGAGCGGCGAACTGGAAAACTGAAACCACGTCGGGATATGCTGCGGAAGCCCACGGGCCTCCTGCCTCCTGCGGTGGATTCATGATCGTTCGTCGTTCGCTCGCCTTCCTGCTGCCGGTCGCCGCGCTGGTCTCGGCCACCGTCGCGGCGGCCGACGAGCCGCCCCTCACGCCGGTCGGGCCGGCCGTCGTCCGCGGCGACGGCCGCGTCGATCCGATGCGGGCGGTGAGGATGTCGGCCGCCGAGCGGGAGCGGCTCTACGAGCAGGCGGCCCGCGATGCCGAGGTGCTCGAGACGCAGGGGCGGCAGCTCCGCCGGCTCACGGAACTGCTCCGGCCGGCCGTCGTCCACATCGACGCCACCAAGCCGCTCGCCCGGCCACGGAGCGGCAAGACGACCGAGAACGAGGCCGGCTCCGGCGTGATCGCCCAGCTGGCGGGGCTGACCGTGGTGATCACCAATCGCCACGTCGTGAACCGCTCCGCCCTCGAGGACATCGCGGTCCGGCTCGACGACGGCCGCGAGCTCACGCCCAAACGGCTCTGGTCGGATCCGGGCACCGACATCGCCGTGCTGGAGATCGAAGCCGATGACCTCCAGCCCGCGCGGCTCGCCGAGGGCGACACGGTGCGGATCGGCGACACCGTGCTCGCCATCGGCAGCCCCTTCGGCCTCTCGCATTCCGTCACGCTCGGGATCGTCTCGGCCAAGGGCCGCCGCGACCTCGAACTCGGCGAGGGGAACGTCAAGTTCCAAGACTTCATCCAGACCGATGCTGCCATCAATCCCGGCAACAGCGGCGGGCCGCTGGTCAACCTCCGCGGCGAGGTGGTGGGCCTCAACACCTGCATTGCCAGCAACTCCGGCGGCAGCGAGGGGATCGGGTTCGCGATCCCGGTCCCGATGGTGATCTTCGTGGCCCGCCAGCTGATCGAGCACGGCACCGTGCCCCGGGCCTATCTCGGCGTGGCCCTCGACAAGAAGTTCGAGCAGCACGAGGCCGACCGCCTCGGCATGGTGCGGCCGGTGGGCACCCGCGTGGAGACGATCACCCAAGGCGCCCCCGCCGACCTCGCCGGCATCCGACCCGACGACGTGATCCTCGAATACGAGGGCCGGCCGGTCGAGGACGACGACCACCTGATGAGCATGGTGGGCATGACGCCGCTCGGGAGCGTCGTGGAGCTCGTGATCTTTCGCAACCGCGAGCGGATGCCGATGCGGATGAAGGTGGCGAGCCGCAAAGACTTTGAGTGACGGCCCGACCACCGCTCGGGCCTGCCCATGCCCTCTCGTCGGTCGTTCACGTCGGCCCTCCAGGCCTCCGTTCACTGCGGTGGAAGCCGCGCTTCGCAATCCTTGCTGCGCTTGCTTCCACAGCCCGCTCGAGGGCACGGGCAGGCCCTCGCTGTCGTCGTCGAACGGCCACGAGTTCTCGAGCGGCCGCAAGTTCTTCCGTGGCCGCAGGTTTTCAACCTGCGGAGCAATCCCGCTCGGGATAACCCCTGCTCACTCCGGGCATCAGGTGGCGTCGGCGGCGGCGGCGAAGCTGCGGAGGATGCAGTCGGTGATGGCCGCCGCGTCGCAGCCGACGAGCAGGTCGCAGGTTGCCCGGGCGGAGCTCGTCTGCCGCCGATCGACGACCAGCATCCCGGCGGTGAGCTCGCCCGCGGTCTCCACGTCGGCGGCGACGGCCGTCCTTTCGAAGAGCTCCGGATTGGTGAGGGCCACCAGGCTGACCACGTCGTGCAGCCAGATCCCCTCGCTGCCGAGAATCTGGCGATGGGCCCGGAAGGCGTGCGGCATCATGCGCCGCAGCAGTTGACCGGCCCGGGAAAACTCACGGGGCAGCTGGTCGAGAAACTCGAAGCCGAGCATCACCTGCGACGTCGTCTCCAAGGGCACGAGCGTCTTCGCCAGCGGTTCGCGGATCACCTGCCGGGCCGCCGCCGGATCGGCGAGGAAGTTGAAGTCGGCCACCGCCGAGGCGTTGCCCGCGGCATGCACTGTGCCGCCGGAGACCACGATGCCGGCCACGAGTTCGACGATCGACGGATCCCGCTGGAACACCCGGGCCACGTTGGTGAGCGGACCCAGGGCGAGGATCGTGATCTCGCGAGGGTGGGCCTTGAGGCACTCCCAGATCACCTTCTCCGAAGGATGCCCGCCGTGAAGTTGCACGCGAGGAAGCTCGGCGCCGCCGAGGCCGTCGGGGCCGTGCAGCCCGGGGGCCGTCGCGAAACTCGCGGCATCGCCGGGCGCGACCCCGAGGCGGGCCAGCCGCGGCGGGTCGAGGAACGAGACCACCGACTGGACGTTGGCAGTCGCCCGCTCGGCTCCCACGCTCCCGCCGACCGCCGTCACGGCCACCACCTCGAGCCGCGGGTCGAACAGCGCCATCGCGAGCGCCGTGGCGTCGTCGATCCCGGGATCGCAGTCGATGATCACCTTGCGGGGCGTGAAAGGAGGCACGGCAGCAGGGCTCCTCGGTCGTCGGGTAGGCTGGAGTGCGGGTGGCGGCCGTGGTGACCTGCCGGCCGCAATCGTATCCCAAACCGCGTTCCCTGAGGCCTGACCGTCCCGGTTTCCCATGAGCGAAGCCCCCGCCACCCCGTCGAGTTCGGATCCCATCGACGTCGCAACCTGGACGGCGGAACTGCGGCAGGCCGCACGGCGGCCGGCAGGCGACGTCCGCGGCCTGATCGAGGGGGTGCTTGCGGGCACCATCGATCTCGACGCCTTCGGCCAGTGGCTCGTGGCCTTGGCCGACCTCGGCGAGTCGGCCACTGAGATCGCGGGCGTCGCGGCGGCGCTCCGCAGCCGGATGCTGGCGGTCCCTCACGGCGCGACGGCCGTGGCCGACACCTGCGGCACCGGCGGCGACGGGTCGGGCTCGTTCAACATCTCGACCGCGGCCGGCATCGTCGTCGCCGCCGCCGGCCAGCCCGTCGCCAAGCACGGCAACCGCGCCGTCTCGAGCCGCACGGGGTCGGCCGATGTGCTCGAGCGGCTCGGCGTGAGAATCGATGCGCCGCCCGCCGTGAGCGGCCGCAGCCTCGCGGAACTCGGGCTCTGCTTCTGCCTCGCCCCCGTGCACCATCCGGCGATGGCCCGCGTCGGCCCGCTCCGCCGCAGTCTCGGACGGCCCACCGTCTTCAACCTCGTGGGTCCGCTGTGCAATCCCGCCGGCGCGGCGGTGCAGGTGATCGGCGTGGGCCGCCCCGCGGCCCGCGAGCCGATGGCGGAGGCGGCCCGGCTGCTCGGCGCCAGCCGCGCGATCGTCGTCTCGGGCCACGTGGGCCACGATCCCGCGGCCGGCACGGCCTTCGACGAGGTGAGCCTCTTCGGGCCGACCGACGTGCTCGACGTGACGCCGACCGGCACGGTCCGCGCCCGGTGGACGCCGGAGGACTTCGGTCTCGCCACGGCGCCGCCGGCGGCCCTCGCCGACCTCGAGGTGGCGGGCCCCGAGGAGAGTGCGGCGGCGATCCATGACGTGCTCGGCGGCGGCACCGGGCCGCGGCGCGACGTCGTCGTCCTCAACGCGGCCGCGGTGCTCTGGGCCGCCGGCCGCGCCCCCGACAAACCCGCCGCCCGCCGCCTCGCCGAGCACGCGCTCGACAGCGGCGCGGCTGCGATCCTGCTCGAGCGCTTCGCCGCGCTCTCGCACGAGCCCGCCCCGGAGGTGGAGCACCGCTGAGCCGTGCGTGGTCGCGCCGCTCGGGGCTGCCCGTGCCCCGTCGCCAGTGGCCGAAGCTCTCCGAAAGTGGCCGCAGGTTTTCCACCTGCGGAATGCAAGGTGCGCCGCGCCGCGAGGGGCTGCCCGTGCCCCGTCGCCGGACGTTCGCCTCGGCCCTCCCGGCCTCGGCTCTCTGCATGTCCGCTGCGCTTCGGCATCCTGCCTGCGCTTGCTCCCATAGCCCGGCTCTCGGGGCATGGGCAGCCCCTCGCTCCGTCCTCCTGCGCATCGGATTCCATACCGGGGGAGCAGCCGGCCGGGGGCACGCGCAGAAGCCGGTGACACTTGTGGACGCAGGGCGTCGATATTCCGACAGAGCCGTGAACTCACAAGTGCCGCCGGCGCCGAGCATGTCTCCGGCCGGCTGCGGTGCCGCGACGCGGGATGACGACGACGCTCAGCGGAGCGGCACTTCCAGCCCGTCGAACGCCAGTTCCACGCCGGGCGGTAGCGTCGCGGCCACCGTCGCATGCCGGATGTCGTGGGCCATGTGCACGAGGAGGGTGCGTCGCGCGCCGACGCGGGCCGCCGCCGCCAGCGCCTCCTCGAGGCTGAAGTGCGTCGGATGCCGGCTGGCTCGGAGGCAGTCGAGCACGAGGACGTCGAGGCCCGCCAGCAGCGGCCAGCTCTCGTCCGGGATGCCGTTGGTGTCGGTGCAATAGGCGACGTCGCCGATCCGGAAGCCGAGCACGTCGAACACGCCGTGCCGCAGCCGCAGCGGCGTAATCCGGGCCCCGAGCAGGTCGAAGGGGGTGAGCGTGATCCGTTCGAACGTGACCTTCGGCACGCCGCCCCCGAGCGGCGGCCCCGCAGCGAACGCGTAGTCGAAGGCCTTGCGAATTCGGTTCTCGACCCGCTCCTCGCAGTGCAGCGGAATCGACCGGCCGGTCGCGAAGCAGAGCGGCCTCAGGTCGTCGAGCCCATACACGTGATCGACGTGCTCGTGGGTGTAGAGCACGGCATCGACCCGGCCGATGCGCTCGCGGAGCAGCTGGCTGCGGAGGTCGGGCGTGGTGTCGACCAGGAGGTGGCCGGCGGGCAGGCCGAAGAGCACGCTCGTGCGCGTTCGCACGTCGCGCGGATCGCCGCTGGTGCAGGTCTCGCAGCCGCAGCCGACGAGCGGCACGCCGGTGCTGGTACCGGTGCCGAGAAACAAGACCCGGCCGGACAGGTCGCGACCCACGCCGAGCGGCGCGCGACTCGACTCGGAATGCTGGATCGGGGCCGACGGCATGCCGCGGATTATCGGCGCCATCGGCCACGGGCACCATTGGCGCTACGGAAACGGCCCGCGAACGCGGCGCCGGCACGGCGGCCCGGGCGCCACGGGGCCCGGGCCGCCTGCCTCGGTCGCATCAATACCAGCCGCGGCGAACGGCCCGGCGGGTCGCCCGATAGGCGTGCTTGTAGGCGTGCGGCGTCGGGGCGACGACCGCCCCCGGCACGGCCGCCACGACGGGCGCCGCATAGGCGACCGTCTCGACGCACACGGGCTCGGCCACGACCACCGGCCGGGCCACCACCATGGGCCTGGCCACGACGACCGGCGCAGCCACCGCCATCGGCACGAGACCGCCGGCCCAGAGCACCTGCCCGCTGGCAGGCCCCATGGCCGCCAGGCAGCCACCCACCGTCGCCAGCATCAGCACACGATGCACCATCGGGATTCCTCCATGACACACAGACACACGACCGGCGAAGTCCATACCGCCGCTGCGGACGGGCCGGCCATCGGGCCTTCTACGCCCTGAAAGCGGATTGGTTCGCGCCGGATGCGGTTCCGGCCGACCCGTTCGCCTTGACCCCCACACCGCCTCCCCGCGAGAATCATGAGTTGCTCGAATTCTCGGGAACCTCGCCGGTCCGTCCGCGGGTCCCTGCCCACCCCGCCTGGCTCACACGACTCCGTCATCATGGAAACCCTCGAACGCCTCTGGGATGCAGTCTCCAACGGGGCCGCCGGTGTCGGCGGCCGCCTCGAGGGCTTCCTCACAGGACTCTTCGGCTCGTCCAACGCCCGCTACCTCCGGCGGCTCGAGCCCAAGATCGAGGCGATCAACTCGCTCGAACCGACCTACGAGGTGATGAGCGAAGCGGAGCTCCGCGGCCAGACCGCCGAGTTCCGCCGCCGCCTCGCCGCCGGCGAGACGCTCGACGACATTCTCGTGGAGGCCTTCGCCGTCTGCCGCGAGGGGGGCCGGCGGTTCCTCGGCATGCGGCACTACGACGTGCAGCTGATCGGCGGCATGGTGCTCCACTCGGGCGCCATCGCCGAGATGATCACGGGCGAGGGCAAGACGCTCGTGGCCACGCTCCCGGCCTACCTCAACGCCCTGGAGGGCAAGGGCGTGCACGTCGTGACGGTCAACGACTACCTCGCCCGCCGCGACATGGAATGGATGGGGCCGCTTTACATGGGCCTCGGGCTCACCGTGGGCGCGATCCAGTCGGGCATGGAATCGGGCGAGCGGCAGAAGTCGTACGCCTGCGACATCACCTACGGCACCAACAACGAGTTCGGATTCGACTACCTCCGCGACAACATGCGGATGGCGGCCCGGGACGACGACCGCTTCGCGAAGCACCTGCAGCAGTCCCAGGGTCCGCTCAACTTCGCGATCGTGGACGAGGTCGACAACATCCTCATCGACGAGGCCCGCACGCCGCTGATCATCTCCGGCCCCGCCCACGACGACGTCTCCAAATACGCCAAGGCCGACCAGATCGCCCGCCAGCTCAAGGCCGACGAGCATTTCGAGGTCAAGGAAAAGGAGCACACCGTGGCCCTCACCGAGGAGGGCGTGAGGCTGGCCGAGAAGCTCGCGGGCGTGGAGAGCTTCTACACCGCCGGCAACATGGAGTGGCCGCACCTGATCGACAACTCGCTCAAGGCCCACTTCCTCTACAAGCGCGACGTGAACTACGTCGTGCAGCAGGGGGAAGTGGTGATCGTGGACGAGTTCACCGGCCGACTGATGCCGGGCCGGCAGTGGTCCGACGGCCTCCACCAGGCCGTCGAGGCCAAGGAGGGGGTGCGGATCAAGGAGGAGTCGCAGACGCTCGCCACCGTCACCCTGCAGAACTTCTTCAAGCTCTACAAGAAGGTCGGCGGCATGACGGGCACCGCCATGACCGAGGCCACCGAGTTCTGGAAGATCTACAAGCTCGACGTGATCGCGATCCCGCCCAACCGGGGCATGAAGCGGATCAACCACCCCGACGTCATCTACCGCACCGAGCGGGAGAAGTGGGTGGCCGTCGCCGACGAGGTGGAGCGGATCAACCGCTGGGACACGGTGGCCCTCACCGACGGCACGTGGAAGGTCGGCCGGATCACCAAGGACCTCGACGGCGAGATCGAGTTCGAGCCCAAGGGAGAGCGGACGAGCGAGCGGATCCCGAACGCGAAGATCAAAGAGATCCAGCGGAAGGGCCTGCCCGTGCTGGTGGGCACCGTCTCGATCGAAAAGAGCGAGCGGCTCTCGACGCTGCTCGAGAAGCGGGGCGTGGACCACCAGGTGCTCAATGCGAAGCACCACAAGCGTGAGGCCGAGATCGTGGCCCAGGCCGGCCGGCTCGGCGCCGTCACGATCGCGACGAACATGGCTGGTCGCGGCACCGACATCATCCTCGGCGGCAATCCCGACACGCTCGCCTGGGCGAAACTGCAGGACACCTATCCCACGCGGCTCGACGTCCCCAAAGCCGAGTGGGACGCGCTCGTCGCCGAGATCTCGACCCGCGAGAACATGAAGCCCGAGGGAGAACTCGTCCGCTCCATGGGCGGGCTCCAGATCATCGGCACGGAGCGGCACGAGGCCCGGCGCATCGACCTGCAGCTCCGCGGCCGCTGCGGCCGGCAGGGTGACCCGGGTTCGAGTCGGTTCTTCCTCTCGCTCGAAGATGACCTGATGCGGATCTTCGCCGGCGAGTGGGTGAAGAACGTGCTCACCCGGCTGGGGATGCAGGAGGGCGAGGCGATCGAGAGCAAGATGGTCACCCGCCGCGTCGAGGCCGCCCAGAAGAAGGTCGAGGAGCGGAACTTCGAGATCCGCAAGAATCTGCTCGAGTACGACGAGGTGATGGACGAGCAGCGGAAGCGGGTCTACGGCTTCCGGCAGAAGATCCTCGACCAGACCGACGGCGACGACGACTGCCGCGACATGATCCTGGAAATGGTCGACCGGCAGATCGACCAGAACATCGGCACGTTCCTCGACAAGGACTACGGCTGCCAGACCTACGCCACCTGGGCCGGCGGCCAGCTGTCCTGCGAACTCGACCCCGCCGATTTCCGGGGCATGACGGCAGACGAGGCCGAGCGGATCGCCGTCCAGGAGGCCGTCCGCAACGCCGAGGGGCAGATCTACGAGGCGGTCGAGGAAAACCTGCCCGGCGGCGAGGACGAGAGCGAGTGGAACTGGGGGGCACTGGCCTCCTTCGTCAACGCCCGCTGGAAGCTCTCGGTCAGCGACCGGGACCTCCGCAAGGTGGGCCGCGACGGCGTCTGCGAGTGGCTTCAGGACAAGGTCCGTGAGGCGATCCACCGGATCGACCTCGCCGAGGGTGGTCGGTTTTTGGCGCATGACTTCGGCCTCCGCAGCGCTCTCGGCTGGACGGAGTGGCGGTTCGGCGCCGGCTTGCACGACGAGCAGGTGGCCGCTCTGGAACACAGTGGACTCGACGCGGCGGCATTCAAGCAGCGCGTCAGCCAACTGGCCCGGGACGTCTACGATCGGCGCGAGGTGGAGTATCCGGTGCTCGTGGGGCTGGCCCACTTCTCGGGCCGGCAGCCCGATGGGTCGCGGCGTCTCGACCGCGAGGGGCTGCTCGACTGGGCCCGCGACCGCTTCGACCCCGCCCTGCCGGAAGACGCCGTCGCCTCCGGCGACCTCGATCAACTCCGGGCGAATCTCGTCGATGCCAGCCGCCGCCGTCACGGCCGCGGCGACGCTCCGCGGGACGAAATGGGCCGCATGGAGCGAGCCGTGCTCCTCCAGATCCTCGACAACGCCTGGAAGGATCACCTCCTCGCGATGGACCACCTGCGGAGCAGCGTCGGCCTGCGCGGCTACGCCCAGGTGGACCCGAAGGTGGAATACAAGCGCGAGGGCATGCGGACGTTCGACCTGATGTGGAAGGGGATCGACGAGCGCGTGGTGGACATCGTCTACCGTATCGAGCAGGTCGAGGAAGACGCGCTCCGCAGCACCTGGCACGAGACGGCGGCCATCCACGCCGACGCCTCGTCGGCCGGACTCGCATCGCCTCCCGACGAGGGGCAGTTGGCCGGCGGGCCGGCCCATCCGCAGGGCGACGCCGGCCCGGCGGAGCCGATCCGCAACCTGGGGCACAAGGTCGGTCGCAACGACCCCTGCCCCTGCGGCAGCGGCAAGAAGTTCAAGAACTGCTGCGGCAAGTCGAGCGGCGTGGCGACGGGCTGAGCGGCCGCTGGAAGCCCAGTCGCGCGACCGCCGGACGTTCGCCTGCAGGGAGCCCAATCGCGTGAGCGATGGGGACTCCGGGCTCTGGGAGCCCAATCGCGTGAGCGATGGGGATCCGACCGTGTCGCCGCGAGGGGCTGCCCACGCCCCGTAGCCGGACGTTCGCGGATGCCATCGTGGCATCCGCTCTCTCGATGCTGACTGCGCTTCGCCATCCATGGCTCCGCTGGTCAGCAACGCCGGCTCTCGGGGCATGGGCAGCCCCTCGCTCCTCGATTCGTTCGGTTTCGTGCTGCGCAGTCGGGCGGCGATTCTTTATCCTGCCCACGTGCTGCTGAATCTCGTTTATCTCGTCGCCGTGATCCTCGCCCTGCCCTGGGTGGCGTGGCGGCGATTCTCGGGCGGGCGGCCTGTGGCGGCGCCGTGGCAGCGATTCACCGGCGGCGTCGAGGTGGCCGCGAAGCCACCGGCCGCGGCGCGGATTTGGCTTCACGGCGTGAGTGTGGGCGAGGTGCAGTTGCTCGCCGTGCTGGCCGAAGAACTGCGGCGGCAGGCTGCGGCGTCCCGGCTGCCGCTCGACTGCGTGATCTCGAGTTCGACGACCACGGGCCTGGAGGTGGCTGTAAAGCGGTTCGGGGCCGACCATGCGTTTCCCTGTCCGCTCGACTTCACCTGGGCGGTCGAGCGTGTGCTCGACCGGGCACGACCCGATCTGGTGGTGCTCGGGGAACTGGAGCTCTGGCCGAATCTCGTGGCCTGCATCCGGCGGCGCGGGATCCCGATCGTGGTGGCCAACGGGCGGATGAGCGAGCGGAGTGCGGCGGGCTACGCCACGATCGGCCCGCTCGTGCGGCGGACGCTCGCCGCGGTGTCGCTGGTCGTCGCTCGGTCGCAGGCCGACGCCGATCGGTTCGCGGCGCTCGGGGCCCGCGACGTGACGGTCACCGGGTCGATGAAGTTCGACGGTGTGAAGGGGGACCGCCGGGCCCCCGAGGTCGAGCGGCTCCGGCAGCTCGCGGGCTTCGCCGCCGCCGACATCGTGTTCCTCGCCGGCAGCACCCAGGATCCCGAGGAACGGCTCGCCACGAAAACCTATCTCGCCCTCCGCAGCCGGCACCCGCGACTGCGGCTCGCGATCGTGCCCCGGCACGTGGAGCGGTCGGCCGAGATCGCCGTGCTGCTCGACGCCCTCGGCGTGGCCTGGACGGCCCGGAGCCGGCTCACCGATGCCGCACCGCTCCCCGCAGGCCACGCGCTGCTCGTGGATACGACGGGTGAACTGGCCGCCTGGTGGGGCACCGCGGCCATCGCGTTCGTGGGGGGCAGCCTCGACGGGCGGCGCGGCGGCCAAAACATGCTCGAGCCGGCGGCCTACGGCGCGGCCATATCGTTCGGGCCGCACACCCGCAACTTCCGCGACGAGGTTCGCCGGCTGCTCGAGGCCGACGCAGCCATCGTGGTGCCCGACGGCCCGGCCCTCACCGCCTTCGTGGCGAGGTGTCTCGACGAGCCGGCCTGGGCGGCGACGCTCGGCGGCAACGCGGCACGGTTCGTCGCTTCCCAGCGTGGAGCGGTGGCCGCCACGGCGGGGATGATCCTCGAGCGGCTTCCCCGCCGAGGCAGCCCCGAAACCGCATGACACGGCCGATGGGTTGCCGAGCGTGCGGCATTGCCGATAATGCCGGTTCGTGATCGCCGGCTCCCGTGGCCGGCTCCCTTCCAACCGTCTTCCCTTTCAGCGCGAGGCTTCCGCCGTGGCACGAGGCAAGTATCTGTTCACGAGTGAATCGGTCAGCATGGGTCATCCCGACAAGTTGGCCGACCAGATCTCCGACGGCGTCCTCGACGCCTACCTCGCGCTCGATCCGAAGAGCCGCGTCGCCTGCGAGACGATGGTCACCACCGGCCTCGCCGTGATCGCCGGTGAAATCACCTCGAAGGGCACGATCGACTACCAGAAGGTGGTCCGCGACGTGATCCGCGAAGTGGGCTACACCGACGACGAGATGGGCATCGCCGCCGACACCTGCTCCGTCCTCGTGGCGGTGGGCAAGCAGTCGGGCGACATCGCCATGGGCGTCAACGAGGACGAGGCGAAGGGCAAGGACATCGGCGCCGGTGACCAGGGCCTGATGTTCGGCTACGCCTGCAACGAGACGCCGGAGCTCATGCCCCTGCCGATCGCCCTCTCGCACCGAATCCTCAACCGGCTGACCGAGGCCCGGCAGAAGGGTGAGGTCGACTGGCTGCGGCCCGACTCGAAGAGCCAGGTGACGGTCGAATACGAGGACGACAAGCCGGTTCGCATCGACACCATCGTGGTCTCCACGCAGCACGCCCCGCACGTGTCGAACGAGGACATCCGCAAGTTCATCGTCGAGAAGGTGATCAAACCGCTGCTCCCCAAGAACCTCGACACGTCGAACATCACGTACCACATCAATCCCACGGGGCGGTTCGTGGTGGGTGGTCCGCACGGTGACTGTGGCCTGACGGGCCGCAAGATCATCGTCGATACCTACGGCGGCTGGGGCCGTCACGGCGGCGGTGCCTTCTCCGGCAAGGATCCGACGAAGGTCGACCGCAGCGCCGCCTACATGGCTCGCCACGTCGCCAAGAACATCGTCGCGGCCGGCCTCGCCGACCGCTGCGAGGTGCAGCTTGCCTACGCCATCGGCGTGAGCGAACCGGTGAGCGTGAACGTCGACACCGAAGGCACGGGCAAGGTCGAGGACGAGCGGCTCTGCGAGGTCGTGCGGGAGTTCTTCCCGCTCACCCCCAGGGGCATCATCGAGTACCTCGACCTCCGCAAGCCGATCTTCCGCAAGACAGCCGCCGGCGGCCACTTCGGCCGCGACGGCTTCTCGTGGGAGCAGACCGAGAAGGCCGCCAAGCTCGCAGCGGCTGCCAAGGCCGGTGCCGCCGTCGGCTGACATGGCAAGCCTGCCGGCTGGTGGCCGACGAGTGATTCCGCTGCCCGGCGGCTGGCCGCAGGGCTCCGGGGCTCGTCGGTCGCCCGCCGGGTGGGTTGGATCCTCGTTCGTGCGATTGGCAGCGGCCGGTGGTGCTGCCGCGGCGTTGGCCGGCGGCCTGCTGCTTGCATCCCGACGGCTCGCCGGCGGCTTCACCGTGGCCGACGCGGGCCTCGTCTGGATGACCCTCGGCGGTGGGCTCGTGCTCCTCGGCATGGCCGATTCGGGCCGTTGGGCGGGAGGCCCCCTTGCCTGGTCGCTCGCGGCCCGAGCCGGCCTCGTGCTCGCCGTCGCGGCGGTGGCCCTGCCGCCTCGGGCGAATGACTGGGCGGCGGTTCTGGCTCTCGGCGTCGCCGCCGCCGTCGGTGTGCTGCCTCCGCCGCGTTCGAAGGACCGCCGCCGCGGCCGGGAAGCGTGGCGGCCGTGGTCACCGCGGCCGCCTGCCTCGACACGCCCGCCGGAGACCGCGACCGGTCCGACCGCGCCCTGGCCGCCTCCCCCCGCCGAGGTCCCGACACCGAGGCCCGAACCTTCCGTGGCCACGCCGGCGGCCATGGCTTCCGTGTCACCAGCGTTGTCCCCTTCTCTCGGCCGCCTCCACCAGCGGCTCGAGCGGTACGAGTCGGCCGAGGGCCTTGACTGCGTGTCGGGCCACGTGCGGCTGGCGATCCCGGCGGGCGGCAAGGCCACCCATGCGCACGTCGGCTTCTGTCCCGCTTTCACCGCGACGCCCACGGTCGAGGTCTCGACCGACTACGATGGCGTCGAGGCGCTCGTGACCGCGGCCGAGGTGCTTCCCTGGGGCGTGCGGATCGAGTGCCGCCTCAGCGAGCCGGCCGAGGAGTCGCTGGAGATTCCCGTCGATCTCGTGGCCCGCTCGTCCAGGTGACTTCATGGCGCGCTGGCCTCATCAACTCTGGACGACGCTGTTCACCTACGGGCTGATCTTCGGCGGATTCCCGATCCTCTGCTTCCTGCTGTGGAACTGGGTCCGCGGCCACTGACACAACGCCCGCCGGGCGGCGGGCCAACCTTGGAGAGTGCGACCATGCTGCATGCGATCGTGATGGCGGGCGGATCGGGAACGCGGTTTTGGCCCGCCAGTCGGGCGGCGCTGCCGAAGCAGCTCCTGCCGCTCGCGGGCGAGAAGACGCTCCTCCAAGACACCGTCGATCGACTCGACGGGCTCGTGCCTCCCGACCGCACCATGATCGTGACCTCGGCGCGGCTGCTCGACGCCGCCAGAGCGCAGGCACCCACCCTGCCCGCGGCGGCGCTCGTGGGCGAGCCCTGCAAGCGCGACACGGCCCCCTGCATCGGCCTGGCGGCCCTGCTCGTGGCCCGCTGCGATCCGGAGGCGACGATGGCGGTGATGCCCTCGGACCACGTGATCCGTCCGGCGGCCGACTTCCGCCGCGCGATCCAGCAGGCTGCCGCCATGGTGGAGCAGTCTCCGAACCGGCTTGTGACCTTCGGCGTGCGGCCCAGCTACCCGGCCGAGAGCTTCGGCTACATCCAGCAAGGAAACCCGCTCCCCACCGCCCCGGGCGAGGCCCCGGCCCACGTGGTGGCGAAGTTCAAGGAGAAGCCCCCGGCGGCCGTGGCCGCCGAGTACGTGGCAGCCGGCACCTACCTGTGGAACGCCGGGATCTTCGTCTGGAAGGCCGCCACCATCATCGCCGCGCTCGACGCCCGCCAGCCCGAGACGATGGCGCACCTGCGGCGGATCGCGGCCGCCTGGGACGGCCCGGAACGCGAGCGGGTGTTCGCCGAGGAGTTCGCCGCGATCAAGGGGATCTCTGTCGATTACGCCGTCTTGGAGCACGCCACCGACGTGGCGGTGATCGAGGCCCCGTTCGGCTGGGACGACCTCGGGAGCTGGTCGGCCGCGGCCCGGCAGCGGCAGCAGGACGCCGACGGCAACACCTCGGTGGGCCGCCATCTCGGCATCGAGACGGCCGGCACGATCGTCCACGCCGGCCCCGACCACCTCGTCGTCACGCTGGGGCTGAAGGATATCCTGGTAGTGCACACCCCCGATGCCACGCTCGTCGCCGACCGTGGCCACGAGGAAGCCGTCCGCAAGGTGGTGGCAGAACTCGAGAATCGCGGATGGACCGAGTATCTCTGATCGCAGCCGCCGCCCTGGCGATGCTCGCTCCGATCGCCTCGGCGGAGGAGCCGGGGCCTTCGTGGCTCGACAAACTCCGCCGTTCGCAGGAGGCGGTCGAGTGGAGCGACGTGGCCGTCCGCCACGACTGGCGGCTGCAAGAGCGGCCCCGCGACGGCCGGTGCCGGATTCTCGACCCGCGTGACGACGTGGTCCGTCAGGGCTCGGCCGCGGACTGCCGCGCGGCCTTCGCCGCGCTCGCGGCCGACGGGACGATTCCGCCGCTGGACGGCCCCACCGTGATCGTGCTCCACGGCCTCGGCGAGGGCCGGGCGTCGATGCGGCCGCTCGCCGACCACCTGCGGAAGACCCTCGACGCCACCGTGCTGCTGTTCGGCTACGCCAGCACCGCCGCGCCGATCGAGGCCCACGGGCGGTCGCTGGACGCCGTGATCGGTGGTCTCCCGCCGGACGCCCGGCTCAGTTTCGTGGGCCACAGCCTCGGCAACCTCGTCGTGAGACGCTGGATGTCGCTGGCGAACGACCGCGATCTCGCCCGCGTGGACCGGATGGTGATGCTCGGCCCGCCCAACCGCGGCTCGGAGCTCGCCCAGCGGGTCGGCGGCATCGGCATGCTCGCCGCCCTCGCCGACGGGGCCGCCCGCGACCTCGTCGTCGACTGGCCGCAGGTCGAGCCACACCTCGCGGTACCGCCGTGCGAGTTCGGCATCGTGGCCGGCGGCCGTGGCGACGGCGCCGGCTTCAGCCCGCTGCTCGACGGCGACGACGACGCGGTGGTGCGCGTCGAGGAGACGAAACTCGATGGCGCCGGCGACTTCCTCCTCGTGCCCGTCCACCACGCGGCCATGCTCCGCGACCAGCGGGTCAAGCGGGCGACCGAGGCGTTCCTGAAGTCCGGCCGGTTCGCCGCCGACCACGACGAGGCCGTCCGATGACCGCGGGGCTGCCGCCGGGACGGCTGGCCGGGATCGATTACGGCCGGCGCCGGATCGGCGTGGCGATCTGCGATGCCGAGCGGATCATCTGCAGCCCGCTCTGCGTGCATCAGACCACCGGGGACCGCGCGGTGGACACCGCGTTCTTCCAGCGGCTCATCGCCGCCGAGACGATCGCGGGCTTCGTGGTCGGCCTCCCCGTGCACGCCGACGGCACCGACAGCGCGATGTCGGTGGAGGTGGAGCGGTTTGGCGGCTGGCTGGGCCGGATCACCGGCCGGCCGGTCGTGTTCCACGACGAACGCTACAGCTCCCGCGAGGCGGACGGCCTGCTCGCCGGAATCGGGATGACACGGGGCCGCAAGAAGGCCAGGGCCGACGCCGTGGCCGCGCAGGTGGTGCTCCAGTCGTGGCTCGAGTCGCAGTCCCGCGGCGAACGGCCCGGGGCCCTCGACGGCTGACGGCCCTGC
>Ga0207954_1000294_pt1 | contig 16323 bp, 9 predicted proteins | sample CryBogmetaGMA0M_FD_184547 | JGI IMG/M metagenome (GOLD analysis project Ga0207954, IMG submission 184547) | Freshwater microbial communities from Crystal Bog, Wisconsin, USA - MA0M (SPAdes) | ecosystem: Environmental > Aquatic > Freshwater > Lake | place: Crystal Bog, Wisconsin, USA | collected... | reverse complement strand
GATCTGGGTGCTCGATCGCGCCGCGGCGGCGGGCATCCCCGCGGAGAGTGCGTCAGGGAGGGTCGACGATGCCGATTGACACGCTGCCCGTTCGGATGGCCCCCTCGATCCTCGCCGCCGACTTCACCTGCCTCGGCGAGCAGGTGCGTCAGGCGGAGGCGGCCGGCGCCGACCGCATCCACGTGGACGTCATGGACGGCCACTTCGTGCCCAACATCTCGATGGGGCCGCTGGTGGTGGAGGCGGTGCGGCGCGTCACCCGCCTGCCGCTCGAGACGCACCTGATGGTGAGCGACCCCGATCGCTTCCTCGAGGCCTTCGCGCGGGCGGGCTCGACGTCGCTGCTCGTGCAGGTGGAGGGCAACGCCCACCTGCACCGCACGCTGCAGTCGATCCGCGACCTGGGGCTTCCGGCCGGCGTGGTGCTCAATCCGGCGACGCCGGTGACGGCGATCGCGGAGGTGCTCGAGTTCGACATGGTCGACCAGGTGCTCGTGATGACGGTCAACCCGGGCTTCGGCGGGCAGAAATACCTCGGCGAACTCGACGGCAAGATCCGGGCGGTCCGGCGGCTGCTCGACGACCGCGAGCGGTTTGTGGAGCTGTCGGTGGACGGTGGCATCACGCCCGCCACCGCGGCCCGCGCGGTGGCGGCGGGCGCCCGCGTGCTGGTGGCGGGCTCGAGCGTGTTCGGCCACGAGCGCGGCATCGCGGCCGGGCTCGCGGCGCTCGTCGAGGCGGTGCGAGAGCGCGCCTGAACGGCGGGAGACGTGCGGCGGGAGACGCGCGGCGGGAGACGTGCCGGGCGGCCGCGGCGTCAGGGCTTGTGCACGATCCGCGGGCCGTCGGTGCGGTAGGCGCCGTATCCGCCCTGGTAGCGGCTGCCGTGCCACCAGCCGAGATCGACGTGCTTGGGGAAGAGGATGCCCCCGTAGTCGACGCCCCAGATGCCCTCGATCTCGCGCCGCTCCTCCCCGCGCCACGCCTTCGTGCGGGCGCCGCCGCCCGCGTAGTAGCTCACTTCGTGCGGCGACTCGGCCGGCATGGCCAGCGGCGAGATGCACTGCGGGTTGCCGGCCCGCGCGAACTGGTTGCCCTGGAAGTGCTTCCGCTCCGTGGCCGGCCGCCCCATCCACGGCGTGAGATCGTGGGCCGACGCGGACAGGCCGCCCGGGAGCAGGCCCGCGAGGATCATCGCGGTGGCCGCGAACGCAGGCAGGCCTCCGGCGGGCGGCGCGGCCCGCCGGCGTGCTGGAACGGCGCTCGTCATTGGAGTGTCCTCTTCCGTGTTGCGTCCGGGTTGCGTCCGGCAGGGTGACTGGTGTCGGCGCGGGAAGCCCGCGGCCGCTGAACGGAGAGACGGGTCCGATTGCCCGCCTTCCGCAGAACGGGCCGCCACCGCGTTCACGACTCCGATCCCATCTCCCTCGGCTTCTTAGGATCGCCCCGGCGCCGGCAGTTCGCCCATCCTCTCGGCGGCGGCCGCTCCGACCGGCAAAAATATAAAAGTCGGCCCCGTCGGTACGAACCGATATCTCCGGCAACCACCCACCGGAGGCATCCAGAAGTCCCTGGGGGGCGGTGTGGCGGGCCGCGGTGGCCCCGCTCCACGGGGACGGCCCGCCTTCCGGAGCGCTCCTCCACCCGGTCGCCGACCGATCGCCTCGACGGAAGCCACGCGTTTGACTACCGCACGCGGACCGATCCACCGGATCGCCCGATACGAGCCCCCAGATCCGCCACACCGACAGGGCTCGAGCCTGCGGCTCGCGGTGTTGTGCCTGCACGTCGCCGCGGCCGCCCTGCCGGGCATGGCGGCGGACGTCGTGCGGCTCGACGGCTTCGACACCTCCGGCATCGGCCTCGCGCTGCCCTCGGTGGCCGCCGGCTTCGCGACCCGTCCCCAGTCGGCCGCGGCGTGGCCGGTGCCCCTGCCGTCCACCGACGGATCCCGCGACGGGGGCGGCATCGAGCCGTGCACCCACGCCGAGGAATGCCCGGCCGGCGACGGCGGCAGCGGCCCGGCGGCGCGGGTCGCCCGCGATGCCGCGCCGGTCCGCGGCCCGCCGATCCTCGGCGATCCCGCCGCGAACGCCTACGACCTGGCCGGCGAGCGGGAGGTGTTCGACCCGCTGCTGCGGTATCCCATGTACCCGCCCGCGGGGTTCACGGGCAGTTCGAGCGTGATCCCCGAGGAGGAGCAGGAGTCGTCCCACTTCGTCCCCATCGAGGACCGCTGGCGGCTCGGCCTCCAGCCTTGGGACCGGTACGGCCGCGGCCACCCGCGGCTGGAGGACTATCCCTACGCGCTGGGCAACGGCTTCAACCCGTACACGCAGAACCTCCTCAAGGAGGACTACCCGATCATCGGGCAGGAGACGTTCTTCAACATGGCGGTCATCAGCCGGACGATCGGCAACTTCCGGCAGGTGCCCACGCCCAACACGCCCTTCGAGTCGACGCCCACCCCGGGCCAGGACGACTTCTACGGCAACCCCAACGGCTTCTTCTTCCTCCAGTACTACACGCTCGCCTTCGACCTCATCCACGGCGACCGCGCCTTCAAGCCCAACGACTGGCGCATCCGGATCGCGCCGGTCGTCAACACCAACTACCTCGAGGTCTACGAACTCGGCGTCGTGAATCCCGACGTGGCCGCCGGCCGCCGCCGCTCGCGCGGCTACGCCACGCTCGAGGAGTGGTGGGTGGAGGCCAAGATCGCCGACCTCAGTCCCGACTACGACTTCATGTCGATCCGGGGGGGCTCGCAGCCGTTCACGAGCGACTTCCGCGGCTTCATTTTCAGCGACCTGAACCGGGCGATCCGGCTCTTCGGCACGCGGCTGGCCAACCGCGACCAGTTCAACATCATCGTCTTCGACCAGCGTGAGAAGGACACCAACAGCTTCCTCAACACCTTCTCCAACCGCCAACAGCAGGTCATCATCGCCAACTACTACAAGCAGGACGTGCTCTGGCCGGGCCACACGGTGCAGACGAGCTTCCACTACGACCTCGACGCGCCGACGCTGAAGTACGACAAGAACGGCTTCCTCGTGCGGCCCGACCCGGTCGGCATCGCCCAGCCGCACCAGGTCAATGCCGCCTACCTCGGCCTGGCCACCGACGGCCACATCAACGACCTCAACGTCACGAGCGGCCTCTACTACGCCTTCGGCCGCGACTCGCTCAACCAGCTCGCCCTGCAGCCGGTGGACATCGGCGCGACGATGGCGGCGCTCGAGCTCTCCTACTCCCCCGACTGGATCCGCTACCGCGGCTCCGTCTTCTACGCCTCGGGCGACAACAACGTGAACGACAACAAGGGGGGGGGCTTCGACGCCATCATCGACAACACGCAGTTCGCCGGCGGGGAGTTCAGCTTCTGGGTCCGGCAGCAGATCAAGCTCCTCGGCACCAATCTCAAGAACCTGCTCTCGATCTACCCCGACCTGCGGGCGAGCAACAAGTTCCAGTCGCAGGCCAACTTCGTGAACCCGGGTCTCCAGCTCTACAACGTGGGCGTGGATTTCGAGCTCACGCAGCGGACGCGGCTCGTCACCAACTGCAACTTCCTCTTCTTCGACTGCACCGAGACGCTCGAGGCGCTCGTCTTCCAAAACAACATCTCCCGCGACATCGGCACCGACCTGAGCCTGGGGGTGGAATCCCGCCCGTTCCTCAACAATAATTTCATCCTGCGGACGGGCGTGTCGGGCCTGATCGTCGGCAACGGCTTCAAGGCGCTCTACGGCAACTACGACGGCACGATGAGCAACCTGTTCGCGGGCTTCGTGGATCTGGAAGTGGCCTTCTGAGACCTGCCTGACTGAAACATCGCGTTCCTGAGGCATCGCGTGATGGAAGCCCCCGTGACACCGCCCCCGTGACACTGCCAGCCACCGCATCCTCCGCGCCGAGATCGTCCGTCCGGAGATCGACGGCCGGCGGCCGCAGCGCGGCCGGCGGCGCACGACGACGGCGTCCGTGGCTGTGGTGGGGCCTGCTTGGGATCGGTCTCGGCGCCGCCGTGGGACTGGTCGCCGCGGGGCGGCAGCCGGTGCGGCTCGTGCCCCGCACCGCCGGCCTGCGGAGCCTGTCGGCCGCGGCGGCGACGGCGCTGTGCCGCTTCGACGGGCCGCTCGACCTCCGCGGCCTCGACACGATCGAGCCCGAGGCGGCCCGGTCGCTCGCCGCGCATCGCGGCCCGCTCCTGCTCGACGGGCTCGTGAGGATTTCCGACGCCGCCGCCACGGAACTCGCGCGGCACGAGGGACCGCTCTCCGTGGCGGGGCTCGCGGCCGCGAGCCGCCACGCCGCCGCGATCACCCCGCAACTGGCCGCGCTGCTCGCCCGGCACGACGGCCCGCTCGAGTTGGCCGGTCTCTCCGCGCTGCCCGACGACGTCGCGGCGGCGTTCACCGCGCACGACGGCTCGCTCTCGCTGCCGGGCGTCGAGCGGCTCTCGGCCCCCGCCGCGGAGAGCCTCGCGCGGCACGCGGCCCCGCTGTCGCTCGACGGACTCGTGCGGCTCGATTCGGCGCCGCTCGCCCGCCGTCTCGTGGCCGGCGGCCGCAGCGACTTCCACGCCGTGGCCGAGATCGTCGGGGACGCGGCCACGGTGCTCGCCGACCGGCCGCAGCCGCTCGGGCTCTCGGCCTTCGCGGCCCGGCTGGCGCGGCAGCCGCGGGTGTCGCCCGCCGAGGCCCGGCTCGTCGCCCGGCACGCCGACGACGTCGCCCTGCCCGAGATCGTCGACCTCGATCCGGCAGTCGCCGCGGCGCTCGCCGAACATTGCGAGGAACTCGCGCTCGACGGGTTGCGGACGCTCTCGGCGGAGGCGGCCGCGGCGCTCGAGCACCATCCGGGCACGCTGCGGCTCCCGGCGGTGGCGGCGCTCGACGACCGCGCGGCCGCGTCGCTCGTCGTCCATCCGGGCACGGTGGAGCTCGACGGCCTCGCGGCCCTCGCATCCCCCGCGCTCGCCACGCGGCTCCGCGCCGCGGGACGGACCGACTTCGCACGGCTTGAACGGCTCTCGGCCGCCGCGGCCGGACGGCTGGCGGACGATCCGCGGCCGCTCACGCTCGACGGGCTCGTCGATCCGGGCGCCGACGTCGTCGCCGCGCTCGCCCGCCATCCCGGCCCGCTGGGCCTCGCGGGGCTCGCGCGGCGGGCGGCCACGGCGACCGTCGTCGAGGCGGATCTCGCGGCGCTCCTGGCCCGGCACGCGGGCCCGCTCACGCTGCCCCGGCTCGAATCGCTCACGAGCCTGCCGCTCGCCCGCCGGCTCCTCGCCGAGGGGCGGACCGATTTCCGGCTCCTGCGGGAGCTGCCCGACGACGTGGAGGAGGCGATCGCCGCCGCGCCGGGCACGCCGGCGCTCGACGGCCTCGAGCGGATCGGCACGGAGGCCCTCGCGGCCCGGCTGCTCGCCGACGGCCGCACGAACTTCGCGCGGGTGCGCACGCTCGCCGATCCCGCGGCGGCGGTCCTCGCCCGCCATGCTGGGCCGCTCACGATCGACGCGCTCGTGGCCGGAGCCCGCACCCGCCGCGACCTGCCCCCCGCGCTCGCCGCGGTGCTGGCCACGACCACCGATCCGCTCGATCTGACGGCGCTCGAGGCGTTGCCCGATGCCTCGGCCGCGGCGCTCGAGCGGCATCGCGGCCCGCTCGTGCTCGCCGGCCGGCTGCGGCTCGCGCCCGCCGTGGCCGAATCGCTCGCGCGGCACGTGGGGCCCGTGACGATCGACCGCGTCGAATCGCTCGTCTCGCCGTCGCTCGCCCGCAAGCTCGTGACCGGCGGGCAGCGGGAGTTCGGCGGCGTGCGGGAGCTGTCCGCCGCCGCCGCGGCCGAGCTGGCCCGCGTCGAGGGCACGCTCTTCCTCGACAGCCTGGCTGAATTGCCCGCCGACACCGCCCTGGCACTGGCGGCCCACCAGGGCGACCTCTCGCTCGACGGGCTCGCGACACTCTCGGCCGGCGCGGCGGAGGGGCTCGCGCGGCACCGCGGCGACCTGTCGCTCGCGGGGTTGGGCACACCGTCGGCCGAGGTGCGGCGGGCGCTCACCGGCCACGCCGGCCCCGTGCTCTCCCGCGGGGAGGCCGCGGCATCCACCGGACGGTGACGGGCTCGTGTCAGGAGCCGGTCGTTCGTGATCCGAGGCCCACTTGCATGCCCGGCCGGGGATGCCGGGCAGGTCGCGGCGTGCATCGCATGGATGCGATCTCGCGTCGGCCTGGCCCGCGTCGCACCGTGCCACCGGCGGCGTCGCCGTGCCACCGGCGGCGTCGCCGTGCCACCGGCCGCGTCACCGTGCCACCGGTGGCGTCACCGCCCGTGCCGCAGGCCGCGCAGCCGTGCCTGTTCGCGTCAGATGCCCGCCTGGGCGTTCCGCGAGAACTTGATGTAGGGCAGGCGGATGCCGCGCACGAAGAACTGGCCGGCCTGCGAGTATGCCGGCGCGGCGAACCCGGCCGAGCCGAAGAACGTCACGACGTCGTCCTGATCGACGCCGTCGCCGCTGATGCCGTAGCCCCCCTGCAGCCTGCCGGCCGTGTAGAGGGGCGTGCTGCCGGGGAAGAAGACGATGCCGTTCTGGTTGGCCGCGGGGGTCGTGGCGCGGAAGTTCGTCCCGGGGTGGAAGGAGTCGTAGCCGAGCACGGTGCCGTTGAACGCCGAGGCGGGCTTCGCCGGGCCGACGTTGAGACCGGTGGTGGGATTGATGCCCGGGGTGTTGAGGATCGAGAAGGGCCCGGGGGGCGCCGCCGTGGCGCCCGACGGAAACTTCGGCACGGCCAGGTAGCGGAACGTGCGGTTGGTGAAGGCGGCGTACTTCGGCACGCCGGGCGTCCGGTCCTCCGGCTGCAAATCGGCCGAGGCGTAGTAGGCGGTGTTTCGCGACTTGGCGATGGCGACGTCGATCGAGAAGACCGTCGCCCCCGGCATCCGGTAGACGCCGAGGAGCCGGCCGTCGCGGTCGGCCACCGCGATCACCATCTTGGCCGACGTCGGCTGCAGGCGGATCTGGGCCCGCGTGTGCGTCGCCTGGGCGATGCCCTGATTGACGAGCTGCTTCACCTGCGCCGCCGTCAGCCCGCCCGCGAAGCTCGATCCCGTCGCCGGCACGAGCCAGCCATCGGGCTGCAGCTGGCCAGGCAGCAGGAGGTCGCCGCCCGATGTGACCGGCCGCAGCACCCCGCTGACGTCGCCGCGGCCCGTCGTGGCGTTGATGATGTTGAAGAGCGTCTGCACGCCGAGCGGGCCGGCCTGGGGGCCGAACGTCTGCAGGGCGATGCCGCCGAGGTTGATCCGGGCGGCGGCGTTGACGCGGTTGACGAGGCCCTGGGCCTGGGCGAGCGACAGCGGCAGGGCGCCGCCGAGGCCGCCGGCGCGGTTGATCGCCTCGATGGGGGCGAGCGTCAAGCCCTGCAGCGCCGGCGCCTTGGGGATCGTCACCGGCAGGAGCGTCTCGAGCGCGATCGCCTCCGCCTCGAGCGCCTTGGGCGCATTGAGCCGGTCGGCCCGCGACTGGGCGGCCGTGGGCGCGAAACTCTGCTCGAACGACGCCGTGCCGTCCTTGCCCGGGAAGAACACGCCGATGCCGCCGATCACTTCGTTCGTGCCGAAGCGATAGATGCCCAGGCCGCCGGGCAGCGTGGCGATGCCGCGGGACACCGCGCCGGTGGTGACGCCCGGCGCGGCGACCTGCTGCGCGTAGGCGTCGCGGTTGACGACGGTGGCGCCCCCCGGGCCCGTGACCACGCTCACGCGGTTCGTGTGCTCGATCGCGAAGAGGTCGACGAGCGGCTGCCGGAGGATGCCGGGGGGAAACTCGCCGCCGACGCTCACCGGCGCCACGTAGCCCGGACCCTGCTTCGTGGGATCGGCGCTGACGGGGTTCGCCTGCATCTCCCGCTGCGTGATCGTCGACTGGCTGATGTGGCTCACCGTGCGGGAGGTGAGGATCGCCTGGTCGTTGGAGAAGAAGGCGCCGGTGCGGGCCTTGGCCACGGCCCCGTCGATCGCGAAGCCGAGGTCGGCCTGCGCCACCGACACGCCCGCCTCCGTCCGCACGCCGAGAATCGTGCCTCGCACGTCCACGACGGCGATGATCGCGTCGGTGCTCGGCGTGGCGGCCGAGGCCCGGTCGAGCAGCGCGCTCACCTCCGCGGTGGAGAGCTGCGCCGCGGCCATCATCGACCGCGACTCGAGCGTCTCGGCCTGCACGAGGCCCGGACTCCTGCCGGAGTGGCGTGCCGCCGCCGGCCTGAGCATCCGATTCTTCTGCCGCGTGCGAAACCAACCGATCATGGCCGGCACTCTCCCGGGAGCGGAAGCAACGTTACCCCCCCTATCCATCGGATGCCAGCAACCGGCAGCCTCGGCATGATTTCCCGATCCGGCGCAATGCTCATCGCGGGCATGACCGCTACCGGGCCCGCGCCGGCCGACGAGGCGGCCGCCGGCTCCGGCGGGCCGGGAGCGCCCGGACCAGCCGGATCGTCGCCGCAACAGTCAGTACGGCACGCGGAGCCGTTGGTTCGGCGATGCGGGTGACAACCGGCCGGAACGTATCGTCGCGGCCCGCTATCCTGAGCGGCGGCTCCGGCGCCGACGGGACGCCCCCGTGGACGGCAGGACGGACGCCGGCATCGGTGGAGGGGTGGAGGACCGACCATGACACCGTCGCCGACCTCTCTGGCAGCCTGCCCGCGGCGCCGCTTTCTCGCCGGCGGCGGCGCCGTCGCCGCGAGTTTGGCGGTCCGTGGCACCGCAGGAGCCGCGGTCCCGGTGCAGGCCGATGTTTGCGTCTATGGCGGCACGGCGAGCGGCGTGGCGGCGGCCATGGCCGCCGCCGACCGGGGGCTCCGCGTCACGGTGGTCGAGCCCTCCCGCTGGCTCGGCGGCATGAGCGGCGGGGGCTTGAGCGTGATCGACTGGGGCACCATCGCCACCGTCGGTGCCACCGCCCGGAAGCTGCTCATCGACCGCGACGACCCGGGCATGCGACGGCTCTACGCCCGTGAACTGGCCGACCGGCGCATCGACGTCATCCACGAGCACCGGCTCGCGGCCGTGACGAAGCGCGACGGCCGCATCGCGAGCATCGTCCTCGACCACGCCCCGCCTGACTCGCTCGGCTGCCCGGCCGCCGCGCCGCGGCTCGCCGGCGCCCGCACCGTCGCCGCGGGGGTGTTCATCGACTGCTCCTACGAGGGCGATCTTTTGGCGCGGGCCGGCGTGCGTTTCACCTGGGGCCGCGAGTCGCGGGAGGAGCACGGCGAGTCACTGGCGGGCGTGCGGCCGGTGCTCGCCCGGTACGCGATCGATCCCTACGTGAAGCCCGGCGACCCGCGGAGCGGCCTGCTGCCGCTCCTGCAGGACGTCGCCATCGGGCCCCTCGGGGCCGCGGACCGGCTGACGATGGCCTACGCCTTCCGCTGGCACCTCACCCGCACCGATCCGATCCGCGTCGAGCCCCCCGACGACTACGACCCGCGCCGCTACGAGATCTTCCGCCGCGGCTTCCTCCACGGGGTCGACATGCGGGCGGGCGTCCGGATGCGGAAGCTCGGCGTGCTCGCGGAGGAACGCGGGGCGGGCGTCTTCGGCGCCAACTCCAGCCGCGCGCTGTGGGCGCAGTCGGTGGCGGGGGAGAACGCCGCCTACCCCGACGGCGACTGGAGCGTGCGGTCGCGGATCTGGCGGGAGCAGATGGACTTCGTGCGCGGCATGTACCACTTCCTGCGCACCGATCCGGCGGTGCCGGCCGACCTGCGCGAGAAGGCGGAGACGACCGGGTTCAAGCGGGGCGTCTTCGACGACACGGCGGGCTGGCCGCACCAGCTCTACGTCCGCGAGGCCCGCCGCATGCAGTCGGCCTACGTGGTCACGCAGCGGGATCTCGAGGGGGCCGCCGCCCCGGAGGATTCCGTCGGCCTCGGCTCCTACGGCGTCGACGACTGGCCCTACGCCACCGTCGCGCTCGACGGCGGGATCGCGATCTCCGGCGGCGAGTTCAGCATCCTCAAGGCGAATCCCGCGGGAGACGGCGTGCACCGCATCCCCTACCGGTCGATCGTGCCGCTCGAGGCGGAGTGTGCGAACCTGCTGGTGCCCGTGTGCTGCTCGGCGAGCCACGTCGCCATGACCTCGATCCGCATGGAGCCCGTCTGGATCACGCTCGGGGTGTCGGCCGGGATCGCGGCGGCGCACGCCATCGAGGCGGGCGTCGCCGTGCAGGCCATCGACTTTCCCCGCTACCGGCGGGCGCTCCTGGCGGCGGGGCAGATCCTCGACTGGACCGGCGGCCGCGCGGGGGAATGGGCCTCGCGGGAGGCGTGGAATGCGGCCAAGCCCGGCTACGAGTGGCTCTTCCCGGCGATCGACCGCGACGGCGACGGGGCGATTTCGGCCACGGAATACCGGGATTTCCAGGCGTTCAAGGCGCGGCACCCCGACTGGGAGCAGCGGCTCCGCGCGACGATCCCGCGGTGACTCGCCCGGGGCGGGAGGCGGCCGGGAAGCGGCGGCGTCCGCAGGGTACATTTGCCCGAGCGACGTTCCTGACTCTCCCACGCCCGCCACGCCATGCCCGCCCCCTCCGATCCCGAACACGAGCGGCTCCGCGAGATCACCGACGACGCGTCGGGCTGGCGGCGCTGGGGGCCCTACCTCTCCGACCGCTCCTGGGGCACGGTGCGCGAGGACTACTCCGCCGACGGCGACGCCTGGCGGCACCTCACCTACGACCAGTCCCGCGCCAAGGCCTACCGCTGGGGCGAGGACGGCATCGCCGGCATCTCCGACCGCTTCCAGCTGCTCTGTTTCGCACCGACCTTCTGGAACGAGCGCGATCCGCATCTCAAGGAGCGGCTCTTCGGCGTCACGCCGCTCGAGGGCAACCACGGCGAGGACGTGAAGGAGTGCTACTTCCACGTCGACAACGTCCCCACCCACTCCTACATGAGCCTGCGCTACCGCTACCCGCAGGCGGCCTTCCCCTACGAGCAGCTCATCGCGGAGAACCAGCGGCGGCAGGGGCAGGGGCCGGAGTTCGAGCTCGTCGACACCGGCGTCTTCGCCGACGGCCGCTGGTTCGACATCCTCGTCGAATACGCGAAGACCACGCCGGAGGAACTGGCGATCCGGATCACCGCCACCAACCGCGGCCCCGACCCGGCCCCGCTCCACCTGCTCCCCACGCTCTGGTTCCGCAACACCTGGTCGTGGGAGGGCACGGCGAGGCCGCAGCCGCTCGTCCGCGCCGTGCCCGGCCCGCCCGGCAGCCTCTGCCTCGAGGCCGACGACCACGACCTCGCGCTCGAGCCGCGGATCCCGCCCGGCTACCGGCTCGGTCCGCGCCGGCTGCTCGCGGTGGCGGATCCGGCCGCGGCGATCCTCGCCACCGACAACGAGACCAACGGCCCGGCGGTGTACGACGCCGGGGCCGCGAGCCGTTCGCGGCACACGAAGGACGCCTTCCACCGGCTGCTCTGCGGCGGCGAGCGCGACGCCGTCAACCCCGCCGGCCGCGGCACCAAGCTCGCCATCCACCGGCGCTGGACCGTGCCCCCCGGCGGCACGGCCACGATGCACCTCCTGCTCACCGACCGGGAGCCCGGGGCGGCGCTGCCCGCGGGCGGGGCCGGGCTGCCGGGGATCGTCGACGCCGCGATCGACGTGCGGCGCCGCGAGGCCGACCGCTTCCACGCCGCGGTCGCGCGGCCCGACGCCACCCCCGCGGAGCGGCACGTGCAGCGGCGGGCGATCGCCGGCCTGCTCTGGACCAAGCAAAGTTACATCTTCGACGTCGAGAAGTGGCTCGACGGCGACAACCCCGCCGCGCCCCCGCCGGCGAGCCGCCTCGGCATCCGCAACCGCCACTGGCGGCACCTGAACTCGCTCCGCGTGATGAGCATGCCCGACAAGTGGGAATACCCCTGGTTCGCGGCCTGGGACCTGGCCTTCCACTGCGTGCCCCTCGCGCTCGTCGACCCGCAGTTCGCCAAGGACCAGCTCTGGCTGCTGCTCTTCGAGCAGTTCCAGCATCCCAACGGCCAGCTGCCCGCCTACGAGTGGGAGTTCAGCGACTTGAATCCGCCGGTGCACGCCTGGGCGGTGTGGCGGATCTACAACATGGAGAAGCGGCGGCACGGCCGGGCCGATCGGGCCTGGCTGGAGCGCTGCTACCACAAGCTGCTGCTCAACTTCACCACCTGGGTGAGCCGCGTCGACCGCGAGGGCAACAACGTCTTCGAGGGGGGCTTCCTCGGGCTCGACAACATCAGCGTCTTCGACCGCAGCGAGCGGCCCGGCGACGGCACGACGCTCGAGCAGTCGGACGCCACCGGCTGGATGGGGATGTACTGCCTGACGATGATGCGGATCTCGCTCGAGCTGGCCCACGCGAACCCCGTCTACGAGGGGCTGGCGTCGAAGTTTCTCCAGCACTACGCCTACATCGCCCATGCCATGAAGCACATGGGCAGCCGCGACTACGCCCTCTTCGACGAGGAGGACGGCTTCTTCTACGACGTGCTGCGGTATCCCGACGGCGGGTTCCGCAAGTTCCGCGTGCGGTCGCTCGTCGGGCTGATCCCGCTGTTCGCCGTGGAGCGGCTCGAGGCGGCGTGGATCGCGCCCTTCAAGGAGTTCTCCGGCAACCTCCGCTGGTTCCTCACCCACCGCAAGGCGATGGTCGACGAGGTGATCCACCGGGTGCCGACGCGGGACGGCAGCACGACCCACCTGCTGACGATCGTCAATTTCGACCAATTGCGGCGGATGATCATGCGCCTCCACGACACGGAGGAGTTTCTCGCCCCCGGCGGGATCCGCTCGCTCTCGCGGACGCACCTCGCTGAGCCGTTCGAGTTCGACGGCCGCACCGTCGGCTACGAGCCGGCCGAGTCGGTGAGCAAGCTCAAGGGGGGCAATTCCAACTGGCGGGGCCCGATCTGGTTCCCGACCACGTTCCTGATCATCGAGTCGCTGCGCAAGCTGGGCACGGCCTTCGGCCCCGACGTGGGGCTGGAGACGCCCGCCGCGCCCCCCGGGGGCATCGCGCTCAAGGAGATCGCCCGGGACATCGCCCGGCGGCTCGTCGGCCTCTTCCTCCCCGACGCCGCGGGCCGCAGGCCGTTCTGGGGGGGCGATCCGCGGCTGGCCGACGACCCGCTGTGGCGCGACGAGCTCTTGTTCCACGAATACTTCCACGGCGACACGGGGGCCGGCCTCGGGGCGAGCCACCAGACCGGCTGGACGGCGCTCGTGGCGAACCTCATCGACGAGTGGCCGGCCGCGTGAACGGCCCGCGCCGGCCGATTCCGTCCGCCCGGGCCGCCGCGGCGGTGGCGCATCCGCGGAGCCGCACGTCGTGGTCGAGCTCCGAGCCGGGAGGCGAGCGGGCATTTCCATCCCGCCGCCGGATCGCCTATCGTGCGCGGTGTCGTTCTCCTCGGGGCCGCCGTCATGGACCGCACGGATCTTTTTTCCCAGGACCTCGTCGAGTCTCTCGCGCAGGCCACCACCGCCGACGAGCGGTTGGCCATCCTGCAGTCGACCTGCCACGTGGAGGTGGTGCAGCCCGGCCATCGCTTCCGTCCGGAGGCCTTCTACTTCGTCATCGGGGCCGCCAGCAGTTCCCTCATCCAGACGCATTCGCCGGCGATCGTGGACGGGCAGTTGCATTTTCGCTCCTGCATGCACGACACCCCGATGAAGCCGCTGCCGCTCGATCGCCTCGAGGCCGCCATCGAGCGGCAACGCGTCTATCTCGTGCAGCAGAAGCCGGTCGATCCGGCCGAGCGTGACCAACTCCTCGACGTCGGCTCCCTCAGCCAGCTCGTCGACGCCGCCCAGCGCAGCGGCCTGGTGCCGGGCGTCGCCACCATCATCCAGGTCCGCGACTGCGAGTTCCGGCTGGGCCGCTACCAGCAGGCGCTGCAGTTGATCGAGTCGCAGTTTCAGGCGTTCCAGGGAAGGGCGGCGCAGCGGGCACAACAACTGGCCCGCGAAGACCTCGACATCGCGTCGGGCCGCATCAAGATGTCGGGCAGGGAGCTGCAGATCAAACGGCAGCGTGACAGACAGCAAACCCAGGCCGTCGACCGCGCCCGGACGCGATTCTCGCGGGTCTTGGAGGGCCTGCGGGCGCTCGTCAAACACGGTCTGTAGCCCGCGTCGTTCCCCGTGGCCCACGCCGCGGCCCACACCGCGGGCCTGCGCGGCAGTGGCCTGGAGCCGATTCCGTCCGCCCGGGCCCCGGCGATACTATGATGACGGGGTTCCCGTCCTGCGGCGGGGCCCGGGAGGATTGCGATGCACGGCATGACGTTCGCGACGCTGACGGCGGGCTGCCTGTTGGCGCAGGGCGGCCTCGGGGCGGTCGGCGCGCCCCCCTGGGTGCTCCTGGCGTACGCGGCGACGGCGGTCGTGGGGGCGGGGATCGCCATCGCCCTCTACAACCGGCTCGTCGGCCTCGACGTGCGCTGTGACAACGCCTGGAGCGACATCGACGTGCAGCTCAAGCGGCGGCACGACCTCATCCCGAACCTCGTCGATCTCGTCGGCCAGTACGCGACCTACGAGAAGGGGACGCTCGAGGCGGTGATCGCGGCCCGCGGTCGGGCGATGGGAGCGGGGGGGCCGCAGGAGGCCGCCGCCGCGGAGAACGCCCTGTCCGGCACGCTCAAGAGCCTCTTCGCCCTGGCCGAGGCCTACCCGCAGCTCAAGGCCAGCGAGCAGTTCGCGAGCCTGCAGCAGCAGCTCTCCTCGATCGAGGACGCGCTGCAGTCGGCCCGCCGCTACTTCAACGCCTGCGTCCGCGACCTCAACGCCGCGGTGCGAATGTTCCCGGGCAACATCATCGCGTCCCTCGGCGGCTTCCGCCGGCGCGACTTTTTCGAGCTCGCCGACGACGCCGAGCGGGCCGTTCCCGGCGTGAGGCCGCGATGAGCCGGTCCGTGGCCGTCGCCCGCGGCCGCGCCGCGACGACGGCGGGCGTCGCCCTCGCGGCGGCGCTGCTGCTCTGCCTGCCGGCGGCGGCCGCCGCGCGGTCGATCGCGATCGAGGAGTTCCACGCCGCGATCCGCGTCGAGGACTCCACCGCCATCGAGGTCGTGGAAACGATCCGGCTGCGGTTCGAAGGCGCGTGGCGCGGCATCCACCGCTTCATCCCCGTCGAGTACCGCTCGTCGCAGGGGATCGCCTACCACCTCGCGGTCGACTTCCAGGGCGTCACCGACGGCGCCGGCACGCCGCTGACGGTGGAACGCAGCCGGCGCGGCAACGACGTCGACCTGAAGATCTACGTGCCGGCCGCGGAGGACGCCACGCGGACGGTGGTCGTGCGGTACCGGATCGCCAACGGCCTGCGGTTCTTCGACGACCACGACGAGCTCTATTGGAACGTCACCGGCGACCAGTGGCCCTACCCGATCCGCGTCGCCCGGGCGACCGTCGCGCTCCCCGGCCGGCTCGTCAACGTGCGGGCCAACGCCTTCACCGGCGCGTTCGGCAGCCGCGAGCGGGCGGCGGCGATCACGATCGACGGCGTGCGGCACGAGCCCGACGACGCCTTCGCGCCGGCCGGGGAATCGCCCCCGCCCGACCGCGGCGGGCACGTGGTCGAGGTGGAGGCGACGCGGCCGCTGGGCATCCGCGAGGGGCTGAGCCTGGCCGTGGCCTGGAATCCCGGCGGGCTCGAGCGGCCGTCGGCGGCCTGGCAGCGGTGGACGCAGTTCACCGCCTGGCTGTCCCACCGGGGCCCGGCCCTCGCCCTGCTCGGGGTGCCGCTGGCGGCGTTCGCCTGGCTCCTGCGGCAGTGGAGCCGGGTCGGCCGCGACCCTCCGGAGGGGCCGATCGTCGTGCAATACGAGCCGCCGCCCGGCCTCGGGGCGCCGGAAGTGGGCACGCTCGTCGACAACCGCCCCGACAACCGCGACCTGATCGCGGGCCTCGTCGACGCGGCCGTGCACGGGGCGATCCGCATCCGCGAGCAGGGCCGGCAGGGCCGCTTCGGGCCCGTGGTGCACCGCTTCGAACTGCTCGTGCCCGAGCGCGAGTGGCCGTCGCTGCGGCTCTCACCCTCCTCCGTGGCCCTGCTGCGCGGGGTGTTCGAGGCGGCGGCCGCCGGCGAGCGTGGCGCCGACGGCGTCGTCGCGACGGTGGCGACGACCGATCTCGAGGAGCGGTTCTACAGCAAGCTGCCCGGGATCAAGACGGCGATCTTCGGCGACCTCATCGCGCGACGCTTCTACGCCGAGCGGCCCGACGAGGTCGTGAGCCGCTACGTCGGGCCGCTCGGCGTAGAAG
>Ga0207954_1000293_pt1 | contig 16361 bp, 13 predicted proteins | sample CryBogmetaGMA0M_FD_184547 | JGI IMG/M metagenome (GOLD analysis project Ga0207954, IMG submission 184547) | Freshwater microbial communities from Crystal Bog, Wisconsin, USA - MA0M (SPAdes) | ecosystem: Environmental > Aquatic > Freshwater > Lake | place: Crystal Bog, Wisconsin, USA | collected... | reverse complement strand
TTCGAATACCGACACCATGGCCCCAGTCATCAGCCGCCTGTTTGTGATCGCTTTGGCGCTCGCCGGCAACACACGTACGCTCGCCGCCGAACCGCAGGCCACACCGCATCCAGTGCCATGGGAGTTCGCGTCGGATCGCTACGGCGTCACGGTCAACGGCAAGCCGGTGAGCGTCTTCCTGGCGTCGATGAACCTGCATTTCGCGAGCCTTGATTTCACTGGACAGGCGGAGATAGAGGTCACGATCAACGAGAACGATTACAACCCCAGCGATGACAAGACCTATCTGAAACCGGATGAGTTCTGGCAGGGCGATGCCGTCGTTCGTCCGCTGTCGCGAGGCATCCGGCCGAAGACCGATGGGCGCACGGTCAAGTTCACCGTCACCCAGCCCGGACAATACGCGGTCGAAAGACCAAGCACGGGCCACTTTGAGGACGAGGTCCTGTTTCTTTTTGCCAATCCACCGGAGAAAAACATCCCGCCGCGTGACGACGCGAAGGTCATCTGGCTCGGGGCCGGCACGCATCAGCGGTCAGTGGATCTCATCAGTGGGCAGACGCTGTATCTCGCGCCCGGAGCGGTGCTCTATCAGCCCGTGGAAAAAGTCCTCCGGACGGTTTTCCGCGGATGAAAAACGCCGGTTGTCACGGGGGGCCTGCTCCCGCGATCGCATCCGTGCGATCGAGCAGGCTGGTTGTCCACAGCCCGTCAGCAGGCTGCCGGCAGGCTGACGTTGTTCACGGGAACCGCGCCCGCGGCGGCGGGCCGACGCCGCGGCTCCGGGAGCCCGGGCCCGCGTCGCGGGCTCACTGCTCGGTGGCGGCGCGGATGCCCGCCTCGGCCGCGGCGCAGAGGAGGTCGAGCTCCGCGGGCGCGATGCACAGGGGGGGCATGATCACCACGGCGTCGCCGAGCTGCCGGAGGATGGCCCCGTGGCGGCGGGCGGCGAGGCAGGCCCGCGTGCCCCGGTTCTCCTGCCAGGGGTAGGGCCGCCGCGACGCCTTGTCGGCCACCAGGTCGATGCCCGCGAGCAGGCCGCACTGCCGCACGTCTCCGACGTGGTCGAGGGCCGCGAGCCCGACGAGATGCCCGCGGAGCCGGTCGATCGCCGCCGGGAGCCGTTCGAGCACCCGCTCGTCGCGGAAGACCGCCAGCGATTCGAGGCCCACCGCCGCGGCCAGCGGGTTGCCGCCGTAGGTGTGGCCGTGGAAGAACGTGCGCCGGTCGGCGTGGCTGCCGAGAAACGCGTTCCATACCCGCGCGGTGGCGAGCGTGGCCGCCGCCGGCAGGTAGCCCGCCGTGAGGCCCTTGGCCAGGCAGAGGAAATCGGGCGCCACGCCCTCCTGCTCGCAGGCGAACATGGTGCCGGTCCGCCCGAAGCCGACGGCCACCTCGTCGAGGATCAAAAGCACGTCGTGCGCCCGGGTGATCTCGCGCACGCCCCGCAGGAAGCCGGGCGGATGGACGAGCACGCCGCCGGCGACCTGCACGATCGGCTCCATGATCAACGCGGCGACCGTGCCGCGGTACTCCTCGAGGAGCCGCTCGAGCGCGGCGAGGGCCCCCGCGGCCGCGGCCGCCGGAGTCTCGCCGTGGGGCCGGGGCCCGCCGGGCGAGGGCAGGCGGAGCGCCTCGAAGGTGAGCGGCGCGAACATGGCGGTGAACCGGTCGACCCCGCCCACGCCGATCGCGCCGAGCGTGTCGCCGTGATAGGCGTCGCCGATGGCGATGAAGCGGGTGCGGGCGGGCTGCGGCGGGGCGGCCTGCAGCCAGAATTGGAACGCCATCTTGAGCGCCGCCTCGCAGGCGCTCGAGCCGTCGCCCGTGAAGAACACCTTCTCGAGCCCGGCCGGCGCGATCTCGACGAGACGGCGGGCGAACTCGACCGTCGTCGGGTTCGAGAGGCCGAGGTTCGTGGTGTGGGCCACCTTCGCGGCCTGGGCGGCGAGCGCCGCGTCGAGCCGCGGGTGGCGGTGGCCGTGGACGTTGCACCACATGCTCGCCGAGCCGTCGAGGTAGCGACGGCCCTCGGTGTCGACGAGCCACGCGCCCTCCCCCCGCTCGATGAGCAGCGGCTCGTACTCCTGCATCTGCGTGAATGCGTGCCAGACGTGCTCGCGATCCCACTGCCGCAGGCGGTCGGCCGCACCGCCGCCGGCGGCGCACTGCAGGGCGGACGCCGGCGCCGCAGCCCGGTCGTCGATCGCGACGACGGTGCCGGGGCCGGCGGCGAGGCGGTGGTCGGCGCGGCCTTCGACCACCGCCACCTCGATGCATCCCTGCGAGCCGACGAGCGCCACGGGCGTGCCCGGCGGAGCGTCGCCGTAAGTGCGGACGATCGTCGTCACGTCTTGGCCGCCGACGCGGATCCGGCCGGCCGCCTCGAGCCGCGGGCCAAGCCCGGCCGGCAGATTCGTGACGAGATTGCCGAAGGCGTCGACGTGGACGACCTCGCCCACGATTCCCGTCGACGACTCGTGCGGCTGCGGCCAGCAGAGCTCCACGAGCGCCGCGACCGGTGGGCCGATGGTGGCGGGGGCGAGGCCGTCGATGAGTCGCACCGCCAGCGGCGCGAGCACGTCGCGGCCGTGGAAGGTGGCGGCGGCGGCGGCGGGCACCGCGATCGCCCGGGCCTCCGCGAGCGGCAGCCGGCCGCGGGCCGCGGTGAGCACGCCGTTGTCAGGACAGAGAAACTCCTGGTCGCCGAGCCGGGCCCAGACGAGCGGGCGGCCCGTGCCCACGCCGGGGTCGACGACGACGAGGTGGAGCGTGCCCGGTGGAAACCCGAGGCAGGCCTGGCCGACGAGCCGCGCTGCGGCGCGGATGTCGTGGGCCGGGAGGTCGTGGGCGATGTCGACGATCGTCGGCGGCGCGGCGGCCCCGAGGAGCACGGCCTTGAGCTGCGCGACGTAGTCGCTGCCGCTGCCGAAGTCGGTGGTGAGCGTGACGGTCCGTGGCATGCGGGGATTCTCGCGGACCACATCCCGCCGGCATGAGCCGCGGGCCGGTCGCCAAAGCCGGCTGGTCACCAGGGCGGGGACCGGCGCACGCGGGCGGGCGCCGTCACATGCCGCGGATCAGCTCCAGGCACTTGGCGCGGACCTTGCCGGGGTTCACGTTCGGGTTTTTCTTCTTCGCCTGGCCGATGAGGCCGGCCGCGGCCTGCTCCTTGCCCCCCTTCACGTCGGCGACGATCTTGGGGTTCTCGGCGATGAGCTCGCGGCAGAGGGCGACGAGCTCGTCGTCGCCGACGGCCGCGATGCCGAGCGTCGCGACGACGTCGGCCACGCTCCGCCCCGAGGCGAGCACCTCCGCGAAGATCTCCCGGCCGCGGCTGGTGTCGAATTCGCCCTTCTGCACGCGGCCGATCAGGTCGGCGAGCGCGTCGGGGCGGATCGGGAAGGCGTCGACCGACTCGTTCCGCTCGTTGAGCGTCCGCAGCACGTCCTGCTGCAGCCAGTTGCTCGCCACCTTCCCCTCCCCCACCCGCGTCGCCACGTCCTCGAAGTAGGCCACGAGCTCGCGGCCCTGGTTCACGAGCACGTCGGCGTCGTAGGGGGAGATGCTCCACCGCTCGGCGAGCGCGCGGCGGAGCACGGTGGGCCGCTCCCCCATCGCACCGCGGACGGCGGCCAACTGCTCCTCGGACACGGTCACGGGCACCAGGTCGGGCTCGGGGAAGTAGCGATAGTCGCTCGACTCCTCCTTGTGACGCTGGGCCCGCGTGATGCCCGCGGGGTCGTCCCAGCCGCGGGTCTGCTTGGGCGTCGTGCCCATCTCGGCCTTCGTCGCCTGCCACTCCTCCCACTGCCGTGCCGTCTCGTAGGCGAGGGCCCGCTCCACGGAGCGGAAGGAGTTCATGTTCTTGATCTCGACGATCGGCGTCTTCGCGACCCGGCCGTCGGCCTGCGGCACGTGGAGATTCACGTTGGCGTCGACACGGAGGCTCCCCTCCTGCATGTTGCAGTCGCTCACGCCGAGGTACACGAGGAGCAGTTTCAGCTCGTTGAGCCAGGCCCGCGCCTCCTGCGGCGACCGCAGGTCGGGCTGCGTGACGATCTCGCAGAGGGGCGTGCCGGCGCGGTTCAGGTCGATGCGGCTGTCGGCGGTGCCGGCCGCCTCGTCGTGCATGCTCTTGCCCGCGTCCTCCTCGAGGTGCACGCGGATGATGCCCACCGTCCGCGAGAACGCCCCCTTGGGATCGACCACCTCGAGCCTGCCGTCGGAGGAGAACGGCAGGTCGAACTGGCTGATCTGGTAGCCCTTGGGAAGGTCGGGATAGAAGTAGTTCTTGCGGTCCCACTTCGTGAACGGCGCGATCGTGCAGTCGAGCGCCAGCGCCGCCCGCAGCGCCAGCTCGAAGGCCTGGCGATTCATCACCGGCAGCGAGCCGGGCAGGCCGAGGCAGGTGGGGCAGACCTGCGTGTTCGGGGCCGCGCCGAACCGGGTCGAGCAGCCGCAGAAGAGCTTCGTGCGCGTGAGCAGTTGCACGTGCACCTCGAGCCCGATGATCGTCGTGTAGGGGGGCGGCGCGGTCATGCCGGCGCTCCCCCGGCGGGCCGCGGCCGCCGTCGGTGCCAGTCGGTGAGCTGCTGGAACCGGTCGGCCGCCCGCAGCAGGAGCGGCTCGCCGAGCGGCGGCGCCTGCAGCTGGAAGCCGATCGGCAGGCCCGACCGGGTGAAGCCGCACGGGAAGGAGATGCCCCCCACGCCGGCGAGGTTCGTGCCCACCGTGTAGAGGTCGACGAGGTACATCGCCAGCGGATCGTCCTTCTTCTCGCCGAGCTTGAAGGCCGGCGTCGCCGACACCGGCCCGCCGATCAGGTCCACCGTCTGGAAGGCGTCGAGGTAGTCCTGACGGATCAGCCGGCGGACCCGCAACGCCTTGGCGTAGTAGGCGTCGTAGTAGCCGGCCGAGAGGGCGTAGGTGCCGAGCATGATCCGCCGCTTCACCTCGGGGCCGAACCCCTCGGCGCGGCTGCGGCGATACATCTCCGCGAGGGGCGAGTCGCCGCCCCCGGCGCCCCCGGCGGCGCGGCCGCTCGCGGCCTGCCCGGCGGCCTGTGCACGGTGGCCGTAATGCGCGCCGTCGTAGCGGGCGAGATTGCTCGACGCCTCGCAGGGGGCGATGAGGTAGTAGGTGGGGATGCCGTACCGGGCGTGGGGCAGCCGCACCTCGTGCACGGTGGCGCCGGCCGCCTCGAGCACGGCGAAGGCCTCCTCGACGCCCCGCGCCACCTCGGGATCGAGCCCCTCCGCGAAGTGCTCGGGCACGCGGCCGATGCGCACGCCGGTGAGCGGCTTGTCGAGCAGTTGCCCGTAGCGCGGCACCTCTGTGGCGAGGCTCGTGGAATCGCCCGGATCATGGCCGGCGATCGTCTCCATGATGAGCGCACAGTCGGCGGCGCTGCGGGCCATCGGGCCGATCTGGTCGAGGCTCGAGGCGAAGGCCACGAGCCCGCGGCGGCTGACGCGGCCGTAGGTGGGCTTCAGCCCGGTGATGCCGCAGAGGCCCGCCGGCTGCCGGATGGAGCCGCCGGTGTCGGAACCGATGGCGACCGGCGCCATGTCGGCCGCGACGCAGGCCGCGGAGCCGCCGCTCGAGCCGCCCGGCGCCCGCGAGAGATCCCAGGGGTTCCGCACCGGTCCGAACGCGGAGTTTTCGTTCGAACCCCCCATCGCGAACTCGTCCATGTTCGTCTTGCCGAGGAAGACGGCGTCGGCGCGTCGGAGCCGCTCCACCACGTCGGCGTCGTAGGGCGGCCGGTAGCCGGCGAGCATCCGCGACGCGCACGTCGTCGGCATGTCGACGGTGCAGAGCACGTCCTTGAGCGCCACGGGGAGCCCGGCGAGCGGCCCGACCGGCCGGCCCGACCGACGGCGGGCGTCGATGTCGGCGGCCCGGGCCAGCGCCCCCTCGCGATCCACGGCGAGGAAGGCGTTGATCGCTCCGTTGCCAGCGTCGATCCGGTCGAGGAACGCGGTCGCGCATTCCACCGCCGTGAGGTCTCCCTGCCGCAGCGCGGCGACGAGATCGACGGCGGAAAGTTCGAGGGGTTGCATCGGCGAAGGGGGCCGACCGGCGGAAGCGGAAGGGGGAAGGCGGAGGCGGCGGTGGATCAAGCGGTGGATCAGTCGAAATCGAGCGTCATGAGCCTCGGGTGCACGACGCTACGCGGCCCCCGACTCGCCCAGCACGGCGGGCACGAGGAAGCACTCGCCGTCATGCCGGGGCGCCGACCGCAGGGCCGCGTCACGGGACAGCGAGGCCGCGGGCACGTCGTCGCGGAAGACGTTGTGGGTGTCGAGCGGGTGGGCGAGCGGATCGATGGCGGCGGTGTCGAGGTCGCCGAGCATCGACACGAAGCCGACGATCTTGGAGAGCTCGCCCGCCATCCGCTCGACCTCGGCCTCGGAGAGGGCGAGCCGGGCCAGCGCCGCGACTTTCGCGACGTCCTTCCCGGTCAGCTGCTGTGGCGAAGGGCTCACGCGTGGCTCCGCAGCCGTGTGGTCGTGGATGGTCGGTGGAGGATGATCGGATTCGCCGTCAGGCCGGGGGCGGGCTGTTTTGGGCCGGCAGGCCCCGGGGGTCCGTGCCAGCCGGAGGCGGCGACGCCGGTCAGGGGCGGGCGCGGGGGCCGGAGGGCACGGCATCCACGGCGGCCGGCTTCGCCTTCTCTACGTTTGGGAGCCGGAAGGGCTGCTGTCGCACGAGCTTCGAGACTTTGCCCCCCTTGATGCATTGCGTGCACACCAGGAGCGACGTGTTGGTGCCCCTGCCGAGCGTGACCCGGAGCCGCTGCAGGTTGGGCTTGAACTTGCGGCGCGAGATGCCGGTGACCTTGGTGCCGACGCCGCCGAGGTACTTCGCCTTGCCGCGAATGGTGACCTGGTTGCCGACGGAGAAACCCTTGCCGCAGACCTGACAGGAACGTGCCACGGGACGACTCGTTGGGGAGGGGGCGGGATGAACGCGGAAACGGCGTGGAAACCCCAAAGGATAGCCATTTGGCGATTTCCCGCAACCCGGCTGTCGGTCGCGGACAGCCGGCGGAACGGCAGCCTTCGGGCCGCCCGGGTGCGAGCCGGGGCGGACGTCACCCTTGAAGCAGGCAGGTTTTCCACCGCGGCAACGTCCCGAGGACGCTTCCACCGGAGGCCGGGCCGCGCCGTTCCGAAGCGGCTAGCAGGCTGTGGACAAACAGCCTGCTCAATCGCACGGCTGCGATTGCGGGAGCGCAGCTCCCGTGAAAACCGGAGGTTTTCATGCCTGGAAAAAGTCCCGGAGGACTTTTTCCACGGCCAGCTCGTGTCGTGAGTCGGAAGTTCGTTTCGATCCACGACACGACATTCCCGGCCTTTCAGGCCGGGAATCAAGCAACTTCGAGTGTCATGAACTTCTGGTTCAGGACACTCGCAGGCTGTGGACAAACAGCCTGCTCAATCGCACGGATGCGATTGCGGGAGCGCAGCTCCCGTGAAAATCGGAGGTTTTCATGCCTGGAAAAAGTCCCGGAGGACTTTTTCCACGGCCAGCTACGTCCCGTCGGACAGCAGCGCGAGCACCTCGTCGTGCACGAGGCCGTTGGAGGCGATGCCGTCGCCCGAATCGATCCGGGGCCGTCCCCGCCAGTCGCTGAACCGGCCTCCGGCCTCCACGACCACGGTCTCGACGGCGGCGGCATCCCAGGCGTTCATGAGCGGGTCGATCATCACCTCGGCGCGGCCGGTGGCCACGAGCAGGTAGCCGTACCCGTCGCCCCAGGTGCGGGCGATGCGGCAGCCCCGCTCCAACCGCTGGCGGGCGCGGTCGGCGGCCGCGGCGTCCTGCCGCCGTCCGAAGGACGTGAAGTCGCTCGTGCAGAGGAGGCCGTCGGCGAGCCGTCCGCGCGCCGACACGCGGGCCCGCACGGGCGACTGCCCCGGCCGCTCGTGCCACGCCCCTCCTCCGGCGGCCGCGTAGGCCAGTTCGCCGAGCGCCGGAATCGCGATCACGCCCAGCACGCCCCGGCCGGCGAGCCGGCAGCCGACGAGCGTGGCGTAGAGGGGCACGCCGCGGATGAACGACTTCGTGCCGTCGATCGGATCGACCACCCACTCGTAGCCCGAGGTGCCGGCGGCCGTGCCGGTCTCCTCGCCGAGGAAGGCGTCGCCGGGAAACGCCGCCAGGAGGTCGCGCCGCAGCTGCCGCTCCGCCGCGCGGTCGGCCTCCGTCACCGGCGACGCATCGGCCTTCTCGACGACGGCGAGATCCGCGACGTCGAACCAGCGGAGCGTCGTCGCGGCGGCGGCCCGCACCGCCCGCACCGCGGCCTCGAGCCGCATGACCACGGCGGCGTCGGGGCCGCCGTCGAGCGGCAGCACGCGGGCGTCCGCCGGATTCGTGGAACGGTCGTCGCGGGTCATGGGGCGGAGTCCCCGGCCGGATCGCGCGGGGGTGCGCGGAGGGAGAGGAGCACGAGCAGGCCGGCGCCGATCACGAGCCAGGTGTCGGCGAGGTTGAAGATCGGCCAGTCGATGACGTCCTCGAGCTTGAAGTGGATCCAGTCGCGCACGGCGCGCACGGACTCGCCGCGCCGCTCCGGCGGAAAGTGCCACGCGAGGCCCGGGAGGCCGAGGCGGTCGTAGAGGTTGCCGATGACCCCGCCGGTGATCAGCGCGAGCGCTCCGAGGAGCCAGGCATCCTGCCGGGTCGCCGGCCGCGACACGAGCGCGAGGATGCCCGCGATCGCCGCCACTGAGACGGCGGCGAACACGAGCCCGAATCCCTGCCCCATTCCGAAGAGGGCGCCTTCGTTGAGGTTGGTCTCGATCGCCAGCACGCCGGGAATGACCGGAATGGCGGCGCTCTCGCCGGGCATGCCCAGCCGGCCGAAGACGAGCGACTTCGTGGCGAGGTCCGCCGCCGCGGCCAGGGCGGCGAGGAGCAGGAAGGCCGGCCAGCCGCCGCGATCGACCGGAGTCGCCGCGCCGGCCGACTGCGGTGAGGACGGCGCGGCCCCGTCGTTCCCGGCCGGCACGGCCTTCAGAACGTCCAGGACGGCATCCGGGAAAAACCCGGGCCGCACCCGGTCGGAGCAGGACATGGGTGGGCGGAAGCGGCGTTCCCGGGGAACGTGGCTCACGGCCCCGGAGCCGCGAGTGAATGGAGCAGGCACGGCGAACAGGCGTCGGAAGGAGGCGGCCGGAGGAAGGCGACGATGCGGGCGGACCATTGACCGGCGCCGGCCGACGGCACGCGGCCACGCCCGCCGAACGGTTACCGGGGCTGCCGGGGCCGTTCGCCCATGCCGGCGGAAACGCCACCGTTTTCCAGTTTCTCCGCGCAACGGATGCAGGTGGGGGCGAACGGGATCGCCTCGAGCCGCTTCTTCGCGATCACGCCGCCGCACTCCTCGCACAGGCCGTACCGGCGGGAGCGAATCCGTTCGAGCGCCTCTTCGACGAGTTCGAGCGTGTCCTCCTCGGTGGCCATCAGGCTGAGGGTGAACTCCTGCTCGTAGGCATCGGACCCGATGTCCGCCATGTGGATCGGCATGCTCGAAAGATCGCCGCTCGCTTCCGAACGGGTCTTCCGCAGTGCCGCGTCGGCCATCGTCGTCACGTCGCCCCGCAACCGGGCCCGCAGCGACTCCAAGGCGACCTTGAACGGCTTGACTTCCGCGGCCTTCATGCCTGACTTCATGACTGGATCGTCCCCGCCTGACGGTCGAACCCCAATCTCAACCCGCCCCGAAACCTCGAACCCGCCGGCGGCGAATCCGGAAGTTCCGAGGGTTCGAAGAGTTCCGTATACTAACGACGAGCTTCCCGGGCTGTCAAACTGGCAGGCCTTTCGTCTCGCCTGGGGCGTGCCTGCAGGCCCGGTGGGAGCGCGGTCTTTCCCGCTCGGGAGCCGCGTTGCCCTGAAACACGAGGTTTCCTGCCCGGCCCCCGCATCCTCCCCGGCCGCGTCTTGCTGCCCGGAAAAGCTTGACCTACCCTTTGACGGTCGGGACGCTCGCGGTTGCGGGCCCCCCGCAGTGAAAACTCCGGCCACAGGATGTGGCATGGTTCTGCCGACCATGCCTGTGACGTCTGCCTGTGGCAGCGCAGCCTGGGATGGGGTTTTCCGGAGCCCAACGCCGTGACCGTCGCCGCCCGCACCGACCTCGCCTTCCAGCAGTGCATCGCCCCGTCCTGCGCGGCGACGTTCTCGGTCGACGAGGTGCTCACCGCCTGCCCGGCCTGCGGCAACCTCCTCGATGTCGCCTATGACTGGGAGCGGATCCGGCCGCCGACCTCGTTCGAGGTGTTCGAACGCAAGTGGATGCGCCGCAGCGACCCGCTGGCCTACAGCGGCGTGTGGCGGTTCCACGAACTGCTCCCCTTCGCACCGCGGGAGAGCGTGGTGACGATCGGCGAGGGGCAGACGCTCCTGGCGGCGTCCGACGGCGTCGGCGGCTACATCGGCATGAACCCCGGACGGCTGTACCTCGAGTACGAGGGCCTCAATCCCTCGGGCTCCTTCAAGGACAACGGCATGTCGGCGGCGTTCACGCACGGCCGCATGATCGGGGCCCGGCGGGCGGCCTGCGCCTCCACCGGCAACACGAGCGCGTCACTGGCGGTCTACTGTGCCGTCACCCGGCTCATGCGCGGCATCATCTTCATCGGCTCCGGCAAGATCTCCTACGGCAAGCTCTCCCAGGCCCTCGACTACGGGGCGCTCACGATCCAGATCGCGGGCGACTTCGACGACGCGATGGCCCGGGTGAAGGAGGTGGCCGGCAGGCTGGGTATCTACCTGGTCAACAGCGTCAACCCGTTCCGGCTCGAAGGACAGAAGACGATCATGTACCGGGTGCTCGAGTCGCTCGGATGGGAGGTGCCCGACTGGATCGTGGTGCCCGGCGGCAACCTCGGCAACTCGAGCGCCTTCGGCAAGGCGTTCGCCGAACTGCGTCTGCTCGGGCTCATCGACCGGGTGCCCCGCCTCGCGGTGATCAACGCCGCCGGCGCCAACACCCTCTACGAGCTCTACCACCGCCGCGGGCTCCGCTGGGAGGGCGGCCGGGCCGACCTCGCCCCCGCCTGCCACTACTACGACGAGCTGGACCGGGACAAGAAGCGGGCCGACACGATCGCCAGCGCGATCGAGATCAACCGTCCGGTGAACCTCAACAAGTGCCTGCGGGCGCTCGAGACCTGCGACGGCGTCGTCCGCGAGGTGACGGAGCAGGAGATCCTCGACGCCAAGGCGCAGGTGGGTGCGGGCGGCCTGGGCTGCGAGCCCGCCAGCGCCGCCAGCGTGGCGGGCGCCAGGCAGCTCGTCGCCGAAGGGGTGATCGGCCGCGACGAGCGGGTCGTGTGCATCCTCACCGGCCATCAGCTCAAGGATCCGACGGCGACCGTGGCCTACCACACCACCGACCAGAAGCTCTTCAACGACGTGCTCGGCAGCCGCGGCGTGAGCCGGGCGAGCTTCGCCAACCGTGCGGTGAGCGTGAGCAACCGTCTCGACGAGATCGTCCAGGCCATCGAGCTCTACGGCTGACGGGGCGGCCCGGCGGCGGCCTCCTCAGGCGCACCATGCATCCGCCCGAGCCACCCCGCGAGCCATCCCGCGAGCAGACGCCCCCCGCGATCCGCCCTGCGACGGTCGCCTGGGTGCTCCTCGACTGGGCCGCGAGCGGCTTCTCGACGGTCCTGATCACGCTGCTCGTGGCCTACGTCGAGCAGGTCGTGTTCGCCGGCAGCCCCTGGGGCGTGCCCGGCGGCGTGGTCTGGGCCTGGACGATCGCCGCGTCGATGCTCGTCTCGGCGGCCGTCACCCCGTTCGTGGCCGCGTTCGCCGATCGCCGGCACGCCCATCAGGCGGCGCTGCTGGCGAGCATCGCCGTCGGCGGCGGGGCCTGCCTGCTTCTGGCGGCCGTGCCGCCGACGGCGCGGGCCGCCGTCGTGCTGCTCGTCGCCCTGGCGTGCGTGGGCTTCGACCTGGCCGCCATCTTCACCGGCAGCCTGCTCGCGGGGCTGGCCCGGGGGCGGCAGGCCGACCGGCTGTCGGCCGCCGGCTTCGCGGCGGGCTACGCGGGCGGGGCGATCGCGCTGGCGATCGCGGCGGCCGTGGTGATGGCGCACGCCCGGTTCGGGCTCACGAAGCCGGAGGCGCTGCGCGTCGCCTTCGCCCTGACGGGCGGCTGGTGGCTCGTCTTCTCGCTGCCGGCGGCGGTCACGAGGCTCGAGGAGGGGGATGGCGACGCCCACGCCGCGACCTCGGCCGGCGAGCTCGTCGCGTTCGGCCGGTCGCTCTTCGGCGGCGCGGAGGCGCGGGGCGTGGGGAACGTGCTCGTGGGGGCCGTGCTCACGCTCGGCGCGGTGCAGACCGCGATCGCGCAATTCTCGACCCTGGCCATCGACACCTTCCACCTCGACGCCGCGGCGCTCGTCCGGCTCGTGCTGCTCGTGCAGGCCGTGGCACTGCCCGGTGCCCTCGCGATCGGCTGGCTCTCGGGGCGCTGGGGCCGGCCGGCGGCCCTCGCCCTCTGCCTGGCCGGCTGGGTGGCCGTGCTCGTGCTCGCCTGGTTCGTGCAGACGCCCGCGCAGCTCACGGCCCTGTCGGTGCTCCTCGCCCTCGTGCTCGGCGGCGTGCAGAGCGTGATCCGCGCGACGGTCGCTGTGCTCGCCGCTCCGGGGCGGGCGGGCGTCACCTTCGGCGCCATGCAGGTGGGCACGAAGCTCGCCGGGTTCGTGGCCGGACTGCTCTTCGGAGGGGCCTTCGCCGTCCTCGGGCACTCCCGGGGCGGCCTCCTCACGCTGCTCGCGCAGGTGCTCCTCGGCTGGTGGTTCCTCGCCCGCGGTCAGGCGAGCCCGAGCACGTCGCGCATCGAGTAGAGCCCCGGCGCCTTGCCGACGAGGAACGCGGCCGCGGCCAGCGCGCCGCGGGCGTAGCAGTCGCGACTGGTCGCGCGGACGTCGACGGAGAGCGATTCGCCGTCGAGGCCGAAGAGAATCGTGTGCGCGCCGGGATTGTCGCCGGCGCGGACGGCGTGGTAGCCGATCTCGTCGGCCGGACGGGCGCCGGGCCGGCCTTCGCGGCCGTGGGTGGTCCGCGAGAAGCCGAACGCATCCTGCACGATCTGGCCGAACTTGAGCGCCGTGCCGCTCGGCGAGTCCTCCTTGTGCCGGTGGTGGCACTCGATGATCTCGACGTCGCACCGGCCGCCGACGCGGTCGAGCAGCGCGGAGGCGCGGCCCACGAGGTCCATCGCGATGTTGACGGCGAGGCTCATGCTCGGCGACTGCAGGACGGCGATCCGGCGGGCCGCCTCCTCGATCGCGCGACGGTCGGCCGCCTCGAGGCCGGTGGTGGCCACCACCAGCGGTACGTCGGTCTGCACGCACGCCGCGGCGATGCCGGCCACGGCCCCGGGCAGCGAGAAGTCGATCACCACGTCGGCCGGGCAGGTCCACGACTCGCCCACGCTCACGCCGAGCGGCGCGACGCCCGCGAGCGTGCCGGCGTCGCCGCCGAGCCGCGGGTGGCCGGCCCGCTCGATCGCCGCGACCACCTGGAACGCCGACGCGGCCTCCCCGCCGTCGCCGACGGCGCAGGCGATGATCCGCTGGCCCATGCGGCCGGCGGCGCCGTGGACGACCAGCCGCAACGGCACGCGCCGGATGGGGGCTATGGCCGGGGCCGCTGGAGCTGATGGGGGCACGGGTGGTCTCCTGTTTCGAGCGTGTGGTCGGGGCGGATCGTGTGGTCGGATCGCTGGAGAGGTGCGAGGCACGGCACGGCCACCGTGCGACACGCACGCCCGCACGGGCGGCGTCCGGCGTCACGCCGCACCAGAATACCCGCCAAGGGTCTCCTGTCGGCGGGAGCGGAGGGCCGGGGGCATCCGGCGGCCGGGCTCACGGCCGATCAGGGGCCGAACGGCATCGGGGGGAGGCCGCGCTCCTGTCGCCGTCGCTCCATCGCCCCCGAGTATTCCGCGAATCGTGACCGCTGCTGGGGGCTCGTGCGGTCGATGAGGCCCTTCCGCCAGCGGTTGCGGTCCTCGATCGTCCCGCCGCCAGGCGGGCCGAACGGGCGACCGTCGGCCGCTGCCCCCTGCCCCGCGGGCTTCCCCATGCCGGCGAGCTTCATCATCGACTGCCCCGCGGCGAAGGCCTTCCGCATGAGTTCCTGCTGGGCGATCTCGGTGTCGAGAAACGCCTCACGCTGCTCGCGCGGCAGCGTGAAGTAATTGTCGATCTTCGTGTTCATGGCCTTGAGCATCACGGTCGCCCCCGACCGCATCGCCTCCGGTCGCAGGTCCTCGGGCAGCGCCTGCACCTTCACCATGAACTGCCCCAGGGCCGCGGCCCGCTCCGCGGCCTCGAGCACGTTCTTCGGCCCCCGCTCCGGCGGATATTTCCTCACGAGCTCGTCGCGGAACTCGCGCAGCGCCACGAGCCGCGGATCCTCGGCCGGGCGGAACCAGCCCGCCCGCCAGGCCGCCACCGTCCCGGCCCCGGCGAGCAGCAGGACGAAGAGGACGAGTCCGCCGGCGCGGGCCGCGCGGCGGCGCGCTGCGCCGGTCGCGGCCGTGCCGGTGGCCGTCGTCGTCGTCGTCGTCATGTCGCCGTCCTCGTCAACGTGGTCACCATCGGAGTCGTCATCGGGAGACTCACGGTCGAGTCACGTCCACCCGAGCGCCCGCGCCACGGCGGCGTGGAACCGCTCGCGCATCGGGCTGCCGTCGCTGTCGCCGATGTCCGACCGCAGGAAGAGGAGGATCTGGGCGACGCCCCGCACCGGGTCGATCCAGGCCTGCGTGCCGTGGGCGCCGCCGTGGCCGAAGCTGCCCGGCGAGAGCGTGGCCGTCACCCCCTGCGGCTCGCGGACGACAGCGGTCGCGACGCCCCAGCAGCTGCCCGGCACGAAGCCGGCCGCGAGCGGGCCCGTGTGGTCGGCGGCCAGCGTGGCGACGGCGGACTCGGAGAGATAGCGGCGACCGTCCAGCGCGCCCCTGCCGAGGAGCATCTGCGCGAAGCGGGCGTAATCGGGGGCGGTCGAGAAGAGGCCGCCGTTGGCCAGGGCCGCCCGGCGACGGTTGGTGACGTCGAGCCCCGGCTTGTCCGGCACGAGCCTGCGTTCCGACGGCGAGATGCGGTAGGTGGTGGCGAGCCGCGCGCAGCGGGCGTCGTCGGGAAAGAAGCCGGTGTCGCGCATGCCCAGCGGCCCGAAGAGACGCTTCTCGAGAAACTCGTGGAACGGCTCGCCGGCGACGATCTCGACGACGCGGGCCGCGGCGTTGATGCCGGTCTGGCAGTAGGCCCACTTCGTGCCCGGCGTGAACTTGAGCGGCTGTGCCAGGCACTGCGGCAGGAGCTCCGCGAGCGACGCGGCCTGCTGCGCCTGCTGCCGCGGCACGTCGCCGAGTCCCGAGGTGTGGGTGAGCGCCTGCTCGAGCGTGATCGCCGCAGGCGCGCCGGCGGGATCGACGAGGCCGGCGAACTCCGGCACGTACGTCGCGATCGTGTCGGCGAGCCGCAGCGTGCCCTCGTCGACGAGCATCATCACCGCGGCGCCGGTCACCGGCTTGGTCATCGAGGCGATCCAGAAGAGCGCGTCGGCGGTCATCGGCCGGTCGGCGTCGATGTCGGACCGGCCCACCGCGCCCACGTGCCGCAGGCCGTCGCGGTCGGCCACCAGCGTGACCGCGCCGGCGAGCCGGCCATCCGTCACGAACTCGGCCACGGCCTCGTTCACCCCCGGCAGGGTCGCAACGGCGGCCGTCGGCGGTGCGGCCGGAGGCGCGGCGTCAGCCAACGCCGCGGGGGATGCCGCGGCGGCCGATCCGGCCACGAGCGCGTCGCGCACGAACGCCCGCCGCGAACGGGTGGGAGGCGATGGAGGGGAGCGGTCCGGCATGGCGGCCTCACGTGGCGGGACGGTCGGGGGCGACGGCCTTCGGGGGATTGCGGCCGATGAAAGGATACTGTTCGAGGTCGCACACCTGCCCGCTCACGGGGCCCGATTCGTCGGCGAGCCAGGAAACCGCGGCCGCGGCGATCTCGGCCGGGGCGAGCAGCCGCCCCGCCGGGGCGATGTCGCGGGGCAGCCGCTCCGGCCAGTCGTCCGGCAGCCCGTGGCCCCGCTTGCGGATCGCCTCGTTCTCGGTGAGCACCCAGCCGGGGTTTATCTGGTTCACCCGCACGCCCTCCTCCCGAAACAGCGCGTCGCCGAGGTTCCGCGTGAGCGTCATCAGGGCCCCCTTGGAGATCGCGTAGGGGAGGAGATTCGGCTCACCGCACCAGGCGTTGACGCTGCCGATGTTGAGCACGCAGCCGCGGGCGTCACGCAGATGGGGCAGTGCCGCCTGGATGAGC
>Ga0207954_1000292_pt1 | contig 16375 bp, 14 predicted proteins | sample CryBogmetaGMA0M_FD_184547 | JGI IMG/M metagenome (GOLD analysis project Ga0207954, IMG submission 184547) | Freshwater microbial communities from Crystal Bog, Wisconsin, USA - MA0M (SPAdes) | ecosystem: Environmental > Aquatic > Freshwater > Lake | place: Crystal Bog, Wisconsin, USA | collected... | reverse complement strand
GTGTAGTATATATACATATTTGTATCTTCATCATACTCTAAATAAGGAGGCAATAACCCATTATCTATTTGTATCGAATTGTTATTTTCCGCATAAAAGTCATAAAGTTGTCTTTTCAACGCCTTAAATTCATCATCTGTAATTTCAGTCATATAATAATTTAATATTTTATTTACAAACGTAAAATTAAAAATTACACAGTTTTACTATAAAATCTAATTTTAAGGTTTAACTATTTTCATTAATATTTTTATATATGTAAAAAGCACGTTTATCTTCTATTTCATTTAAATTTTTAGCATAAAATTGTCTCCTCAAATAATCATCGTCTACTGGCTCTTGGTTAACATCATTTGATACATAATTACATTGGCCTCTTTTACGTTGTTCTAAATATTCTGGCATTGTTTTGGCAGCATAATGATTAAGTTGTATAAAATTATCTTTTTCAAAACCATAATTACGGGCGGGGGTAGTAATAATTTTTCCATTTGTATCTCTAACATAAAAACCTTTTTTTGGGATAATGTTATGTGCGCATATAAACCATTCAAATTTATTTATTTCAAAAATAACTTTAAAAAATTCCATGTAGTTTTTTTGACGCATTGTAAATCGTTCAGTTAAAGGTTTTTCTTGGTAAATCACATTATTTGATGAACCAAAATATCTCCATTGCATTGTTATTCCAGCGCAATCATCTTTTATAAAATCTTTTATAAAATCTTTTATTGTTTTATGTTTTTTAAGTAAAATAAATTCATCAATATCAATATGTGTTGCGTGCGTAAACCCATCATTAAACATATATTTTGCTTTAAAGTCTTCCATTATTGTTGGCTGAATTGCTTTCTCATAGTTATTACCCGGATAATGAATAACTTTTACATTGTTTAAATAGTTAACTAATATTTTTTCATATGTAGGCACATCTTCGTTATCATATATATATATATAATCAAACCCAATTCCTAAATGATATTTTACAAATTCTTCAATATATTTTTCTTCTTTTTTTGCTAAACAAAAAATACACACACGAAGATTGTCGGCAGACATATAATATTATAATATTATAATATTTTATTTGAATTTAAAGCACCAAATGAAGTGTAGATTCCTTTTGAATGTTATAATCACTAATTGAGCGTCCATCTTCTAGCTGTTTGCCAGCGAAAATGAGACGTTGTTGATCCGGAGGGATTCCCTCCTTGTCGCGGATTTTCTCCTTAACATTCTCAATAGAGTCGGTTGTCTCTACTTCGAGAGATATCGTTTTGCCAGTAAGAGTCTTTACAAAAATCTGCATTATATAATATAAATATAATATTTTTTTAAATTATTTTAAATATATTATTATTTTTAACTATATAATAATATATTTTCACATTTTGAATGTCTTTTAGAGAACGTTTACTTTGCTAAAGGAATTTGGTGTTGCTTGCTAATAAGGCTTTACAATAAATCTGTGTAAATCACCGTTTAAATTTGTCACACCACAATAGTATTTATCTGAAGTTAAATTTTTATATTCACCGGTTGCAGCAAGTATTGTTCCATACATGGTATCGCCTAACTTCAAACTACCACAGTAAGTAGTTAAAATGTATTTAATAGTATATTTTGGAGTCCATATAGTACCTGTTACATATTTTAGGTTCGCACTAAGATTATTATGAACCGTAGTTTCCCAATATCCAATTGGTATATTTTTTTCTACATCAAATCTATTAGCATATGCTATTCCGGTTCTAGCAAACATACTTTGAGATTGGGTTTCATTGATGGCCATTTGGTTTATATCACTTATTTTATAAAATAATGTTAACACAGATGCCTTCCCTTTCTTTATATTTTTTGGGATTTGGACGATATTTTTGTTAAACGCATGTTCTAACATATATATATATATGTATATAATATATATATTTTACAAATAAAATAATTATCCTAAATATATTGAGAAAATAATATAAACAACACAACGCATCCAATATATATGTTAGTTAAAATAGATGCGCGAGAACAAGAGCTGATAAATAAATGTAATGATGTAATCCAAACTATACATAAATTTAAAGGTATTCAAATTGAGACAGCATCGCTACCCATCGGCGACATTATTGTTAGTTATAACGGTATAGACCGCGTCATAATTGAACGCAAAACATTGGCTGATTTGGCCGCCAGTATTAAAGATGGACGCTACGTAGAACAATCTTATCGCTTAAACGGACTCCAACACCCAAATCATAACATCGTTTATTTAATTGAAGGTGATATAGATAAACCACGATTTATGTCTTTTAAAGATCGGCTAGACAAGCAAGCCATTTATTCGGCAATGTTTTCCATATTCTATTTCAAAGGCTTTTCTTTAATGCGAACTAACAGCGTCGAAGAAACCGCAATTGTTATTTGTAATATGGCATATAAATTGGCAGAGGGCCTTAACGGTGGTAAAGTCGGATATTATTCTGAAAAACAAGGACCCACAATAACAAGCGACACAAACGAAGCCAATACGACTGAAACAGTGAATAAAACAGAAGAAAAGAATTATTGCTCGGTAATAAAACGTGTCAAAAAGGACAATATTACGGCTAATAATATAGGCGAAATAATGCTATGTCAGATACCCGGTGTTAGTCCCGCTTCCGCACTAACAATCATGTCTAAATACAATACGCTGCCAAATTTAATAAAGGCGATACAAGACGACGATAAATGCTTGAATAATTTGAGCAATGTAGATACAAATGGGAAAAGTCGCAAAATAAATAAAACGACTATAGCAAAAATTATTGAATTTTTACGCACATAAAACATTTATTTTATTGTTATAACCGTTTTTTGTTATAGTCTCTTCAATGCGCTTTATGTAATGAGCCTTTCCCCAATCATAAAGTTGCTTGTGATATTTCACTAACGATGAAGATGAACAAAGAGGATACAAATATTTCATTATTATAGCCGCCTCTACCTTTATTAGCGAAAAAGAGTACGTGTTTATTTTATAATATTCTTCATTTGTTACTTGTTTGTATTGGACCATTATTAATTCGTGATTTATTTCGGCCTTGTATTCTAATATTTTATTGACTATTTCTATCGGCAATTGTGTTGACATTATTATAAAGTTATACTTAAATATTTAATATCATTTAAATAAAAATAAAACAAATAAAATAAAATAAAATTGAAAACTTTTATATATCTGACAAAATAGTAGATATATAAACAATGAGCGAAGAACAATCCAAATATATTTCCGACGATAAAAGATACGGTGGCAAATTATTGTCGCCAACTGAAGCTAAACAGCGAATCACCGATTTATTAAACGACACCCAATGGTTCAATTGGTCCAACGATATTGATGACATTGAAAAAGCGAGAGAATGCCATAGAACCATCGTCCGACTTGAAACCGCTATTGCGATACCTTGCGCCGAATATGTAAAAACTTATGAAACCAAATGTATCCGAGACGTCGGCTTATCTTATACTAACGATATGCTAACACCCGCGGAGGCATTGAAACGCATTGAAGACATGGAGCACCATATTCAGTTTATGAGGTGGGGTCCGTGGCGACCCGACTCCAGCGATTGGGCGATTATGGACCTCTATGAGCGGCAAATAGAAAGATTAAAAAAGGACTTAAAGAGCCACCGAGAGCTGCCGACGAAGATGGAAACCGTAGAATGCGAATTTGACTTGGTTACCACTCTAGTCAATGACGGCATCCAAGGCACATTTGTGCTTAAACCAAAAAAATGATAAAAATTGTAAAAGTTTGTAAATATTTTTGTATTTTATTTTTTGTAAATAATTAAGTTTTTAAATTCATTTTTTAATGAATATAATATATATATGAGTGATTTTTTAAAAATAATTGGCATAGTAGTTGTAGCGTTAATTATTATAAAAATAGCGCTAAATATGTTACGTTATCAGACATCTATGATAGAAGGACTAACAAATTCGGATAGCTCGGCAACCTCCGGGGAGGGAGCCACGTCGGCGTCATACGCGGCGGCAATTAAGGCGCAAATGGTGAAACTACAAGACGAATTGTTAGTTTCCAAGTATCGTAAGGACTATGAGACCGCTATTATTAATTTAGACGATTATATGGGCTATTTAATGATAAAACAGTGTCTCAATTTGAATCCCAATAATGATATTAAAATGAATATTGAGGCAATTAATACCTTGAATAGCTTGAAAGCGGGTAAAGAATCGTTGAACGCAACGATGACATTTTTGGATAAACAATAAATAATTTTCAAATATAATTTATTGTTTATTTAGTGATTTCTTTTACTTTTGTTTTTCCTCTTCCTCTACGTTTTCGCGATCTCTGTGTTTTGAGTTTTCTTTTGTGATTTGTGTATTTTTTACGCCAAACTCGCTTGTATTTTTTTGTAAAGTTGTAGAGCGGTCTGCCGCCGCCTTTGCCTTTGCCTTTGCCGCTCGCTTTACCGCTATTTAATTTTTTAAGCTTATCTGTTTCTTTTTTAACCTCTGCTGCTTCTTTTATTAACTCTTGTATGCTTCCGTTATCAATTAGTAATTTATATAATACATTTACAACATTGGCAATACTTTGTTTTATTTCTAATAATAAAGTAGTTTCACGCCCGCCAAGTATTATTGCATAATACTCCATTATTTGATTTGATTCATTTAAAAAATGGTCTATAAAAGGCTTGATGGTATCTGTAATAACTGATGCTGATGCTGTCCCCGATACATTTACACTTGTAAACGATTTACTTAAATCGTCAATTATTACTTTAAAGTCTACTCTAGCAATAAACGCATCCACATTTTCGTCTGTCACTGATTCTAATTCATATTCTTTACTTATGAATTCTCTTACAATACCGTATATAGTATTATTATTAAAATTTGCTAATTGCTTAAACTCATCATGTAATTTTTGCCATTCTTCTAAATTATTATTCATTAAAACTGGTAAAATTGAGTTGTTTGAGTCTGCCGAAGCTATATCTGAGGTTTGATTAAAATAATATTTTAAATAACCAATTATTATTTGTACGGTAGCAGCCGTATATGAGTAAGAGGATTGAGCTAGCAACAAACTAATTTGCGGTACAATAGTTTTATAAAGTTGCGTTTCACTGTCCTCATCTGTATTCCCCGAATTAATTTTACATAATTCTACTCCCAAAGAATATAATGGGACTTGTTTACTGGACCGAATCACTTTATTGAATACATTTTTTATTACATTTGCGGCATCTGCCTCTGTTACCGCAGTCTGGATAATTATTGTTAATGGAATTTTACTCGCGGTTATGCCGTGTGTGCTCAAATCAACGCCTATTGCTACATTTAGAGCGGTGTTGTAAGATATAGGAACACGACCGTTGCCGCTTATTTCAGAAAAATATATGGCCTTGTTTTCTCTTTCAAGGAATGGCAACGCTTTAGAGGTTCCGTTCATAAAAGTCCCGCGTTCCAACAATACCATTTCGTTTTTCTCACCTCCAATATTCATAATTTGGATAGCTGACATTCTATTTTTAGCTAACTTTTCTCGTATTTGCAACTCAAACGAGTCGTAGTTTTGTTCACACATTAAATCATAAATTATTTTTATTTTTGATCCGTCTTTAATTATTCCAGTAAATAAATTATTTAGTATTAGTCGCTCGGAGGCTGCGTTTGTTTTCGTTGTTTTTCTGCCACTATTTGTTGCTTCATCTGGTTGACCCTTTTTCTTCAATTCAAAATCTACTTTCATTTTTAAAGATTCATCTTCCAGTATATAATTGCAAAGACCATCTATATTGTCTTGTGTAATTGAAGGCATTATTTTAGTTTCAATATCTGGATCAAATACGGTACCTTGAAATTTAAAATAGTTTATTATTTTTTTGAGAATATATAAAGAGATAAACATATTTCGTAGTGGCGGCATTTCTCCATAATCGTGTGCTCGCATATCGGCAATATTTTCAGTAATTATATTAGGTTCAAGTTTACCTATACTAATTTTATAATTTAAAAATAACCGCGATATAACCTCGTATTTACTTTTCAAGATAGTGAAATTCGACGAAGTCGCTGTCCCAGAAAATGTCATAAAAAATGTAGTTAATAATTCGGGATGCGATAGAAAACTTGAATCTTTTAAATTACTTTTTACCGTTGTGTTAATTTTACCTTCTTTTAAAGCATCATAAACAGTAATAGGGTTCCCATTCGTATCTATTACTACTTCTTTCATTGTTTTAATAAATTCGTTGCTTATATCTTCTAGTTTTGATTCTTGTGGTACAATTTCTTCCGTTGATTGTAATAGAGGGCCACTATCAGCTGCTGCTGCTGGCAGTTTTAATGTTAAATCTATATCACTATACAATTGCCCTGGCTCCCTTATTTTAATATTTACTATTTTTTCAATTGCATCATTTGGGATACCATATTTATCTGCTATGTAGTGTATTAGATGTGTTTTTTTGCTTGCTTGTTCTTCCGGTGGTGATAACATATCTTCCTCAATATTAGATATTTCATCATCATATTCTTTTCTAATAAGTATGAAATCAAATATAGCATTATCATCAAAAATAAAATTAATATCACCAACCCCCTTATAATTCACAACACCCATAGCCGGACAGTCCTCAATACAAGCAATTGCCGCAAAATCATACGACACGTAGGTTAAAAAATTACCCCAATATGGTGCAAGATGGGCTAATGCGACCGCTTGAGTGGTGTCTAGTGATGACTTTGTTAGTGCTATTTGTAATATTAGTTTATAACTAGCGGTGCAATATTCTTTAAACACAATATTAGCTGCTAGAATTGATTCTGCCAATTTCTTTAAATTAAAAATACTCCCTACGACTTCATCAAGCAAAGTTACACAAGCAACTGATGATAAATTGCCTCTGTTTTTATTATCAGGACCAAATGCGTTATTATACAAAGCGTCAAATTTTTTAGCAAATATAGTCAACTTGTCTTTGGGGTTTAACGCAAGAGAAATATCCTTACATATAACTCCACAAACTAGTGTCGTCAATTCTACTAACTTAGATATTGACAAATCGCCCAAAATACCAAATATATCAATTTTCTCTCTCCAATTGTACAAAAGGCTATTTTTTTTTAAAACAGCTTTTAACGTTACGTTATCTATTATAAATTCCGTAAAACAAGTGGATGGGTCTAATACTATAGGAGGGTTTAAAGACGCAACATCTGCTTTTGTACTAGCTACACCTTTGGTATCCGATAATTTTAATTTAGATGCGCTTAGTGGTTCGGTGGCAGCTAAAGGGTCTGCGAGTTCGGTGGCAAAAATCGCTTTCTGTGCATTTTTTTTTGCGTTCTTAACCTCTAAAATATATTTCTTATCAACGATATTAAATTTATTTTGTATATCATTAATTGTATCGGTATAATTATCAATAATAAACCTTGCGCCCAGATCAAATGTTACAAGCTTGGATTGATCCGTCTTGAATGAGCTCAATGAATAGGCGGTTACAATATCAGATTGATCAATTGATGGAGATTCGACAATTGACGGGGGGGGACTGGCACCATTATTTCTTTTTAATTCTTCAATTTGTCTCTCTAATTGTATTATTTTCTCATCATAATCATCAAACGTGCTCTCGATCTCTTTATATATATTTTGTAAAACCGAAGATTCTTCAAGTTTGGTAGGATTCGAGGGAGGTAAATCTTCTTTTCCTAACAAATAGTTGTGAATATCAATTAGTTGTTGTCGCAATGCTTTACCTTCTTTATCCCATGCATCATTTGCCTCTTTAATTCGTGCGTCATAGTCCTCTTTGGCTTTATTCAATTGTAGTGTTAATTGGTTGTTTTCAGCAATTAAATTCTGCTTTTTGGTTTCACATTCTTGCATTTGTTGTTGAGTTAGGGCAAGTTGGACTTTTAAAGTTTCAATCTCTTTATTTTTATTCTCAATTAAGTCTTTGCTTACGTCCAGATGACGATTACACGTGCCCAGTTCAGCATTACATTGTTTCAGTTTCTCATCACAATCATCCAATTTTGTTTTTAACTTAACAATATCGGTTTCTAATTTATGAATACGATCCTCAATAAGAGCTAGGCCGGCCGCGGCGTTACCAATATTAATTCTTTCCAAATTTCCCGACATTTGTCGTATTTTATCAATAATATTTTGATTAATTGATTCCATTTCTGCGATTGTTGTCGCTCGGTGTGCTGCTAACTCGCCATAAACCATTAATTCTTTGCGTTGTCTTTCAATTGTGTTTTCTAAAGTTTCTACTGTGTCTTCTAAAGTTTCTGCTTTGTGTATTATCTTTTTTTCCAATTTTATTAATCTGCCTAATTCTGCGTTTTGTTCATTACACCGCTGTGTCATACGACGGAATCTGTCAACAGCTTTACTGGTTCTGTTTGTTTGTTTAATTAATTGTTCTCGTAATTCATTCGCGGAACCTTGAAGTTCTTGGTTTTGGTCTTTTAGCGTCTGTAATTGGATATTAAATTCTTCAGATGTGATGACGTTTGTTTCTTGTTTTTCTTTTAGTGTTTCAGCAGCGATTTGTAAACTGGCTGCACGTGTGTTTAAATTATCTATATTACTAGCTATTATAGGATCCATCATATTTGTTTCGTTTGTTTGCTTAATTTGTCTGCCTAAATCCGCAACTGTATCTTGCAATCCTTCAATCAATCCTTCAATTTCATCATGAGTGCGTTTTCTTGCTTCAGATTGTGGTATAGCTGCCGCAGCAGTTGTAGCAAATTGTGACATAGCTGCCGCGGGAGTTGTATCAGATTGTGTCGACATGTCAAAAAATAGAGGTTTTAACTGTGTTTTTTCGTAAGGCGGTCCACTTAAACTCATTGTAGTATTAGTAAAAAATATGCTCATAAAGTTGTTATCACTATTTAAATTATCAAACAAAACTTTTACAGCAGTAGCATCATTTTTTAAACTATTTTGATCTAACAAATTAGTATATTGAGATACCAATTTTTTATAGGTAACAACTGCAAGAACATCTGTCTTTAATTCATCATTTGAACGTTGTGTTAAAAAATCTATTATAATATTTGACGATCTAACTAGTGACTGATATAATTGACGGTTATGATCAACACTACTATTTATAGAATCAAATAAAGATCTATATTGATTAATGTATTGTTCTGCCATATATAATAATCCCACAAAAAAATAGTCTATGGAACATATATATTCACATTATTGTCATTATAGTAGCCATTATCCACTAAAGCTTGGGTATATTCTGTTCCGCCCCAATTGGGGTCCATCGGGTTGTCGCTATAAAGCAAATTATAATTTGAATTTTTGATTTGGTCAATTGGCGGGGTTAAAGACCCTACATAATATGATGATTGGTTAAATGAAGGGTAGCCGTTTTGGTTATAAGGCGCGTTATCTGCTTGTTGAAATTTTAAAGGTAGTGGAACAGTTGTAGTCGGTGGCAAGCCGCCCTCCGGTTCTGTTACACTGGGGCGAACTTTGTATACACGGTCACCTTGTGCGTTGTAAGTGTTTTGTACGTAAAGAACCGGGCAACGAATTCCGGCACTGCGCTGCCATTCTAAAAACTCGTTATATTCCTCTAAATTGTTAAATGCTATAGGATTGACCCCGGGAACTTGAACTAGATTAGAATTATACAAATAATATTTAGCGCCTTTTTGAATAAGTAAATTTGGGCATCGCAGTTCTCCATCAGCGGTTGTTAGTCCTTCTATCATTTTAGGATTGCTGCCATTGCCATATCTTGTGTAAAATATACCGCCTAATATTATTATAAGAATGGCAAATATTAAAATAGCATTTTCTGATTTCATATATTATATACTTTTAAAAAAAAGTATTATTTTTTAAAAAGTTTTTTTAAAAGTATATAATATGCATGTCTATCATATCCGAACAAAAAATGATATAAGTAAAATAGAAAAAATAAATAAACATATGGAAAATGGTAATCACGTATTTGTGTTAGTATATATGGAAGGGTGTAGTCCGTGTAATGCGACCCGACCCGCTTGGAATAAATTGGAAAGCGCGTTAAAATCTCAATATGCGAACAACAATAATTTAGTTGTGGTAGATATTAATAAAGATTTTGTTTCCAATTTAAAGCATATTGGTCAAATAGACGGGTTTCCAACTATGAAGCATATTAGCGATCACGGTAAGAAAGTAACATCTTTTGAAAATAGTCCCATAAAAAAAAAGGACCGCAGTACCGACTCATTTATTCACTGGATTGAAACAATGATGAATGTTAATGTATCCACTACACCTACTAGCACCCCGCAAGACGTATATGATCGCATTTCTAATGGCAATCCCAAAAAAATGAATAAACACAATAAAACGAATAAAGCAAATAAAGCAAATAATATGAAAGGTGGTAAATGGAGCCAAAAATACAAGAAAAGCATTAACTGTAGGAGACCACGTGGCTTTTCTCAACGGCAACATTGCAAATATGGGCGAAAATAACTTAACAAGTAAAATTGTCTTTAGAGTATCCAATGACAGCGCAAGCGATTCGTTTGCCGGCGTGACCCGTGGTTAAGCTATCTGAAAACCCGCCTTGTCCGCAGTCATCGGGGTCCTCGTGAATAATAAGTCCACGCCCAATAATATTCGCCTTCGTGCCGCGCAATTTAATACAATCGTCGTAAAAGCTGTATTTGGCGTCGCCCTTGCTGTTCGTTTTAAGATTACCCAAATCGCCGACGTGTCGCTCTTTCATTCCCGGGCAGCCGTGTGTGCGCCCATACGGATTAAAATGTGCGCACATACTCGTACATTTATCGCTTAAATCGCCGGCCTCATGAACGTGAAATCCGTGCAATGAGTTTGGTGCTAGACCCGTAATACTAACATCAATTAGAATTTTACCATTGTTAGTCTCAACAAATTTAACAGTGCCGCGTACTTTGTCTCCTAAAAACACCGCAATAGCGGATATAGATTTGTTAGTAGTCATATAAACTGACTAATAAATAAATTATTATAAATAAATGTAAATATTTATTTTATTAATATATTACATATATGTTAATGAACAATTACATGAATTCCTTACATCTAGCTCCGATGATTCAATTGCTAGCTATTTTATATTTAACTTATTTAGTTGTTTTCAAAAAATACAAGGGTTTAGGCGTATTTTTTATAATTTTTGGAATTTCTGCGTTGGTGGCTAGAGATAGTTATAACATGAATGAAAAGAAACGCCTAAAAAGTTATCAAATGATGTGGTATAATTTTGGAGTAATAACTATTATTTTGTGTGCCATTGGATTAATATTTTCTTGGATGTAAAAAATTGAAATATTGTTGTATACTAACAAAACAGTAGTATAATAACACTAAACAATCATGGAATTCATTAACCAAGAAGAACAAGCGCAAGAACAAGTTGTCGTGGCATCCGAACCACCAACATTAACACCCGCACTTATCCCCCTTAGCGAAATAAATAATAGATTATATAGAGGCCCTCTCCCCGAGAGCAATAAAGTATTTGATGGCTTGTATGCCGGCGCATTTCCGGGCGAATTTGATACACCAAGCTTACATATCAATTTAATTGCTTGTTTAAATGCGGGGATAACTGAATTTGTCTGCTTACAGAGTGAGTATAAGGGAGAAACCAATCCCGCCAAATGGCACGTTAAAAATCTTAGGCCATATCACTTGGACTTACAGCAAATCCTTGATAATCGTGAGAATCATCCTACATTGATACAGACAGTTCCATCCAAAATACAATTCAAACACTTTCCTATTGCCGACCTCAAAACTATTTCAGATACCGAAACGCTCCAAATTGCGAAAGAGGTCTCAAACGATTTGGACGGCGGTAAAATCATATATCTTCACTGCTGGGGAGGACATGGACGCACCGGCGTTATAGTATGTCTTGTATTACATATAAAATTCAAATTGACAGCCGATGAGGCATTAGAACGCTGCCAAACATGTCATGATAAAAGAGATTGGCCATGTTATACCCCTTCGCCGCAGACTCCCGAGCAAAGAGACCAAGTGCGGCGCATAATCGGCGGACTTCTAGACGGCAGTATCGTGCTTTAAGCTGTTTTTCGGAAATATATATCGCGTAATTTGACCCCCTTTCTTTAAGTTGTTTTGTAAATAATATAATTATAGCCGCCGGCCTTTTTTTCTTTAAGTTGTTTTCGTAAATATATTTTCAAACCAACTAAAAAATTGAATTAGATATAGCGAAATATTAAACAGTATATTAACATAACCATGGAACATACTTTCAAATTAGTAGTTTTCAACGCATATACCCCTAGCACCGATAATGATGCGGACGGTGATCATAAAAATACCGAACAATTCTATATTCAAATGTTTGGTATTAACGAATTGGGCGAAACGGCGTCTATTATTGTGGAAGAGTATAAACCATTCTTTTACTTAAAGGTAGGTCGCAATTGGGGTCAAACCAAGAAAACCGCATTTTACAATCACATTAAAAGCAAGGTAGGTAAGTATCACGAAAGTGGAATTATTAGCTGTAAACTGATTGAGAAGAAGAAGTTGTACGGGTTTGATGCGGGAGCATTACATCGCTTTATTGAGGTCAAGTTTGAAAATATGACGGTGTTTAACCGCGTTAAAAATTTGTGGTATGAAGATTGCGTTGACGAGGAAGGGGCAAAGACGCGCAGATTGAAGTCAAATGGCTACGTATTTGAAGGCATACCGATTGAACTTTATGAGGCCAATATCCCCGCACTTTTGCGTTTGTTTCACATTCGCGAAATCAGTCCCTCCGGTTGGATTGCGTTACCCTTTAAAAAAACATCGCGCATTACGGGATCAGATAAGACGTCATCGTGTACTTATGAATTTGTAATTAGCTATAAAAATATAATCCCACTCAACCAAAAAGAAGACCGTGTTCCCTATAAAATTATGAGTTTTGATATAGAGGCTTCTAGTAGCCACGGAGACTTCCCCGTGCCAGTTAAATCCTATAAAAAGTTAGCTACCAATATTGCCGATCATTTTAGCTGTTTGACTGACTTGAATACTGCCAAATGCGATACTGATTTAAGACGCATTTTGAAAGCGGCGTTCGGATTTACTCAAATGGACGGTATTGATTTAGTATATCCTAAAACACCAATTGAAACCGAAGAAGAACTTGCTAGTCGTATAGATTCATGGATATCTGCTAGAATCATCAACAATTCGCAACAAGACAACGAGGCGCATTTAATTGAAGCATTATTTGAAGAATCTAATAAGAAAACAATCAATTTTACAAATTCAAATAATGACAATTCAGATGGCGAGGGCGAAGACAATGGCGACTCAGACGAAGATGACGGCGATAAATGTCAAGAATTTGTAGAGCCAAAATACTACAAAATTCAGTCGGGGTTTAATACTAACACGGCGACTATTGGAAAAAAACAAAATATTGTTGACGTATTATGTGATAAAAAATGTAGCCGTGATGGCAAAATTATGGAGCTGATTCAATCGCTTAAGTGTCATTTTCCCGCTCTAGAGGGGGACAAAGTGACCTTTATAGGGTCAACGTTTTTCAGATACGGCGAAACTGAACCCTATTTAAACCATTGTATTGCGCTCAATTCTTGCGATTCACTACACAATAGCGTAGCCAATTCACAAATTGATTCGTACGGCACCGAAGAAGAAGTGCTTCTTGCTTGGACCAAATTAGTTCAACAAGAAGACCCCGATATCGTAATTGGCTACAATATATTTAGTTTTGATTACGAGTTTATGTTCAGACGCTCTCAAGAATTAAAATGCGTAGAAGAGTTTTTAAAACTGTCGCGCAATCGCGGTGAAATCTGTAAATCAACTGATTATAAAAATGCGCACAAAATTGACATTGAACGCAGTTCAACCGTTTTAGCATCCGGTAACTATGAGCTCGCCATCATTCCCATGAACGGGCGTCTTCAAGTAGATATGTTGAATTGGTTTCGCCGCAGTGAAAACTTGACATCTTACAAATTAGATTACGTTGCCGGACATTTTATCGGCGACGATGTGAAAAACATTGAGCATCTATTGGATTCCAATAATAATGAAATTAGTCGCATTTATACTAACAATATGGTAGGACTACAAAAAGACAGTTTTATCCATTTTGAAGAGTTTAATCACAGCGTTGATTATTATAAAGACGGCGAAAAATTTAATGTTATTAATATGAACAAGAATAGAGACGGGAGTGGTGGTGGTGGATGGTTTGAGGTCAATGGTCACCAATCTCCTACGGGTAAAAAAGTGAAATGGGGGTTAGCAAAAGACGATGTGAGTCCCAAAGACATCTTTAGAATGACTAACGAAGGTCCCACAGCGCGCTCCATTATTGCCAAATACTGTATACAAGATTGTAACTTGGTTCATTATTTGTTTAATAAAGTAGATGTGGTAACCGATCTAGTGGAAATGGCTAAATTATGTAGTGTACCTATGAGCTTTCTTATCTTTCGCGGCCAAGGCATTAAACTAACAAGCTATGTGGCTAAAAAATGCCGCGAAATGGGCGTCCTAATGCCTTGTATTGACAAGGGATCCAAAGACGACGGTTATGAGGGCGCAATTGTATTGGATCCAAAATGCGGTCTGTATTTAGATGAGGCCGTTTGTGTGGGTGATTTTGCGTCGCTTTATCCTAGTTCCATCTTGTCGGAGAATCTGTGTCCAAGCAGCAAAGTATGGACCAAAACATACGATTTAGCGGGCAACTTGATTTCAGAAACGGGCATTAAAGACGCGGCTAGCGCAAACTATATATACGACAATTTACCCAATTATGAGTATGTTGATGTTCAATTTGACACGTTTAAATATGTGCGAAAAAGCGCCAAAGCGAAGGCCGAAAAGGTAAAGTCTGGATATAAAATATGCCGATTTGCGCAGCCACTCATTAATCAAGAAGGCAAAGAAGAAAAGGCCATTATGCCCTCCATTTTACAAGAGCTGCTAAAAGCACGCAAAGATACGCGGAAACTCATCCCTAAAACCGAAGATGAGTTTATGAAAAACATTTTGGACAAGCGCCAACTCGCCTACAAAGTAACAGCCAATTCGCTATATGGGCAACTCGGCGCCAAAACCAGCACATTTTATGAGCCCGATATCGCCGCATCCACCACCGCCACTGGCAGACTCCTTTTAACTTTTGCGAAACGCGTCGTAGAAGAATGTTACGCTGACACTGACATTGAGACCAAATACGGAGTCGTTAATACAAAAGCCGAATATGTGTATGGCGACACCGACTCTGTATTCTTCAAGTTCAATCTAACAGATAAGGCGACCGGTGAAAAAATAATTAACGAAAAGGCGCTAGAATTATCTATTGAGATCGCACAAGAGGCGTGTCACAATGTATCTAAAGTACTAAAACAACCGCACGATTTTGAATATGAGAAAACATTCATGCCATTTTGTCTCTTATCTAAAAAGCGATATGTATCTATTAAATACGAATTTGACCCTAATAAGGGCAAGCGCAATGAAATGGGTATAGTATTAAAGCGACGTGACAACGCACCTATAGTGAAAGATATTTATGGCGGCGTAATTGACATTTTGATGAAAGAAAAAAACATTCAAAAAGCAATTGAATTTGTTCATGACAATTTACAAAACTTGGTTAGCGGTAATGTCCCTATTGAGAAGCTAGTAATCACTAAATCGCTGCGATCTTTTTACAAAAATCCGCAGAGCATTGCGCACAAAGTGCTTGCCGACAGAATAGGCCAACGCGACCCCGGCAATAAACCGACATCCGGTGACCGCATACCCTTCGTCTATATTGTAAACCAATTGGCGGAAAAAAAGCAAAAAGTGCTTCAAGGCGAAAAAATAGAAACACCGACCTTTATTAAAGAAAATAAATTGCCAATTGACTACTCTTTCTATATTTCTAATCAAATTATGAAGCCACTTTTACAACTATTTGGCCTCGTTTTGGAAAATATTTGGTTGTCTCAAAAGCCACCTAGACGCGTGAAGGCAAATAATTTTAGGGAAGACATAAAAAAAATGAGGCAAGAAATTGAAGACGAGAAAAAATGCGAACAAAAAATCAATAAAATGAAGGACAAAGAGGTACAAGCACTCATATTTGATAAGTATTTGAGAGAATGTAACAATACTAAAGCGCGAAATCAAAGCGTAACCAACTTCTTTACAAAAATGTAAATCAATGAAATGCGGTAATACTATAAAATGTATAAAACCATACATTGTTTTATACATTTTATCATTTAAACTGCTACATTATTTTCCATAATACCA
>Ga0207954_1000291_pt1 | contig 16391 bp, 16 predicted proteins | sample CryBogmetaGMA0M_FD_184547 | JGI IMG/M metagenome (GOLD analysis project Ga0207954, IMG submission 184547) | Freshwater microbial communities from Crystal Bog, Wisconsin, USA - MA0M (SPAdes) | ecosystem: Environmental > Aquatic > Freshwater > Lake | place: Crystal Bog, Wisconsin, USA | collected... | reverse complement strand
GAAAAAAGCGGCAGCCAAGGGTGCTGCTATGGCTGCGTCTAAAGCTAAAAGCGCTGCTAAAATGGCTGCTAAGGCCGCGTCAAGAGCCGCTATGGCTGCTCGCAGTTCATCTGCGGGTAGAGCCGCAACTGCCGCTAAGTCTGCCAAAAAGGCCGCGTCCAAGGCCGCCATGGCTGCTAATTCTGCGGGCATGGCCGCGTCAAAGGCAGCAATGGCCGCTAGAATGTAAACACATAAACAGTAACCATCATTTAATTTTTCCATTATGTAGTTATCCCCATATATTATAGAGATAACTACTATATTAAGAAATATAGTATTAACTAATATTTTTTTATACGTAATATATAAATGTTAAAGAATACAATAAGTAATAAAAATAATGTAAAACAAAGAGGAGGAGCGTCTATAAACGCGTCGATTACGGGACCTCTTCAGATAATAGACGATAAAGGTAACAACTTAACGCAGCCTTTTATACAAGAACTGCTAAAACTAAATTCACAAGGTAGTGGTAATGTAGGAGTTAACATCGCCCCTTCTTTTGGAGCAAATATGGGGATAGGCATGGGACAGCCTCGCGCCACAACAGCAATGACCGCCGCGCCAGTCCAAGCAAATCCAATGGCGCCACCACCAGCGCAAAATCAAGTAGCAGTAGCACCCGGTGGAAACGTAGCACAAGCGCAAGCGAACGTGAACCAAGCATTGCCTAATGTAGCACAACCAGCGCAATACAATTTGGTAAATCAGCCGAAACCAGTTACACAAATGGCGCAAAAAGTGTCACCATCAGATATAGATTTAAGCCAAGTAAATGTAGTAGATGCTGCCCCACCCGTTCCAAACATATCAGATTTTGTTAAATCAAGGCAAGTTATATTGGAAACAGTAGAAGTGTATAAAACGACTGCTGAAACCGAAAATGATATATTAAACAGCTATCGCGAAAATAATTTTAAACCTAAATTAGACAGTATTAGTGTAGCTGATATAAACACTCTTTACCAAGCAATTGTTGCCACTAAAAGGTGGTATCCACCACCACCACTCGCCGGCGTGGCGCCCAATTTTATTGATTTTAAAAGAGATGTAAAACAGTATACCGATAGAATAAATGGTATAAATACATTGTTAGCTGCTGTGCCGCTAGCTGAATACACCGATAAATTTGACAATTTAAACAAGTTATATAACAGCATAAATACTTATAAGACTAATTTAACTCGCATTAAAATTCAGCCAACATATACCGCTCAAAGAGAACAGCTAATTAATAGGGTTGATTTATTTATTCAGAAGCTGCTAAAATACATGTTGGCGCAATACTTGGAGCCTATTTTAGATATTAGACAAAAAATATATGTGGATCAATATGATACAAATCCAGTCCCAGGGCCACCTCGTTCTAAATACGACACATTGCGAACCAATGTAATCGCATTTTTATACCCGGCAGCGGGGGGAGTTGCACCCGCCGCGCGCGCTCAAGCAACCGCACTTGCCCAACCTCGCGGTGAAGGAGGTGTTCCGAGCGCACCATTAGGAGGTCCTCCACCACCTCCGCATTTACGAATATACGATACAATTAATTTTGCCGCAATAAAATTAGCGTTTGATAATATACAGAGGCAATCCGACGCGCAAAAAACGGCATTGGAAGGAATATATTCCAATCGTCAAAATCGCGCAACCATATACGGTGAAACTCGGATACAAAAAGACGCTAAAAGGGACTTAGCTGATCTACAAACCATTATGGGAGATTTAGACAATGTTAAAGCGCTAATAACATCAAGTGAGGACCAGTATTTGAAGTTTATCAAATATCTTTATGATAATTTAGAAAAGTTGAAAAATATTTACCAAAATTTTGAAGACACCGTAGCAAATCAAGCAGCCGCACGCATAGATATTGTTGGTATAGGTAAAGGCCTAAATGACAAAATAAATGATGTCAACTCAACATATAACGAATTGAGACAAAATATAGAGCCATATATAAACAGTGGTAAATCAAATGAACAATTTAAAGAAAAGTATATGGAAAAAATAGTAAATTTAAATAACAAAATAAACACCGTAAAATATGAATTATTACGAGATTTTATTACCAAAGCCAAGAATTTTGCGGACCATGCTGCTAACACGGGTCCAAATAATGGAAGAGCAAACAGAGAAGCGGTGTTTGGTATGTTAAAAAACGCATTACAATTATATGATGTAGAAATAGCTGAAATAGTTGTAAATTATTATGACGGCGCTAGGGGGCGCGGTGTGGCAGTAGTTTCTACCCAAGCCGAAAAGGAGCAACTACGAGATGATATTGTTGCATTATTAACTAATGCTGACCCCGTAATTCCACAGACGTGGATAGGTGCGATGCTTGGAAGGCCTCCACAAGGTAGACAACCCCCCACCCCCGAAGAACGGCGGCGCAGATTAGCTATTGCTAAAATAATGACAACTGATGATCCTAGTGCTATATCATTGATGGAATATTTAAACGATATTGGCGGACCTTATCCTTATAATCTTAACCCTTTATTATCTCCTAGAGACGGTAAAAAAACTATTATCGAGTTACAAGGAGAAATAGCAATATTTAATGAGTTTGCCGCAATGGACGCCACATTAAATAATTACTATAAGCATCTAGACAAACAAAATGTATTTGTGTCAAACGAGACAGAATATTCAACCGCTACATCAGACGCTTCAACACCGCAAGGTCCCGTGAATCTTCAGCCATTTAATCGTAGAGCACCACCCCCCGCAGCGCGCAGAGGTAGGTTGTCTGATCGGGGAACTATGTTTCGCACATTAGGAGATATGAGACGCAGAACAATCGGTTACGGGGGTAGGCATACAAAGAAAAAACACAAGCGCTCTAGAAATAGACATATGAGACGACAAGCAAAGCGTCAAACAAGACGACAAGCAAAACGCCGCTATTCACGAAAAAAATAAACAATTAAACAAATTTTATATTATTTAAAATATTGAAATAATATAAATGACTAAAAAAACACAAAAAACAAAGAATATGAAATTACATATTAGGCAAAATTATCGCAATAAAACTTGTAAGGGCAAACGCTACAGTTCTGTCTATGGTAATCGCTCTGCGGGACATATGTTCCACCGTAATCTATGGTTTCTTTAAGTTCAGAAATAAATGCTATATTTTTGAACTTAAAGACAGAAAATGTTTATGCGCCGCGATTCACAAGTTTGCGGCAATATGAACGTCTGCGGCCACTGCGGGTGTTTCTGCAGCCATATTTTTCAAGGCACTTCGACCTTGTTTGGCCCCGACAACGAGACGTTTTAACGCGGGCACGATAAATTTGCTTGCGGGTACGCATTTATATATTAATTAGATTATTTATTTTTATAAGTATTTATTTTTATAAGTGATTAATGCTAAATATTTAACGGTGCCTTCTTTTATGTTTTCTTGATTTTTTATATATGTTAGTCTTTTTTGTTTTTCTATATCTACGTCGCCCACCTTTTCTCTTGCTCGTAAACGCACTTGTTAAACAAGATGTTAATGAACATTTTTTTCCTATTGTGTTATTAAAATTCATCTGATCCGAGTCAAACTTTTGCCGAAGTTCTGATATTTGTTCTGCGGTTGATTGTCGTCTTTCTAATTTTGCTAATTCCTCTCGGGCTTCTTTATTAATTAATTCATAATGCTTGTTTAACTCTTGTAGTTTGGCAAAGTCTTCCCTATCTTCTTGTTCTGCGATTGATCTATCTGTATCTAACATATCAAATAATTCCATATTGTTTTTTCGCTTCGCTTGTTTTTGTTCGTTAGCAATAATATCTAATTGTTTTCGGTTTTCTTGAAGTTTTTTTTCCAAATCACGTATAGATTTTGGCATAGTTTTTGGCTTTTGTTGTGAAAAAAATGGGTCTAATCCCAAATTAGATTCAGTTTTATTGGCAGACTCGGTTGGCATAGGTTCACGTTTAATTTGACCCGTATCTACTAATCTAGTAAGTAATGACATAATATAAATATATATTATTATTTACGGCTATATCTCCTAGATTTTCTTGATTTTCTTCTGCGGCCGCCACTAACAGTAGTACCACTATCAGATGTCGGAGTAGTCACTGGATTGGGTGAATGAGCGTTATAATAATGAATATAATAATTGATAAAATCATGCTGTGATTCAACACTTGTGGGCAATCCATACGCATCCATTAATTCCGATAATTTGTTTTTATCTGGGTTATTTACCAACTCCTTAGGGCTCGTGCTTGCTAACAAATCTTCTGCCAATTCAAGAAATTTAGAATTTTCTTTAATTAAATTACTTACAGTTCTCATATATATATTAATAATATATTTTTTGGGGTTTCGTATTTTTTAATAATTCTTGCATTTCTTGTTGTTGTTTTATAAACCATGGAGACGGTTGTAGTGAATTTGGCTGCCGTGCCGCAATTGCTTTTATTTTATCTAATGAAGCTGTTAGCAAGCTTATTGGTTTCTTTTTTTCAGTCGTGTTAGTATTTGAATTCATTTGTTTATTTGTATTCATTTAATATCTAAAAATATTTGTTAGTTACTATATTAATTCAATTTTTTTCTAGTCCGTCTTGTTTTTCTAGATCTTCTAGTCCGTCTTGTTCGCCTTGATTTTTTTTTGCCCGCGTTTTGAATTAAGCTAAAGGGATTATAATTTCCCGTGTATGATAAATTTCCGCTCATAAACATTATATATTAACTAAATATTATTTTACGGGTTGGACATTTGGAGACACTGGTTCCACATTTAACTCGACTTTATCTAATTTTTGTTCTTGTAAAGGCATTTGTTCCGTATTCGGTGACATTATTATTACAGCTGGTTCTTCATTTATTACAGCTGGTTCTTCATTTATTACAGCTGGTTCATTCGGTAATAGAGGCTTAACAGTCGCCATTTTTTCTTCTTTAATCTCCTTACTAAGTTCTTGAATTTTCAACTCATCTGCCATAATTTTTTCTTTTTCTCGCGATTGTATCTCGGCTACTTCTGCCGGGACTGGTACTGGAGCATTTTCCTCTGCTTTATATTCTTCTTCCTTTTGTTTTAAATTAATTTTCCGTTTTTTGGATGTTTCAAATATTTTTTGTTCTACAATCACTTCATATAATTTAAGCCCCTTTACATAATCAACTTCACATGTTAAATATAACTTTATTATTAACGCACGCGCTTTTATTATTAATTCTTGTAAGCCTTCCTCTGTTAGCTTTGGATTCACTCTTATTTGTTTTTTGTTAGTTTGCGGATCTACAGTATACACAAATAACTTGTCTATTATTGATAACAAACTTTGCTGATTATTATTGGCATTGATTATCATTTCCCTCAAATGACTAGCATATTTGGCAAAATAGGAATTTGTAATTAGACCTTTGACACGTGTCTCGTATTTTGGATTTTCACCTTGACACTCCGATGTATTATAAAAATCTCGCAACATTATATCACTAAATTTAAGCTTATCTGCCGGTAATGCGCCCGAATTACCCGTAAATGTATTATAAAAAATGCGTAAATCGTCTAAATACACTTTTCGGGTCTCCTCTGTCATTCCCGTAAATTCCCCCTTTTCAAAATCATACTCGTCCATATACAACTCCATTAATTCGGGGATACCTGGCTCATCTGCTAGCGACTTTAGCTGACCGTTATCACCAATATTAGCAGTACACATATTTGGGCTTATAAAAATTTCACCCGCTTCATTTGGATCTAGACCATCTCCGTGTTTTAATGTATTAATACGATTTTCGCAAATATTCAATTTCAATATTTCTCTAGGCGTATTAGCGGGTATTTTAGTCTTTTCAAATAATGTCGCCCGAACTGTATTTCCCATATCATCCTTATAGACATAAATTGGATTAATGGTTGTTACTATAGCCGCAAATAAATGAGCTATTTTGACATAAAATTTGGCTATACTGCGACAAATATTTTTCTTTTTAATAGAATTTTGAATATCCAATGTCCCCAATCTGTCTTTATCAAAATAAACTACTTTATCTTTGTCCAAAATATTTACTTCTACACCACCTTTAGTTCTTTGTGCTAAATAAGTAATCTCTAAATCTGTAAAATACCGCTCTATAATATCGGCTGTTAGTATTACTAGTTTGTCACAATATTCGGCCTTGTATAACTTTTTTAAACTTTGAAAATCCATTGTAATTATATAATGTGTAGCAATGTAGTCCAATACTTGAGATATGCTTTTTGGCTTTAATTCATTGCTATTTTGACTTCCATTTGTATTAGATTGGTTATTTCCCATAATATATTAATATATATTTGTAAAATATAATAAAGAGATTATGATGAACCAACAAATAAAAAATAAAATTGATTTAGATATTTATTTTCTAATTTAATAAACAATGATAATGATGACCGAAAAGAGTAAAAAAAACAAAACCAGCAATATAGATAAAAGCCATTTATGGACTATTTTTGATACCGAGGTAGTTAACCCCGACAAAGAGGCTGATCCATTAGAATGCTTATATCGCAAAATAGGTAATCGTGAAAATTGCGAGATGTGCCAAGCCTCTTTAGCCTATTCCGATGAGGGATTTCTGACATGTACAAACAATAAATGCGGGATTATTTATAAGGACATGTTGGATCAATCACCGGAATGGCGATATTATGGAGCCGATGACAATCAAAACTCGGACCCAACACGATGTGGCATTCCCATTAACCCTCTTTTGGAAGAATCGTCTTTTGGATGTAAAGTGTTGTGTTATGGGAAATCGTCTTATGAAATGCGAAAAATACGCCGATATATTGAATGGCAATCGATGCCCTATAAAGAAAAGGCACAATACGACGATTTCCAGCGCATTACAGTATATGCGCAAAACGCCGGCATATCCAAGAAAATAATAGACGACGCAATAAGATATCATAAAAAAATCTCCGAATATGAGCAGACATTTAGGGGCGATAATAAGGACGGATTAATGGCCGCATCCATCTACATCTCTTGTCGCATTAATAATTATCCTCGCACTGCTAAAGAACTCGCCACCATATTCCATTTAGATGTTACTAGTTCAACCCACGGCTGTAAAAATGCGCAGACCATTTTAAATATTCTAGAAAAGGATATGGACAACAAAGATAAAACGTCGTTTTGTAAAACCAAACCGGAAGACTTTATTGAGCGGTATTGTAGCAAACTAAGTATCAATTTAGAACTAACAAAACTGGGGCAATTTATCGCAATCAAGATAGAAAAGAAAAATTTGATGCCCGAAAACACACCGCATTCTATCGCAGCGGGAATCGTCTATTTTATCGCGCAACTGTGTAATTTGAATGTATCCAAACGAGATGTCAAAAATATTAGCGAAATTTCCGAGGTAACAATTAACAAATGTTATAAAAAACTGGAAAAAATGACAGCGGATTTGGTTCCCGCTGTCATTCTAAATAAATATACGGATAATAATTTAGAAGCGGCTGCGCATTCATAAAGGTCGGTAATATACCTTATACGGTCGGTAATATACCTTATACGGTCGGTAATATACCTTATACGGTCGGTAATATACCTTATACGTTTTGTAAACAATATAAATATAACCTCTTTTATATATGTCGCAAATTCCTCAAATAGTGTTTATTGTTCCATATAGAAATAGGCCACAGCAAAAATACTTTTTTTCTAATTATTTATCAACAATTATGGGCGACCGCGCTGATTATGAAATCTATTTTTCACATCAATGTGACGAGCGTACATTTAATAGAGGCGCCTCTAAAAATATAGGGTTTTTAGCAATAAAAAAAAAGTATCCAAATGATTACCAAAATATAACCCTTGTATTTAACGACATTGATACAGTGCCGTTTTCCAAAATTTTTGATTTCAATACTGAACCCGGTATTATAAAACATTTTTACGGTTTCGAATACGCTTTAGGCGGAATTGTGGCCATTAATGCTGGTGATTTTGAGGCGACGAATGGCTATCCCAACTTTTGGGGTTGGGGAATGGAAGATCGTGTGCTACAAATGCGCTGTGAAAAGATTGGACTACAAGTTGACCGCAGCCAATTTTTTTCTATCGGTGATCCCAATATTATTCATTTGTTTGACGGTGTCGCTCGTATAATTAATAGTAATGAACCGATACGAGCCATTAATGATAATGGTATTGACGGTATAAAAACCATTCACAAGCTAGAATATTCAGTTGACACACAGTCACACAATGAATTGGATAATATTCACACAGTAAAATCCGAACGTATTTTTATTATTAATATTAAGACCTTTATGACCGGAATACGTTTTGAACCCGAACACTATCACCATTATGATTTAAGAGAGCCCGCGCAAAACATAATGTATCCCGATAAAAAAATACATCGGCAACAAATAAATTCGGCCGATGATTGGTCACATATTCCCTTTTATCCTACCGCGCAAAAAAAACAAGAACTGATTCATCAATATGGACCACAACAAGCTGCTGAAATAATAGAATATAGTTACGATCATTCATTTACTCCTACCCAAGAGGTGCTCCCTCCTAACATGGTTAATCAATTACAACAAATACAACAATATAATCAAGCAATGCGTCAAATGAATTCAAATCAACGTGTTATACCGCCGAATATTAATAAATTTTCGCCGGCTTATGCGCGTATTATTGCGGCTAAACCTAGAGCAGCGTCTTCTGTGCGAATAAGGCTAGGCGGGGTATACTAACAAAATAAATTAAATAAATTAATTTAAATTATAAAATATATTGAAAATAATAATAAAAAAATATTATTATTATTATTATTATGGATACCATTAAAACAATAGAAGATATAGAACACGCATATTATATTAATTTAGAGCATAGAACCGACCGCAAAGAGCACGTAGAAACGCAACTAGCCCAAATTGGTATAAACGCCGAACGATTTAACGCTATCAAAATGGAAAATGGTGCTGTAGGTTGTACTATAAGTCATTTGAAACTATTGGAAGCCGCAATAACTAACAAATTTAGCCATATCTTAATCGTTGAAGACGATATTACATTTTTGGACCCCGAATTATTCAAGCAACAATTCAATAAATTTTTAGAATTACATAAAAATAATTGGGATGTTATACTACTTGCGGGCAACAATATGCCACCATATACTATACAAGACGACACTTGTATTAAAGTAACACGATGTCAAACCACAACCGGATATCTAGTAAACGGACATTTTATTCGCATTTTAGCACAAAATGTAAAAATGGGACTAACACATTTGCTCAATAAGCCTTCCGAATCTAACAAATTTGCGATTGATAAGTTTTGGTTTGTGTTACAGCAAGCGTCGAGATGGTTTCTAATAACGCCCGCAACAGTTATTCAAAAAACCGACTATAGCGATATAGAAAAAAAGGTGGTTAATTATGAAAAAATAATGTTGGATTTAGACAAGGCCGATATGTTTGCCGCAATTAAAGAAATGCGGGAAAAAATGGCTATACAAAATAATTCCCCTAAAAAAACCTTTAGTGTTAGTTCATTTTTTTAACAAAAATGGTTAAGAATCGTAACTAAAATCAACAAAATGTTTGTTAGTGTCCAAGTTTAATATATTTGGTTTAAATGCGTCATCTAAATGGTAGCCAATCGCATAATCTTCTAGATATTCCTTATTAATGAGCTCATCCTTATTTGTAATCAAATACGTAACAGCCAAATCCGACAAAAAATAAAAGCGCCCACTACAGTACTTACAAGCCAATACGGGAAGTCTTGTTGGCAATTCGGGATGAATTCGGTAATATTGGCTCAAATATGCTCTTTCAACCTTGATTAAATGTCCGCCATAATGAATTTGTGGCTTAGTATCTAACAAAACTGACTGTAATGTCTTAAAAAAGTTGACACTAGTTAAATTTTGGTCATCATCCGTTTTGAATATATATTTAAATACAAATAATTCACTAACAGCCTTGTATGCGGCGATAACCTTTTTAGGCAGTGAATTATAATCATCCGCCGCTTTTACCCACAAAAGGTTATTAAGATAATCAATATGAAAGTCGGTTTCAAGGGCAATGTCACCCCTTACGTGAAAATAGGGAATGGTTGTAACCGATTTTAGCCATGTTTCTTTTTGTTTGGCGGCTTTATATTCATATTTCTGGCAATTAAATATGAGCAAGATGAAATCAAAATATAATTTGTTAGTTGTTGCCATTATTATCAATACTATACTAACATTTAAGTTTATGTTAGTATAATTATAAATATAAAATATATATATGTGGAATTTTATTCATAATTCCATGCACCACCCCTTAAACACCCCCAATAGACCCAAACCAAATAAAATGGAAATAATAAATAATTTAATCCATTTATTATCTACACATATAGAAGCGAAACCCATGCCCATTACGTTAGTCACTTGCTGGTATACATTGCGGTCCAAATTTTCGCCGCAAAAATACATGGGCTGGATACAAAACTTCATGTCCATTGTCAAAAACTTTAATTTAGTAATTTATACTGATAACAAGTCGTTTTTTGTTTTGCTGCCGCTGCTGAAAAAAGATGATCGAATCAAGGTAATAATTAAACCTATGACCGACTTTTATACCTACAAATATTCTAAAAATTGGATTGCGAATCACGATACTAGTTCAATGACGCTCCATAAAATAATTGACTGGGAGCTCAATATGCTTTGGAATGAGAAAATATTCTTCATAAAGGACGCTATGATAAACCGATATTTTGAGACGCCGATTTATGGTTGGTGCGATATCGGCTATTTTCGCAACGGTCTAGACGACTTGGATACCAGTGTTCTTTGTTCGTGGCCGAATCCGCAGACGCTTGAAAAAGAAACCTTTAATAATCACATTCATTATGGCCGAGTCCAAAACAATGACAAATTGTATAAACAGTTGGAAACCGATATTATAAATCATTACAGTAACCATCTAAATACGCCACCAACTAACAAATACAATGAAATCAGCTTTGCGGGCGGCTTCTTCATAATGCAGCAAAAACACGTGGAGACCTATGCGAAGCTATATGACGACAAATTGAAGTACTATTTTGACAATAACTATTTTATTAAAGACGACCAAATGATCGTGATGGACATTATTTTTACCAATCCGCAGCTGTTCCATATACACCAAGAGAGAGATGCGCGCTTCAATAATTGGTTCATGTTTCAGCGGATATTGCTTTAAGGCTTCGCTTATTGCCTTTAACGGTCGGCTTCGCCTTTAAGTTGTTTTGTAAATAATATATTACACCTTTGCACATTTAAAACGCCGATGCGAAGCTGCCGCCGGCGGATTATATATATTCTAATGGGTCCATATATATAAAAAATAAATATATTAATTTTAAATAAAAATCTTTTTTAATATATAAATATTTATTTATATAATATATAATATATAACTTTAATGAATGCTTCTCAACAATCTATAATTAATGATAGTAATATTCATCATTATGCTTTATTGTATTGTGCAGACCGTAATCATCCCAATTTACCAGCTGATTTAAGAAACAATATTACTAACTGGGATACCAGTAGAGTAACAGATATGAGAGATTTGTTTTCTAATTGTGAGACTTTTAATGAAACTCTTGAGTGGAATACACGTAATGTAAGAGATATGGCAGGTATGTTTCGAAATTGTGTGTCTTTTAATCAACCAATTCATTTTTCAGATACAAGTAATGTAACAGATATGTCATTTATGTTTGCTACTTGTGTGTCTTTTAATCAACCAATTCATTTTTCAGATACAAGTAAGGTAACAGATATGCCATTTATGTTTGCTAATTGTGAGACTTTTAATCAACCTCTTGATTTTAATACAAGTGAGGTAACAAATATGAGAGGTTTGTTTTCTAATTGTGTGTCTTTTAATCAACCAATTCATTTTTCAGATACAAGTAATGTAACAGATATGTCATTTATGTTTGCTAAATGTGAGTCTTTTAATCAACCTCTTGATTTTAATACAAGTAATGTAGAAAATATGGAAACTATGATTGCTGGGTGTATATCTTTTAATCAACCTCTTGATTTTGATACAAGTAATGTAACAAATATGGAATCTATGTTTGAAGGGTGTATATCTTTTAATCAACCAATTCATTTTTCAGATACAAGTAATGTAACAAATATGTCATTTATGTTTGCTAAATGTGAGACTTTTAATCAACCTCTTCATTTTAATACAAGTAATGTAACAGAAATGGAATCTATGTTTGCTGGGTGTATATCTTTTAATCAACCTCTTGATTTTAATACAAGTAATGTAACAAATATGGAATATATGTTTGATGGTGCGGATAAATATAAACAATTTAAGGGTCGCGAAGGTTTACTTAATATACATAACTCTCTTAGTAATGTTCCAGCAGAACAGCCTCTAACTCATATTGAAAACTTACTTGCTAATCCAAACGCTATTAAAGGAATAGCTGAGTTTCAAGGTCCAGAAGAAAATCTAACAACTCTAGTTACACGTGGAGGAAAAGTTGGATTTACTTTTAAACGCGGTAAAAAACGGAAAACAAGAAAAACAAGAAAAACAAGAAAAACAAGAAAAACAAAACGGAAACATAGTGTATTTTGTAGAAAATAACAAGATGATAAATAGATAAAAGTTATAAAAACAAGTTCTTTAAACTGTTTTATATATAATATAAAAATGATATAAATAGATTAACATTTGACATCTATATGGAACGAATACCGCGCGATATTATACTTAATCATATTATCCCTTATACCTATAATATTCAACCTAATTTTTTATTAGAAGACATAAAAAATTATTGCACAATAAAGGCGAATTTAATAACCGACGCATATGATATAACCATTATAAAACACGAATTATTGGCGAATTTATATATGAATAAACAAAAGTTTAATAATATTTTAGCTAGACATTTTCAAATTCATTCAAAAAATTGCGATAACAATATTATGTATAAGTATTCACAAGATACAAAGTTTAATATTGTATTTGGACTACTCTCAATACCCGAGAGAACACGTTTTTCAGAATATATACTAACAGATTTATACCAATGGATTGTTAAATAGTTGGGATGGATTTATATTATTTATAAAATGACTTAAAGGCGTCATTAATGGGCGCCTTCGTCTTTAAGTTGTTTTGTAAATAATATATTAAAACAACTTAAAGCCGAAGGCAGCCGTTAAATCGGCACCCAATCCTCGGGGAACAAATCGCTCGTATCATGCTTCGCTTTGGGGCCGAACCATTGCGCCGGGTAGCAGACTATTTTTACCGAGCTTTTGTTGAAATAGGCACCCCACCAGCTAAACGTGCTATTGGCAATGATGTTGTGCCTACAGACGCTCATTAGCAGCATCTGTTCCCAATCTGAGATTAGTGGGTCGGCCCTTACGAAACGTATCGTATTCGGTTTTTTATTTGTATTTGTATTTGTTGTTAGTTCTTCAATTGTTTTGGAGACCTTCTCCAAATCGCCGTCTTCGCAAAAATACAATACAGTGTCTATACTAGGGTCCTCCACTAATATGTCTTCCAATGCGTTCAAGTAATAGGATGTGGGCAAAATAGGATGGACGTCGGGATATTTTTGGTAATCGCCTATGCGGAAATGCATGGAAACTGTTTTAACAAGATTTATATTGGTATTTTGCTGTTTTATTGTCGCTATTTGCCGCTTTAAATTCAAATTTATTATTTTATCTATTATTTCGTGATACTTTTCAAAATACTTGTGGCTCTGGAAGTAGCCGTAGAGCACCGTTGCGTATTTCTCGTTTTTATTTGCATAATATACCAAATCCGTTTGTGTGGATGGAAGTTTGGCATATTTGAACGTTTGCTCTCGTATGGTATAAAATGGGCTAGGGACTTGGCCCATTGACTTTAAAAACGGCTGCAACTCTTTCAAAAAAGTATTCCAATATGTGTAGCGGATAGTGGAGCCATTTTGGCTGGTGCCTAATTGCTGGGTATTTAGAAAGAAAAAGGGTTGCTTTTGCTCTACTGCGTAGGCAATTGTTGTATAAATTTGGAACAATTGGTTGCCGAGGCCGCCTCTTAGCTCGCACGTTATCATTAAATATATATAGGAATATATATTTAAGTAGGTATTTGAGTTTTTTCTATTAATTGTTCTTTGTGCTTGTTGCTTCTTAAGTGCTCTGCTTTGCCCGCTCTCCTAATTTGGGCGCCACATTCGCACGTAATTATTTCTCTTTGTTTTTGTAGAATTTTTTCTTTATTTTTTTCATATCGTTGACTGCTTGCTTCTTTTATTCGCTCTTTGTTTGCTTCCAAATATTGTTTATTTTGTTCCATTAGTTGCTCTTTGTGCTCCTCTTTGTATTTTCGCTGTTGTTCTAAAATTGCCTCTTTGTTATTCTCATAATTGAGTTTTTTGTACGCCTTTATTTGTTCTGCGTGTGTTTCTCTATACAATTTTTGCTGTTCCATATTTTTTGCCTTTTTTTCTTGTTCTAATGCTAGCTTTTCTTCCTCTGTTATTTCGGTTGCTACAATACCCTCTAATTTATTCTGATAATCGGTATGTATTTTGCTTTTTAAATGCCGTATTTTATTACCAGCTGTAATTTGTTGCCCGCATTCACACGTAATAACTTGGCTTCTTTGCTCTTTCAATTTGTCTTTATTTGCTTCTCTCCACTCTTTTTGTGACTTTGCTGCCTCTTCTTTGTGGCTTTCTCTGTATTCCTTTTTTTGCTCCGATATTTTTTCTTTATTTTCTTCTTGATATAATTTTTGGTATTCGGTTATTTTTTCCTTATTTAATTCCGCGTATTCTTTAGCTTTTGCTAGTTTTTCCTCCTTATTTTCTTCATAATTTGCCTTTGATTTTTGTATAACATAATCCTTATGTTCTTCATACCAACAATGTTTATATAATTGTGGTTCCTCTTTACATTTAGCATATGGTTTATTTGTGTTTAAAGTAGGACATAATTGTTCTATCCAATAGTGTTCGGTTGCTTCGGCCTCTCTTTTATTATTAAATGAATATTTTTCAATTTGAACCATTTTCCAATTATCCCAGCCGCCGTGGTCGCGAATGAATTGATAAAGATATCTATAATAACTTTTATCGTTTTCATTATAACAGCACATTCTATGATGATTTTTTCTTTGTGAAAAATTAGTTGTATGACCTATATAAATGTCAGTAATTGCGAGGTCGCAACAGCACAATTTGTAAATAATGGTGTTTGAGTAATCCGTTTGTGTTTTCGGCATTGTATTATAACTTATTATAATGTATTATCTTTAAGCCCTTTTAGGCCATATATATTAAAAATCGTCAGAAAATTCAAAGGCGTTGGTTATATTTGTCTTGTTAGCGAGAGCATAAGCCGAAACTTTCCGCTCGAAGAACGATGTTTTCGTCTCAAGACTTATCAGCTCCATCCACGCAAATGGGTTAGCAGCGTTATATACCTTCTTATACCCCAGCTGAACTAGAAGCCTATCGGCCACAAATTGAATATATTGCGTCATCATTTGGCTGTTCATTCCTATCAATCGGCACGGAAGCGCCTCGCAAATGAATTCAGTTTCAATCTCAACAGCCTCCTTGATAATTTCTTGGACACGTGTTTTGTCTACTTTTTTGAGAAGTTTGGAATATAGCAAAATGGCAAACTCGCAATGAAGCGCCTCATCACGGGAAATGAGCTCATTGGAAAAAGTGAGACCGGGCATTAGACCGCGCTTTTTAAGCCAAAAAATGGAGCAAAATGCGCCCGAAAAAAAGATCCCCTCTACACAAGCAAACGCTATCAAGCGTGTGCCAAAACTGGATCTATTATCGTGAATCCACTTTTGCGCCCAATCCGATTTCCGCTTAATACACGGAAAATGCTGTATAGCATTGAATAACTTGCTTTTGGCATCACTGTCCTTAATATAAGTCTCAATTAGATTACTGTAGGTATGACTATGAATATTCTCCATTGCTATTTGAAAACCATAGAATGCCCTCGCCTCCGACACTTGAACTTCGCTCATAAAACGTTGAGCCAAATTCTCCAATACGATGCCATCAGATGCCGCAAAAAAGGCCAATATCATTGAAATATAGAAACGCTCATCATTACTCAGAGCATTCCAATCAGACAAATCTTTGGATAAATCAATTTCTTCGGGGCGCCAAAAACAATCCACTTGTTTTTGATACATTTGCCAAATGTCATCATGTTCAATGGGAAACATTACGAAACGGTTATCATTTTGTGCTAACAATGGTTCTCTAGACATCCTAAATAATATATACTATAG
>Ga0207954_1000290_pt1 | contig 16392 bp, 14 predicted proteins | sample CryBogmetaGMA0M_FD_184547 | JGI IMG/M metagenome (GOLD analysis project Ga0207954, IMG submission 184547) | Freshwater microbial communities from Crystal Bog, Wisconsin, USA - MA0M (SPAdes) | ecosystem: Environmental > Aquatic > Freshwater > Lake | place: Crystal Bog, Wisconsin, USA | collected... | reverse complement strand
ATAGTGGATAAACACTGTAGCAAGAGTTGCCAATACGAGTGTAGAAATTCCCCATCCAATAATTGCCTGCAACATTGGAAGTTTGAAAGCAAAGAATGAGATATCTAAACCAAATTGAGGATCTTTAACTCCAAAATTCGTTGAATTCTTAAAGAGAAGCCATTCGCGCCAGAAGACCATTCCTGAAGTTCCGGCAAAGTAGGTAAGTGCAACTACTACAGCGATAAATACCCACCGGCGAATTGGTTCAATTTGTGCGCGAAGTCGTTCGAGGCCGCTTACTTCGATACTTGTAGGAACATAAAGAGGGCGGCGCTTAAATGCGAGATAGATATTGAGCGAGATAACGAATGATGTAACGATTCCTACAAGCGCAAAGAGTTCAAGCTTTGTTATAAGAACCTTCGACCAGACGCTGGTGAAATCTACTGATTTAAACCAGAGCCAATCCACGTAGTAACCCGAGATATAGGAAAGGACTGCGCCCAGCGCAACCAAAATACCTGCGGTAATAAAGAGCGGACTGCGATTTCTATTCATGCTCCTAGATTAGTGCAACCGTAGACACCTGCGGAATCGGAAGTCTTGTGCTGCTGGAGGTAGCTCACAGCCTGATTGAGGTTGGTAATGGCAATAATGGTGATTCCTGAAACTGTTTTCGGGATTTCGTCACAATTGCTTTTGGAAGCAAAGAGGATTGTTGCACCTGTTTTCTTGGCAGCAATGATCTTTTCAGCGATGCCACCAATTGCTCCGACTGTGCCATCTGCCGAGATGGTTCCGGAGCCAGCAATCTTGCGACCTTGTAAAAGATTGTCAGGGGTAAGCAGCTCGACAAGACCTAGAGAGAAGATGAGTCCACCGCTAGGGCCACCGGTATCCGGAAGAGTTACCTTCACGGATGCATCAGTTAACTTCGATGTATCGATTGCTGGAAAATCTTTCGCCAATAAATTCTTCGTCGCAGTAAGCGCATCGCTCTGTGAAACTTTCATCTCTTTCTGAGATGTTGCAGCCTCAGTCTTTGTATTTGTATTTCGCTTATAAATCACAGAGCGCGGGAAGACAACACAATCGGCGCGAGCCCAACATCCAAGTACCTCGGCACCCAAAACTTTGGCATCAGGAGTTGATACCCAAATTGCCAATAGATACATCTGGCCATTGGGTGTGTATGTCTTCACATCTGAATTATTGACCGTCATCACCTTAGGAAAGAGGGCGGTGCCAGTTCCGGGTTGCAAGACGACAAAGTTCATCGGGGTGAAGATTGGAACGATGAAGACAAGTGCAAAGAGAAGTTTTACTAAGCGGGGGGTGCGAGAAAAGCGCAGCATCGTCAAGATTAAGTATCGCTACTGATTCTGATCTTCGGCGCTGATTTCAGGAATCTCGGTTTCAGGTATCTCATCTACCTGTCGGAATGACTCTTGAAAACGCTGGAATTGACCGACAGAGCGGGTGGTCTCGGTCTCAAATTTGCTCTTAAATTTTCCGATCCAGATCACATAACCGATGCCACCGATGAGAGCTGTAATTGGTACTACCCACCAAATCAATGCGGCAAATGCGCTCGAGCCTGCGAGTATGTACATGTAAAAATCTTAGTCCTTTCGGGAAGAAAGTGCCCGTCCTGGCTGTTACACCACATAGATAGAATCGGCTTTGCTTACGTCCTATAGAAAGTTGGAGTTACTGATGTCACCTTTTGGCTTTACTCCTGATGATGGAGAAGAAAATGGTAAACCAGAAGATTCCAACGAACTCAACGCGATGATGCGTCAGATGCAGGAACAAATTCAGAAACAATTTGAACAACTAGGAATCAACCCCGCAGGTTTTGTAAATCCCTTTGCGGCCTTTGCCCAAGGATCTCAAGAAGTTTTGCCACCAGCAGTTGTGCGCGATACCGCAAAGAAATTTGTACAAGCTCAAGGTTCGCAACCGATCGGCACTAAAGATGTAACAGTTGTAGATAGCGCTTTTGAAATCGCAGACCTCTGGCTCAACGAAGCAACAGTTTTTCCTGCAACATCTGGCACTACTTCACAACGCGCAGTCAGCAGACTCGATTGGGTAGATGAAACGCTCAAGGGTTGGCAGGCAACCATGGAGCCACTCGCAAGTGGTCTCTCTTCTGCGATCTCATCGCTCCTTGATGAGGCAATGACCGCACAATCACAAGATTCCGAAAATGCCGAGGCAGTAGCTGGTCCAATGGGCGCTATTGCCGGCTTGCTACGTACATTTATTGGTTCACTCATTGCAACACAGCTAGGCCAAGCAATTGGTGGAATTTCAGCAACTGCTACTGGAGCACACGATGTGGGACTTCCTCTTTTAGATCCTGCACGCCCACTGCTTATTCCTGAGAATATTGAAAAGTGGAGCCAAGATCTTGAAATTCCGAAGACTGAAATCTATTTATTTCATGCGCTCCGCGAAGCATCAATAGCGCGTCTCTTTGAACATAATCCTTGGCTCGTTTCATATATTCGCAGCGCCATTGTGGAATACGGACGCGGAATCCATATTGATATGGAAGCTATTCAACGCCAGGCAGAAGAAGCGATGCAGAACTTTGATCCATCACAGATGAACCCTGAATCGGGAGAAAATTCATTTACTATCGCACTCAACAATGGCATCTTCACTCCAGAAGAAACTCCAACACAACGTGCAGCGCTTTCTAAATTAGAAACTGCACTTGCACTTGTTGATGGTTGGGCAGATGAAGTCACAACGCTTGCAGCAGGTGATCGACTTCCATCACTCGTACAACTTCGCGAAATGTATCGTCGCCAACGCGCGACCAATGCACCATCACAACAACTCTTCAAATCACTCTTAGGTCTAGAAGTGACACCAAAACTTGCACGTGAAGCGAGCGCCTTCTGGCAGAAGATCCGCGAGACTAAAGATGTTTCTGCTCGCGATCAGATTTGGAGCGGAATTCTTCCTAGCGCCGAAGAATTATTGGAGCCTGAGAAGTTCTTAACGTCCACTGAGATTCCAGACGACCTCAGTGGGCTTCTCTAGATCACAGTTAACGAGATAAAAGAAAAGCGAAGTCCCCGGGCGCACATTTTGATATCAGCCTTCCCCTTGCTGATATCAAACGGTTATCCGAGGACTTCGTAAGCGCAAAGTACGGCGAATTTTCAGCAGAATCAAATGAAAATGGCTGAGACACAAGAAAATTTTTCTGTCAAAATTTCTTGATACATCCGCAAAATATTCTCTTTTCTAATACATTTCCTCAATGACAACTGGAGAGTTTGAAGAAGTCACACTTCCAGGAGTAGACGAGGGCGAAATTCTCGTCATCCGTTCCACTCGTCGTAAAAAGAGCATCTCGGCCTACCGCCAAGGTGGGCGAATCGTTATCTCGATACCTGCTCGACTGAGCAAAGCTGATGAACGAGCCATAGTTCCCGAGATGATCGCCAAGATTCGCAGCCAAGAAGAGTCAAAGACCCCAGGTGAAGCCGATCTGATTGCCCGTATCGACCGATTGCTCACCGAATTGGCCCCTGAAATCACCGAACGCCCCGTTTCGATCTCCTGGCGAGCCATGCGCGAGCGCTGGGGCTCTTGTACAAGCGTTGACCGCTCGATTCGCATCTCCGACCGCCTCAAATTGGCGCCAGATTTCGCTCTGGATTATGTCCTCTTTCATGAAGCGATCCACCTTCAATACTTCGACCATGGGGCGGAGTTCACCGAAGTCTTGGCCCGTTTCGAGGATTCAGAGCTGGCTAGCGCCTATCTCGATGGCTACGAGGCGGCTGAAAGGGCGCTCCTGGCCCCCACGGAGCTTGAGAAAATCTAGCCCTAAATCTCTACGCACAATTCATGCGTAGAAAGGTCTTTTTGAGCGTGAGCGGGGGTATTGTTTCGACCAGTACACATGAGCGCCAAGCACATGGGTCGAACGGAGGCAAAAATGGCAGAGGTAGAGACATACAAGGGTGACGCTTACTGCGTTAAGTGCAAAGAGAAGCGTGATTTCGAGGGAACTGTAAAGATCTCAGACTCTGGTCGTCGCATGGCACAGGGCATCTGCCCAGTGTGTGGCACCAAGGTGAATCGCATTCTCGGCAAGAAGCCAGAATAAGTTTTACGTCACTATACGTAGTCGAAACCCTCGCTCATCTGAGCGGGGGTTTCTTCTTTCCATAAAACTTTTAACGATCTGTCACAGAGTTTCACCTGAGCGTCGTGAGCTCAGTGACTTTCGCACAGCGCATACATCACGCCCACACATTTCCCAGCGCTCGCCAGCACCATGCGCGCCTATGAGAAGACTAAAGCGAGGCGTCGCACTCTACGCAACTGAAAATCCGAACCAATATCTAGTCGGCACACATAAGCGAGTCATTCGCATCTACTCCCCTGAAGAGAAGAGCTTTATCACCCTCTTGGCACATGGCGCCAGCGAAAACGAGATTGAAAATTTTATTCGTGAACTTTCGCCTCAACAACAAGCGGCCATCACAGAGTTATCTGCAGCGCTCGATCAGAGCCAAATGTGCGAGATACGACAAGGTGCGCTGGCACTTTCTAAACGTTTCATCTCCAACTCTGCAGGCCGCGCAACGAAAAACAGTCGCCCCGAACGAGATGCAGCATTTGTGCAGTTACAAAATCGCATAGCTGCTGAACTTGCGCAGACAACTTGGGTTGATGGTTCCGAAGATGGCGGCATCGAATCACTAAGCGCGCGACAAGATCTCCTCATTGAGATCTCTGGTAGCAATCGCGTTGCAACAATTCTGTATTCGCTTTTAATTGCCAGTGGAGCCACGCAAACTCGATTCACCAATTCATCACGAGGATCAGCAGTTCTCGTTGGTGATTTAGATATCGCAGTTGGAAGTTTTACCTCGAGCCATATCGGATTCGCCTTCGAAAAGCAGTGCGAGATACTTCGACGAGAGCTCTCGCTCTTTCCGCTAGATAAAGAGAGCGACTATCTTGATGAATTCTCTACTCCGGATCTGCGAGTGCATTGTGGCGAAATTGATCCTGAAAAACTCTCGCTCTGGATGAGTTCCGGACAACCCTTCTTTCATATCCCTTCACCACAAGCAGATTTGGCACAGATTGGGCCCTGTGTCATTCCCGGAAAATCACCGTGCTTGCGATGCGTTGAGTTAGTAAGAAGAGATCAAAGTGGGCTCACTCATCACATTCCCATTCGTGAAGAGCTATCGAATGAATATCCACTCATTGCCGCCTACGCAGTTGCATCGATTGCTGCATCGCAGATTCTTCATTACTGTGAAAATAAATCGAGCGAGACCACTGGAAAAGTGATCTCGCTCGATTATCAAGCTCCTTCACAACCACATGTGGTGACAGTTGCCCGTCATCCTTTATGTGGATGCGCCTTTTAACGCGATGCCTTAAATCTGGCTCTCCATCAGACGTGCTGCGGCGATCACCTGACGTGGTGGTCGACCGGCACGACGCTTACGTTCGATGATGACTCCATCTTCAATCAATTGGCCTCCCCATACACCGCAAGGTTCTTGGCGAGATAACGCACCATCGAGACACTTATTGCGTGCTGGGCATGTGCCACAGAGCGCCTTCGCCTCTGCAATTCCCTGATCAGTTTCAGAGTAGAAGAGCTCAGGGTCTGCTGAATGGCATGGCAGAGTAAAAGCCTTGGCGTTGTCATATGTGAAGGTCACATCCTTCAAGCCAATCTTCTCGCCGGAATCTGCCCAGCCTGGTACCTGTAGTTCGCTGAAGAGAACTGTCATAGCTCTCACCTCTTCTCTCTTACTTTCTGATTTATCTTCTTTGGTTGTGGTTTGTGGAAATAAAAAAGGACCTACAAATCCTTTGTGGATTTGAGGCCCTTGTGGGTTCTGTTCGAGTTACTCGACTAGAGCTCCTGTGGCCTCAACCACTGCATAAAAGTTGGCGTAAAACGCTGACTTTGTTGCTGTGGGCCAAGCTGCGCGCTTATGTGTGCGCTTAGCTGTGGCTGTTGAGGTTGTATGAGCAGCAGAAGGAACAGCAGCGCGTGCGCCTGCTGTAAGTGTTGATGTGAATAGTGAATTCATCTCAACCCCTCCTGTTATCGATCATCGATTATTCGATGAAGCCCTAAGGGTACGCGAGCTCTTTACATTCTGGCAAGCTAATTAAATGCGGCTACGAACTGGCCAGTAAGCCAGATTCACGCAGGAATGGGCTTGGATTTTTGCGATATGAAATGTGTAAATCCGCTTTGGCACGCGTAATCCCAACATAAAAGAGGCGCCGTTCCTCATCAATTGCTGCATCAGAGACAGGCAACTGTCCTTCGGAAGCCCCGATAAGAAATACGCGTTCCCACTCGAGGCCCTTCGCCGCATGCAAGGTAGCTAGTGTGACTACAGGCATTGTTGGCGGATTATTTTGCTGCACGCGATCTTCTACTTCTCGCAAATATCCGCGCAGAGTTTTCGGTGTGAAATTATCATCACTATCGAGTTCGCGAGCTAAGTGAAGCAACGCTGCAATTCCATCAATCGCTTCGCCAGTTAAATAAGGCTGAGCCAATGTGCGAAGTTCATCAATCCATCCTTGTCCTTCGGCAGGAATAACAGATGCTTTGCGAACTTCGCCTAGAAAATCACGGACTTCCTTGCGGTCAAAGAAGCGTTCAGTGCTGCGAACTTGATAGGGCAGATTCACTTTCACCATGGCGCGTTCAACGCTCTTTAATTGTGAATTGGTGCGGGCCAAAATTGCGACTTCGTGTGGCGGTGTACCAGCAGAGAGAAGCTCGGTGATTTCTGCAAGAACACCAGTTACTTCGGCAGCTTCATCCGAGTAGCCAACAACGCTGGGTTGATTTCCGTGGTCATTCTGCGCAACAAGTTCTTGCCCCATGGAACCATGGCGCAGCAACGCATTTGCTGCGAAAGTAATTTCAGGAGTTGAGCGATATCCAGTGCTGAGGCGAATTACTTCTGCATCTGGGAAACGCTGAGTAAAGGTATTGAGGAAAACAGGCGTCGCGCCCGCAAATGAATAAATAGTTTGCGCTGGGTCTCCGACCACACAGATGTCATTTCGTTTTCCAAGCCACGCATTGATTAAGCGCTGTTGCACTGGTGAAATATCCTGATATTCATCAACAGTGAAATATCTATATTGGTCCTGCACTCTTTCGCGGACTTCACCTTCTTCTTCTAACATCGCCGCGCAAAGAAGCAAGACATCTTCGAAGTCAATCGCGAGTTCTTGCTTTTTGATTGATTCGTAAGCGGTATAGATCTGCACCATCTGTTCAGGAAGTACGCGCGGCTTCTGCATACGCTTTGAGATTTCATCGATGTAATCACTTGGGGCAACTTGTGAGACTTTTGCCCATTCAATTTCTGAAGCAATATCGCGCATGAGTTCGCGGTTAGTAGCGCGAATAGATTCACTTAAGCCAGCACGATTGATAGCTTCTGTGAGAAAGCCAGTCTTTGTCGTCATTAAATCTGGAGTGCGACCTCCAAATACTGAAGGCCAGAAGTAGAGAAGTTGCTTGAGGGCAGCTGAGTGAATGGTGCGTGCTGCAACGGTGGGAACGCCTAAAGAACGAAGGCGGGCACGCATTTCTCCGGCCGCTTTTGCGGTGAAGGTGAGTGCCAAAACCTTTGTTGGATCCATTGTTCCAATAGCTGCTGCATATGCAATGCGATGTGTAATTGCACGAGTCTTGCCGGTACCTGCTCCTGCAATAACGCAGACCGGTCCTCGTGTAGCAAGTGCTACTGCGCGTTGATCGGGATCAAGTGCTGCGAGGATCTCATCTTCTACTGCCATTGAATTAGCGCCACGTCTCGCCGCCTTGAGCGCTCTCCCCGAGCCAACCTTCAATCATCTTTCGTGCAACAGAGATGGTCGGTGGAAGAAGTAGCGAACCATCAGCTGCAGCAGCTTTCAGTTCTGCGCGACTAAACCACTTCACTTCGGTAATTTCTTCGCCATCGCCTTGTGCCACACCAGGATTATCAGTGACAGCTTCGAAGGCAATCATGATGCTTGCAGGAAATGGCCATGGTTGAGATCCCAGATATTTAATCTCACTCACTGTGACGCCGGATTCTTCAAGAACTTCGCGCACAACACATTGTTCAAATGTTTCACCGGGTTCGAGGAATCCCGCAAATGTTGAGAAGCGTCCTTCAGGCCAGACTGGTTGATGTCCAAGCAGAATTCGATCATCACGATCTTTTACTAAGACAATGACAGCTGAATCTGTGCGGGGATGATGTTGGCTTTGATCTGCATCGCAGTAACGTGCAGCACCGCCGAGATCGATGCGAGTTGCGCCACCACATCGCGGACATCGTGGATGCGCACGATGCCAATTACTAATGGCTGTTGAGTGCAGCGCCAGTTCAAATTCAAGTGGAGAAAGCTGTGCCCCAACTTCGCGCAAAGTAGTGAATCCTTCAGCCTTTATTTCATCAGAGACATCGCCTACCCAGTTGGTATCCCAGGCAAAGTAAGGAGTGTTATCTGCCAAGTCGAGGCCTAAGAAAATCTGAAAGCCTTCAGTAAATTTTCCTGAGGTTGCAGCTGCGGCAATTTCACTACTTGATGCAAAGGAAAGTTTCTCGCTATTCGACGCGATACGACCATCAGCAATCTGAATAATCTTCGCCTTCTGCCACAAAGAATCGAGCGTCGCCTGATTTGTGCGCAGTTCTCCGGCGCGATTAATGCCAGAAGGGTGCTGTTGAATCGCGCTCACAGGTGCAGGTTACTAGTCTGTGGGGGTGCGCCTCACCTCATGGAATATCTTGCATGGAGCAGCCATTCCACCTAATGCAGATTCAGATAAAACCCTTACTTCGGCAGTAGCTGCCGTCGACGCAGATGTGATGGCCTTCCAGGAAATCGACCACTTCCTGCCTCGTTCGCAATCCCGCCCACAGATTCGCGATATTGCAGAGTCCATTGGTGCCCTGCATTGGGCGATGGGTCCTAGTGTTATTGGTACACCTGGTGAGAGCTGGCGCAAGAAACATGATCACGAACCGGAAATAATTACACATGGTTCTTCACATTCGGAATTGATGCATGAGTGTTATGGGATCGCGATTGCTTCACGCATTCCGGTGCTCTCATGGCATCGTTTAGATTTAGGTCGTTCGCCGTTAGGTTTACCACTCATTGTTCCGTCGGATGAGACTGGCAAAGGAAAACCACGATTCCTGTACGTTAAAGATGAACCCCGACTTGCACTTGCCGCGGTGTTAGAAAATGGATGGACTGTTATTAATACCCATCTCTCATTTGTTCCGCTTCTCAATCTACGTCAACTCAGGCGCGTGAAGCAATGGGGCTTAAAGCTTGCCTCTGAAACAAGCACACGTGTGGTTATTGTTGGAGATCTCAATCTTCCGTTCGGAATTCCGACTCGCGCATCTCATTGGAAGTCATTGATAAATGGAAATAGTTATCCCAGCTGGGGACCATCGATACAATTCGATTACATACTCTCGCCGGATATGGCTTATGGAGAATTTGCGAAGTTGGAGATCCCACGAACCGGAATCAGCGATCATCTTCCTATTGGGGTTGAAATCTTCGAATAAAACTTCTAAATAGTGCAATTTTCTCCAGATTCAATAGCCTTGGCTCATGACTACAGAAGCCACCACAGCGCAGTGCCCATATACAGGTAGCAAGCTCAATAAGACAGGTACCTACAACACTGATTGGTGGCCCAACCACCTCGATCTCACTGTTCTCCGTAGCAATACTTCAAAGTCTGATCCGATGGATCCAGATTTTGATTATGCAAAAGAATTTGCAAAGCTCAATATCAAGACAGTTAAAAAAGATATTGAACAGTTGATGACTACATCACAAGAATGGTGGCCAGCAGATTACGGCCACTACGGTCCATTCTTTATTCGCATGGCGTGGCATAGCGCTGGTACATATCGCACATACGACGGTCGCGGTGGTGCAGGAGCTGGCTTGCAACGTTTTGCACCGCTCAATAGTTGGCCAGATAACGTCAACCTCGATAAAGCACGTCGACTCTTGTGGCCTATTAAGCAGAAGTATGGAAAATCTTTGTCATGGGCGGATTTAATGATTCTCGCCGGTAACTGCGCAATTGAATCCATGGGTCTTAAGACTTTTGGTTTTGGTGGCGGGCGTGCCGATGTCTGGGAGCCAGATGAAACATATTGGGGTAAAGAACAAGAGTGGCTTACCAATGAACGCTATAGCGGTGATCGCGAACTCGAAAATCCACTTGCCGCAGTTCAGATGGGTTTGATTTATGTAAACCCTGAAGGTCCAGATGGAAAGCCAGATGTTCTTGCATCTGCTCGCGATATCCGCGAAACATTTGCTCGCATGGCGATGAACGATGAAGAGACTGTGGCCCTCATTGCAGGCGGTCACACATTCGGTAAGGCACATGGTGCTGCAGATCCAAGTAAGTATGTAGGTGCAGAACCAGAAGGCGCATCTATTGAAGAGATGGGACTTGGCTGGAAGAACTCATTCGGTAAGGGAAATGGCGCTGAGACAATTTCAAGTGGTCTCGAAGGTGCATGGACTCCAACACCTACTAAGTGGGATAACACCTACTTTAAAACTCTCTTTAAATATGAATGGAAGCAGACCAAGTCACCAGCAGGAGCTACTCAGTGGATTCCTACTGATGAATCTGCCGCAAAAGCAGTGCCAGATGCGCACATCAAGGGCAAGACACATGCCCCAGTTATGTTTACAACTGACCTTGCACTTCGCATGGATCCTGCATACGAAAAGATTTCGCGCAGATTTGCCGAAGATCTCGATGCATTTGCAGATGCATTTGCCCGTGCCTGGTTTAAGTTAACTCACCGCGATATGGGTCCAGTTGCTCGTTATATCGGGCCACTTGTTCCTAAAGAGCAATTGATTTGGCAAGACCCACTTCCTAAGGCGACAAAGTCAACGATCTCTAAAGCTGATGCGGAACTTTTGAAGAAGCGAATTCTCAAGAGCGGACTTTCTATTTCGCAATTGGTAACAACTGCGTGGGCATCTGCTGCATCCTTTAGATCAACTGATAAGCGTGGTGGCGCAAATGGGGCACGCATTCGCCTAGAACCACAGCGCAACTGGGCTGTAAATAGCCCTAAGGAACTTGCAAAAGTTCTCAAGGAGCTCGAGAAGATTCAAGTTACCTTCAATAAGCGCGCCAAGAAGAAGATCTCACTAGCAGATCTCGTTGTCTTGGCCGGAACTGCAGCAATCGAGAAAGCAATTGATAATGCGGGATTCTTAATCAAAGTCCCGTTTACCCCTGGCCGCGTAGATGCGACACAGGAACAGACAGATGTCGATTCATTTGCAGTTCTAGAACCAACTTCTGATGGGTTCCGCAATTACATGGGTGCTGGACATTCACATACTGCTGAGGAACTGCTTGTTGATCGCGCAGCGCTTTTGGGTCTGACAGCTCCTGAAATGACTGTGCTCGTAGGTGGAATGCGTGTGCTTGGCGCCAACTACGACGGATCAAAAACTGGAGTACTTACTCATAAGAAGGATACGTTGAGTACAGATTTCTTCATCAATATCTTGGATATCAAATATGAATGGGCGCCAAAGCCAGGAGATACCAACGCCTTTGAAGCGCACGATCGCAAGACCGGAAAAGCAAAGTGGAGCGCTACTCGCGCAGACTTAGTCTTTGGATCGAATTCAGAACTTCGTGCACTATCCGAGGTCTACGCAAGCAATGATGCAGAGAAGAAGTTCATTAAGGACTTCGTCGCGGCGTGGACAAAGGTGATGAACCTGGACCGCTTCGATATCGCTAAGAAGTAATTACTTCATACTCAACAGATCGATGAGTTGAGCTTCCGAAAGGAGGTTTGCTCGTCGATCTGTTGTATTTGTAGGCACATAGTGGAATGCAGCAGTAACGTGCTCAACTGGAATTCCCTGTAGCTTCGCCCACGCTAAGCGATAAACCGCAAGCTGCACAGCTGATGATTCGCCCAAAACTTTAGAACCAGTCTTCCAATCGACAACTTCAAATCCGTTATCAGTCTTGTAGACCGCATCGATACGACCGCGCACAAGTACGCCGGCAATAACTGTTTCGAATGGAACTTCAACTTTATGGGGCTCACGTTTGGCCCATTCGGATGCTAACCACTTCGCCTTCAAATCTTCGAGTTTCTGATCTTCTTCAAATGGCGTAAGTAGGTCGAAGTCTTCGTCATCAAAGAGTGTCTTGGCATTGAAATGGCTTTCAATCCAAAGGTGGAAGGCCGTGCCGCGATGTGAGTATTCATCCATTGCGCGCGGCATTGGGCGACGGATACTTCGAGCAAGTTCTGCTGGATCTTCATGCAGTGCAATCAGCGTTGATGTTGAAAGTCGTGGAGGCAGCGCAACATCGAGCGCGCCAGATTTGTACTCATTGAATTCGGCAATGATTGCTTTGGCATCTTCGGCAAAGTCACGAATATCGTCAGGCGCGGCTTCTAAATCCACCGGTGCTGCTGCTTCAACTAGCGCAACTGTGTGATCGAAATCGGCACGGCGTTCACCCAGTGGATCCCGTGGCCACTGAGCGGTTACTTCAATATCACGTGCTGGATTTCGGTCAGTGCTGGTTGGTGCGACAGGTGCTGAAAGTACTGTGCCTACTGCACTTGCCACGTTTTGAACCTTTTCATATAAGACAGATGGATCAACCGGTTTTGCGCCATCGCGCCAGAAAGATGTAGAACAGAAGAGATGAGTGCGGGCACGAGTCATCGCTACATAACCAAGTCGAATTTCTTCACGCATCTTAAAGTCAACACATTCCTGTGCGAATGCATCGATAGCTTTCTTGGCAGCAGAATTAGTCGTTGCTGCATTCCAGGAAAACTTCGGCAAAATATCTGAATCTCCACGGAGTGCAAATGGAATATGGCGTTCGTTGGTAATCCAATTATCGGGATCTGATGAGTTACCGCCAGGGAATGTTCCTTCTGCTAATCCGGGGACTGCAACAACATCCCACTCGGCTCCCTTTGCCATATGGATAGTCAAAATTTGAACGACACTGGCATCAACATCTGGAGCTCCAGCTTTGAGGCCACCTTCTTCTTCGCTTGCAACATCAAGCCATTGCAAGAATGCAGAGAGTGAGCCACCACTGCGCGCAAACTTCGCGGCTTCATCCATAAAGCGGTCGAGATGTCGGCGACCGCGTGTGCCACCATCACGGAGCATGACTTCGCTCTCGAGATTTAAGTAGCGTTCAATATCAACAATCAAATCAGTAATGGGTGCTGCAGCACGAGAACGCAGACGACGCAGATCTGAAGCAAATGTAGTAAGTCGTTCATAACCTGCGTCACTGAACTTAGATTTATCGCACTTTTCGATTTCATCAAGGGCATCGATGACGCTACCGATGAATTGATCGTCCGCTTCGGCAGATTGTGGATTCCCGGCAACAATATTCTTGACGATGCTACGACTATCTGCAGCCAGTGATTCAGAACGAGATCGTGCAAATCGACCCATTGCAGCAATATCGCGCGGACCTAGATTGATACGAGCGCCAGTGAGATGGCGCATCAACGATGCACCAGCATCAGGATTGTTGATGATCTTAAGCATCGCAACTAGATCTGCGATTTCAGGGACGTGCACAAGTCCGCCTAAACCAAGTACTTCAGAGGGTATTCCGGCCTTTGCCAGCGACTCTTGTATCAGCGCAATCTGAGCACGTTTGCGAACTAGGACTGCGAAAGTTTTTGGAACTTTTGTTCCTGCCTTAAGGCGATCCGGGTTATTCCATAACGGTTCGAAGTATTCAGCGATGGCAGTTGCTTCGCCCTCGAGGTTTTCAAATGCACCGCAGGTCAGATTTCCTTTGCCGGCACCTTTGCGGGGCTTCAGTGGTGCAACGGTAATTCCTTCATCTTTGCGGACTTCGGCTGAAATTTCATTGGCAAGAGTAAGAATAGATTCGTCGTTGCGATAGGTCGTCAGAAGTTCATATACATTCTTTCCCTTAGCACCTGGTGCTTTAGGGAAATTTGTATTGAATGCACTAATAGTTCCGGATGAAGCACCACGCCAGGTATAGATGGACTGGCAAGGATCGCCCACGGCTGTTACTGGATGGCCACCACCAAAGAGTGCAGATAGTAAACGCACCTGTGATTGCGAAGTATCTTGGTATTCATCGAGCAAGACAATGGGATATTTAGCTCGTTCGAGTTCGCCAACATCTGCAAAGTTGACTGCAATATCGGCCGCCAAAGCAATCTGATCATCGAAGGAAAGTTCACCAGATTGGCGACGCGCTTCGAGGAATGCTTCAACCATCGGCAACATCGCGATTCGCTGATTGAGCACCTTTGCAACTTTCCGAGTCTCATCATTTGTTGGGCCAGTCATAGCGATGACTTCTGCGAGTACTTTCTCATCTGCACTACGAATCTGATCGAGAGATACTCGATGTTCCAGAATCATGGAGGTAAGGCCCAATAAATCCTTCACGACTGTGCTTGCTGCATCAGTAGTTGCAAAGATTCCATCATCCCAATTGCGTACAAGGTTGTTGGCAGACATCCAGAGCGCCGCTTCACCCAGTGGCTGAACATCGGCATCGATTCCATACCTAATTGCATGTTCGCTCAGGAGCCGCCCTGCATAAGAGTGATAGGTAGTAACTGCAGTATCTAGGCTGGTGAAAGTACGCGAAATACCTTGTTTTTCTTGGGCTAACTGGAATTGGCGTAAGCGTTTGCGAATACGGGTATTGAGTTCGCCAGCAGCTTTGCGGGTAAAAGTGAGACCGAGAATTTGATCAGGGCGTGCAATCTCATTTGCAACAAGATAGACAACTCGCGCCGCCATTGTTTCGGTCTTTCCAGAACCGGCACCTGCAATGACAACTGCAGGTTCAAGCGGATTATCGTGAATCGAAATGATGGGGCGCTGTTCATCAGATGGAAGATGGAAAGTTGGATCAATCGAGATAATCATCTCGGCCACTTGATCTGGTGTGTATTTCTCGATCATTGATGCACCGCCTTACCTTCGAGGTAGAGCGGACAGGAAGGCTTTACCTTGCACTGCTTACACATATCGTTCTTGCGGGCAGTAAATGATGCTGCACCCATTCCGATTGCGATTTCTGCAAGGATTTCCTTGGTTGCTTCTACATCACCGAGTGAATCTTGTTCGCGAGTGCTGTAGCTCTTGTTCTTACTTGCTAAATACACAAGCTGCGCACCTGAGACTTCTGTTGAGGCGAGCTTCTCGTCAAAGCCATCGAGAATGACACCAAGTTGATAGCACGCTAGCTGCAAATTGGTTTTAGCTTCTTCGCCGGTAATCTCTTTCTTGCCGGTTTTGAAATCGATAATGAAATGTTTGCCAGCGCTATCAACTTCGATACGGTCAACATTTCCACGAATCAATGCGCGACCCACTGTGATTTCAAAGCTCTTCTCAACGGCCGCAACAGTTCGATTATTATCAGAAAGAGATTTCGCATGAAAAACCGAGAAACGTTCGAGCATCTTCTTGGCGCGCGCTAAGGCTGCGTGGCTAATCCAACCTTGGCTATCATCAATCAGCGGCCACGAATCAATGAGCTTGGATTGCAGCTGATTATCAGTGATGCCTGGTTCTTCAACTTTCAAACGGGCGAATTAGTGAATCACTGAACCTAGTAATTGTGCGGTTGAATCGCCATCAGTACCGCCGCTCTTTTCGAGGAACCATTTGAGGCCGCATTCAGTGAAGTTTTCTGCTCCAGATGGAGAAACGGGCACGAGGCCACCTTCACTAATGACCGGGGCATCAGTTGAAATCGGTGCACTTCCGAGCCACTGCGACGGCTGTGCAAGATAAATACCATTGGCAGCAAGGGTCTTGAGCAATGCAGCCGCCGATGTGCTGCCCGTCAGATTCACTTCGCGACGCAACGTTGCAACAAGCGCCGAAGCAGTCAACGGACGTGGAACTTCAACAGCTAATTCAGTCGTGCCCAACGATTCTGCAAAATCTTCAAAGAAGATGGAAGGGGTTTCATCTTCGCGCGAAATCGCAGTGACAAGAAGTGATTCTCGTGCGCGAGTCGTTGCAACATGAAAGAGGCGGGCTTCATCTTGTGCCAGCGAGGCAGCGGCAATCATGTCGAGTTCTACTTGTGCAATCTCATCTCCGTGGCGAACGCGTTCGACTAAACGTTCTGCTCCAAGTAATGAGCTGCGCTGCTTGAGATTGGGCCAAGCACCTTCTTGCACGCCTGCGACTGCGACGTAGCGCCATTGTCTGCCCTTTGCCGAATGCACGGTAAGGATTTCAACAACATCGGGGCGAACTCCGCGTGCGGTGATCAAGTCAGTAACAATT
>Ga0207954_1000289_pt1 | contig 16425 bp, 26 predicted proteins | sample CryBogmetaGMA0M_FD_184547 | JGI IMG/M metagenome (GOLD analysis project Ga0207954, IMG submission 184547) | Freshwater microbial communities from Crystal Bog, Wisconsin, USA - MA0M (SPAdes) | ecosystem: Environmental > Aquatic > Freshwater > Lake | place: Crystal Bog, Wisconsin, USA | collected... | reverse complement strand
TGAAACCAGGAGACATCACAAAGATGATGGGTCCAGAGTTTATGGAAGAGTTTCGTAGGGTGTCGCAATGATTAGGGCCTTATGCCAGTTGAGGAAGTGGCACAGGCTTTTCCCATGGGCCCCTTAGACGTGGTAGGATGATCCTATGAAAGAAAACACCGCTCTCTCACCCGAAACCCAAGCCGTGCTGGATGCTGCCTTGTTTGAAGTTAATGCAGAGTGCCACGCACCTTGGATTGCCGCCGCTGCCCTCCGTGCTGTTGTCAAAGAACTCAAGTGTTTCGGCATCACCGAGAAAAACATCCTCGCCATCGCCGACGAACTGGAGGCCCTATGAAAAACCTTCTCAAAACCCTCCGCAACGCCGAAGTTTGCTGTTTCGATTGCGGGACCAAATATGGTGAGCCACGGGGCGGAGTTTCCTCAATGTGGATGGCAAAGTGCAATGTCTGCGGTGAGGAAAAAGCCGTGACGGAAGTTCGAGACTACAGGTACTTAGCCAAGGGCATCGCAAAACTCACCCCAAAGAAACAATGATGCTCGCAATCTCCTTCATCCTTATCATCATCCTCGCTGCGATGGGGTTCGCCTTGGAGTTGCGCGTTACCCGCCTGACTGAGCGCCTGCGCAACGTAGAGAGAGCACTTTCCTTACTCAACAAGAAGTACAATGATTGACCTTTCCACCTGCGTTCCTGGCCAGCTAGTTAAATATCTATGCGGGAAGTATGGCAAGTACATCTGCCCCACTGGCGGAGATTTCCCCCGGTTCATCACAGAAACTTTCTACGACAATCGTTTTTACCATACCCAGTCCGGGTCGGTACCCAATGGGGGCTGCAGTCACCCTTACGATGTTATCAAGATTCTCCCAGTTGAACCAACACCAACACCCCAAGAAACGGATTACAAAAGTGCCTACATTGAAATCGCCAACATCATCAGTGTTGCCTTCCCGGAGTGTGAAGTGACGACGGTGGACATGGCGAGACTCATTATGAATGAAAATCGGGCATTGCGGATGGCACTGGGTTTGCCCAGCTACAAACAAGTTTCGGATGCGATTGACGAGGAGGAAGTGGAATGATTACCGCCAAACAAATCTGGGAGGGCATTCGTGAAGGATTCTCCTCGTTTGGTCTTGCGATTTACTACCGCTACAACGATTACGGTTGCTTCTGGGAAGAGCTGAATATTGGATGGTACAGAGAGTACATATACCCTTACGATGACTTCTGTAACGCTATAATCAGCAAAGAGCGACAACTTCGCCTCGGCCAACGCCCACCCGATCTTTCAAAATACCCATGGTCCTAGATTTGTCCTATCTCGCTGAACAACCCAGCGAAGCACAAGAGAAAGCCCTCCAAGCGGCAATCACAAAAGCATGCCTGGACTCCATCGTCCAGTATCTGACTGAAGTAGCCGACACGATGGTTGCCAACAACATCCCCGCTCTGAATGAACCAACTATTCGGGCAATGATCTCCGAACTCCAAACCAAAGTCTTACAATGATTGACGACGCATTCACTCCCAACCCTGTAACTCAAACTGCAATCGAAATTGCTACCACCTGCGATTATCTCAAAGAGTTACTCCTTGCCAAAAACCGTCGATACGGCGACGCTGCACTATCCCCACTTCGCATTTTCAGCAAAGCAGACACCGTGGAACAAATTCGTGTAAGAATCGATGACAAGTTGTCTCGTCTCGCCAACCAGCAAAATGACGAAGATGAGGATGTGATTCAAGATTTGCTCGGTTATTTGGTATTATTGAAGATTGCACAAAAACGCACAAAATGAACGATTCCCAAAAACATCAACGGCGCTTATTCGCCAACAAACTCCTCATTGCGTACGGCGCCGGTGAGAAAAAATGCGCTCTAACTCTCGCTGATGATTATGTCGAGGGTAGAGGAACTATCGATGCGCTATGGCGAGAAATCCGGGAAGATGCCCAATAAGCCTTAGTGATTTACAAAGTAGTGCCAGAGTTACAATAAAGCAAACACCTCAAAACTATGACGGTTACGCCTGATACATTCGACTACATCGCTTTTGTGAATGATGGTTTTGCATCACAGCAAAAGTATGCCGAGGTCGCGGGGCAATTGGGCCCACTCGACCTTTTAGAACCCAAAGATCGCTACGCTAAAGTGATTGAGATGCTTGGGCATATGCAGGAAGAAATCATTGAAGCGCGGGTTTTGGTGCCTCGTCGCTCGTGGAAGACGGGAGAACCCGGGTTTCTTAGCAATGAAAAAATCCGCAAAGAGTTCGCGGCGGAAATGTTCGACCAACTTTTATTCCACCGTTCAGTTTTGGCATTCGCGGGAATCACTGGCGAAGAGTTCGCTGAAGTTGCTGCTGCAAAGATGGGTTACAATGCAATTCGCAAAGATCACATCATCAACGGAAATGAACTTGCTCCACAAGATCCTAACGCTGAACTTCATGGAGATTGCAAATCTGCGGATTTTGATCAATGACGGCGCTTATTGAACCTACCGCATACTATGATGATTTTCTAGATTACTACAAAAAGGCGCAAACTCAACAAGAACTGTGCAATCTCGGTATCGTCCCTCACTCCGACTCAGGGGTGGGGGACGCCCTCATGGAAACCATTGAGTTGTACGATGTGGTTGAGCGGAAATACGCGGGTTTCTCACAAATCGTCAATGATGTGTTTTATGGGTGGACGGAAAAACATCCGTATTGGACGAAGATGGATGCGGGTTTCCACACCAAAGAACGAAAAATTGTGGCGAAGCGGTGGAAGAAGAAACACGATGTGAAAACATGGTTATATGTGTTTCTCCTACATCGAGTGACAGGTTCCGCCATCAACTACGCAAAAATCCCTTCGGGTTACCACAACACTCTCTTATTTGATCTCCACGAATGCGATAATATCGCTGAGATGGTCGATGTGATGCGTTCATATCTGAAACCCTTTTACACTAGCATAGGTTACCAGTTCCCCGCGTTCCCAAAACCCCCTGAAGGTTATAAGCGCGGAGGTGATTACTATTTAGCGGAGTTCGCGCCCAGACTCGTGGACGATCTATTACCTTACCTCGCAACCAAAACTCACACGTTTCGCGAAATCGGTGATTGGTTGTTTGATTGGAATGTACAGAATGGTTTGCGGAAGTACAAGTTTCAGTATGCGGCGTTTATTGCGGATATTGCCGACTGGTTTCCTGAGTTTGTTGAGCGTGAATCACCATTTTACTATGGTACCAATGCAATTGAATGCGTTTCGTATCTCGCCACACCAACACAGCGCATGAAGAAGGAGGATTTTCTTGATGCGGTGATGGTAAAGTTGATGGGGGATACTGGGGGATTTCCATACAATTTGGAAGATTGCGCATGTGATTATATTCGCTGGGTAGAGAACTACATCAAACCCGGTGGGCAATACGATTACGTTGATCGGGATAATGTATGGAATTCTTCATCCATCACCGATCACCCTTATGGGCGTCAAAAAGCAATGCTCAAACTCGAACTTATCGACTCATTCAACTCACTCACTGTTCACCCATCAGATGATTACATTATCTCCCGCGCGGGAATCTCCGTCGAAGAATATCGAGAGCGGGTTAATCGACTTAGAGGATCTCGACCCGAATATTCCCATCGGTAAAAACGGCAAACCCCAAGATTCTTACTTTCGGCATTGGCCACTCGAGCGCCGCATCGAAAAATATAACGAGTTCAACCGAAAGTTCGATCGTCGTGAAGATCCCGACCTCGTAGAAGGCTTCTCTCATCGTCTACACTGGGATGAACATCCCGCTGTGTGGCGTCTTCGTGATGCGGATTTATCCCTTGAAGAGCGTCTCGCCGTTACTATTCACTGGTCGTTTTCGAATGAGAAGTGGACGAATCTCATCACGATTCTCGATCATGGGTGGGACGCCCTCAATGATTTGTTCGTCACCGAACGACACGCCCGTTCCGATTTGTTCCAAATCTACCATGTGAAAGGGACGATAGTTCGAGATTGGCTCATTACAGAGCCACGCAAAATCGCCAAGGTTTTGGCGCCATTGATAAAAGAGTTTGAGCGGCCTCTGTCGATGATGGAGTTTGCCAAGATGATGGAGAAAGTGTTGAAAGAGCAGTGGGGGTTCCGTGGGCCTCTCTATCCCTGTAAAAACACTGCTCGCTATCTTGCAATGCCACGCCCTGATCTCGTCGACCCTAACTCCGTTTTAGTGGGCGGAACCGGCCACTTCCGCGGAATGATGTATGTTTTTGGGCCGCCAAACATTGATGGCAAACTGAAATATTCTATTGGGGAGAATGGGGAGTTTGTACCGGAGAATCAATTCACTCACTTGTGGGTTGAGCGAATGGAAACGTTGATGAATCACCCAAATGATGCGGTTCAACATCAGCATTGGCTCAATCATGAAGATCAGCTATGCTGGTTCAGTAAGTTTGTAGAGCGAAAGATGGGCCACAAACCGCCCGCTCGCAACTTCCCACGCATTTGGATGTTCCCTGACAATTTTTCACTAAGATCAGCATGAGCCACGACACTCACACAAGTTCATTATCGAACTCATTCCTAAATGGAATGGAGCCGCAAGAGGCTATCGATTACTATCTCAATCTTGCAGAAGGGTGGGAGGATCCCTATGGCCCACCCACAGTTGTAAAACATGACGGAGTGCAGGTTGTGAGAGACGATCTTATCACTGGCACGAAATGTCGCGGCGGAGATTTGCTCATCTCTCGTGCTCCAAGCGATCACATCGTTTATGTTCAACCTCGATGCGGGCTTGCGGGTGTTTCTCTGGTAGAAGTGTGCAAACGCCACGGAAAGAAACTGACGCTATTCATGCCATCTTCAAAGAAAATCTCTTATCATCAAGCGTGTTGTGTAGAGCGCGGCGCTGATGCTCGGTTTGTGCGCATTGCTGCAATGCCAAATGCAAATCGCCTTGCAAAATTGTGGGCAGAAGAGAACGAGGCTTACTTTGTTCCTTTCGGGCTAAAATCAGAATTAGTGGTTGCGGGTTTGGTAAAATCAGCGCTCACTGTGCCTGAACCTGAGGTAGTGTGGTCGGTTGCTTCTACTGCAGTTCTCACTCGCTCACTTCAGATAGCATGGAGCAATGCAGAATTCCACGCGGTTGCAGTTGCTCGGAATCTACAAGACGGAGAGCGCGGGCGTGCAGAAATCATCTCTGCTCCTGAACCTTTCCTAAAACCCGTAAAACCCTCAGAACTCCCGCCTTTCCCCACTGTAGCATCATATGATGCGAAGGGTTACCGTTACGTTCCGAAACACTCAGAGAAAGATGTGCTATTTTGGAACGTCGGCGCTGAACCTACACTTTTAGACGAGACTATTTATGATAAAGTCGATTCCTACAGAGAATGGGGAGATCTGCGGGATCTCCAAAATAACAACTCGACCGCATTCACATACACGGGGTTGGAGTCAATTATGGTCTGAGAATCTAGGAATCCCAATCAATCACGATTGCCATGAAGTTGAAGTGGCGTATCTTGATTCAGGAGTGAATTTTTCTGGATCGCTCAATTGTTTCGGGGGGTGGAATGAAGAGTGGGAGTTTCGATTATCCCAACTCACCAAGTCGAAAAAGATTATCTCTCTTGACATAGAGATTCCTCGATACTCCCGAATGTTGAGGGCACGCAAAGATGTGAAGTGTGATTCACTCATCGACGATCTCGAAAAATTGGAACTTGAGTCTGAAACGCTTCTCTCCACAGATCTCCCATTCACTCATCTTACCGTTGGAGATTCACATGTTGGTGCGTTCGCCCCATTTGAATCCATTATTGTAAGGGAAAATGGTAAAACACTTTTCGGTCAGGTTCGTGATGGGTTTCCATATGTGAGAGAGACACTCGAAAAGTGCCCACATGTGGAGAGTATCACAATGGTGTTTGGATCTGTGGATCTTCGCCACCATTTTTGCAGGGTTCCCACTGATTATCGCCAATTGCTGTTAGAGTGGAAAAAGTTTGGGGATTCACTGAATCTTGAGGTGGAATATGCGTTGCCGTTCCCAGTGGAACACGAGCAGCGTAAACTGCCAAAAACTGGGTTTTTTCGTGGAAAACCATTTTATGGAACCCAAAAGGAACGAGCGGAAATACTGGAGGGGATGTGGGGTTTTGCGGAAGAGATAAAAATGGGCGTGGTTTCTTATCCGCGTGAGTGGTTGAAACTTGACCCAGAGGAATATGCTCGTACCCACATGGAACGTCCACAATCAGTGCATATCGCCCCGCCGTATTATCGTAGGCAGAACTGGGGATTGGGGTAAGATCTCGATAGTGATAGTGTAGAAATGTACGGATGCCCTGACTTTAGCGAAAATGCATGGGAAGCCGCTTCGGACTTATTTGACTTCACTTTGTGTCGTCGTCCGAACGGCTCTTTTTATGGAACCGCGGGGCGTTGTAGGAAAGGCGTTGAGGCTGAACATGATGAAACAGAGGTGTCGAGAAAAGACCTTCTTCAACAGTATGCGAAAACACTAGGGCTAAAGGGAATAAAACTAAAAGTATCAGATGGCGACGCAAACTTCGCAAAACTAAATGATGAAGACTTTGCCCGAGTTCTTCAAACTACCACACATATTTTAACTGACACGCCCGGAAAACGCATTGATGTTATGAACATCGGAGAGTTTAGAGCTCTCAAGAAAAATGCTAAAATGCTGAAGTCTTTGGAAAAAGATCTGAAGCCTCTTGAAGATAGGCTTAGAAAAGTTTCCGATGATGAACTCAATGCAACTTGGGCTCTTCTTCCTTTAGAGCTTCAATCAAAGTTCAAAGGAGCCGGCGTAAATAATAAAAACGCATTACAAGAAGACGGCACTTTAGGCGGTTACAATGTGTGGAGAGGGAAAGAGACTTTACGAAGATTTCTTGCCCAAAATGGGCGTGATCCATTTACGGGCTTGAAGTTAAGTATTTACAATGCTGAACTTGAACACATCAAAGGCGTTGAGCAATACGGCTCAAAAATCGCCGAAAATCCAAACAATTGGGTGTGGATACGCCAAGGTGTAAATCGTCAAAAAGGAGAGAAAAATCTTGAGCAGTTTATAACTTCTATTGAGAAACTTAGCGAAAAGCAAGTTCATGAAAAATATCTAAAAGCACGGGCAAAACAGACTGTAGCAGCAGGTCTTGATGAAAAACGAGATGCTCAAATGTTGGCCCAAGCAGGTTATAATATTTATATGAAGTGGCCAGAAAATAAGCTTCCTAAACTAATGACTCAATTGGGCATCAAAAATCGTTATGTGGAAACCATGGAGAATGGAAGAACCGCAGGTAGGCCAGCGCTCCAAAATAAAATGCCAAGATTTACAGATCCAAATGGGAAAAAAGTGAGTGCTCAAGCATGGATTGTTCTAAACTGGGGAAATTGGAATCAAGAACAACGTGGAGCCGTAACTGAATATATCAACACCCAAATTTTCCCAGCGCTCAACAGTGGAAGAATGACTAAAGAAGAGGTTACTAATAATATGGCGAAGTTTTTTACCAAAATCCAGAATGGAGAAAGAACAGGGCGTTCCACACCAAAACCTAGCTCGATTAGGCCAACATTCTCGAAACCCGATGAACTAGATGCTCTTCTTGCATCAATTAGAAACTCTTAGCTTAGGGCCTCGATTAGTCTCTTCAAGTCGTTCTCGATTGTGTAAGTTTCCCTAAAATGCCTTATAGTTTTTTCACGATCGAACTCGGCACTTTCAACTTCTTTCACAATATTCACAAGTTGTTGCCAATTTTTCCATGAACGTTTGAATCCCCATCCACTCAAATAGCAATCTGGGGGATCGATTTTATAAATGACTTTGCATCCGTGAGTTGCTCCTTCATAGCCCACGATGCCGACGGTTTCTTTTTGCGTGGGCCAAAGAAGAATGTGCGTGTCAGCAAGTTCTTTCATAATCTCGCCATGCGGAGTATTGATATGAAGATGAACTTTTGAAGATCGCACCAATTCCATCACTTCTTCTGTTCGTTGTTTTGCCAACTTTTCATCACGTGTAAATAGATGGCATTCATATCCTTGTTCAGCGAATGACATAAGGGTTTGAGCGGCATCAAAAATCCCCTTTTCATCTACTGGGCGCCCGATGAATACTATCTTTTTCTCGTTTAATGGTTTGACTTCTGCTGCGTCACTCAAATGATGGATGATGCTACATGTGCCATTGTAAAGTCCGACCTCATCAAAAACTCCGTACCATTTTTCGCGTTCCCATGGGTGAATTCTTTTTTGCCACTCTTTTCCGCCTTTTCGAATCAAATAAGCTTTTTTCGTTCCTTCATTCACCCATTCGTTTGGCATTAGCACTTTTCCGCCGCTTTTGATAATGGCAAGATGATTGAGCCACGCGGTGAAGTTATTTACTACTGGATCACACATTTCGTAATAGTGTTGAAAATACACTATTTTGCCACACAGGTGCTCCCAGTTTTTTCTCAACACACCCGAAGTGATCATTGACGTGAGAATGATGATATCGAAATCACTTGCTATTGAGTCAATAAACTCATAAAAAGGTTTGAACTTATAAGAGTGAGATTTTGTTTTATCGTAGGGTCGGGAAGGAAGCGGCCCAAGAATCACGTTCGGATCTTCGACAACAGAGTCATTTGGAACTAAAAGTTTTACGCTATGCTCGGAGTTCTTCAACAACGAAAAAGTATGCGAAGTCCATTTCTCCACTCCTCCTGGAAATGAAGTCGGATCATACACTGAAGAACGCGGCCACTCGAGTAGTATTCTCATGAGGGTTGTTTGAGTTATGGCCAATTTTACCCCCGTCCATAAACTGGCACACTCCCTAGTTTCTTCTTCCGCTCTTTTGTTAGAATAAAATCGTATCGGAAATCTTATGACTACAAGAAAACTCGTCTTAACCTCGGGCGCGGATCGCTGCGGAAAAAGTACGACTCTCGCAGCGGTTCAGAAATTCTTAGGAAAGGAAAACTGTGATGTTATTCACCTTGCAGAACCGTCGAACTCTCAAAGTGATCCCTACGATATAAATAGGGAAAAAATTGGAGAATGGGTGGCATCAAATAAGGAATGGTGCTTCTTCGATCGCTCACACGCCTGCTCCATTTTCTATGAGGAACGTCGTCGGGGGAATGCCGGGCATCTCGCGCACTTAGTGGAACTCGAAATCGAACTCATGGATTGCGCTGAAGAGTTTCAAGTGGTGCATCTTTGTATCGAAAAACCGTGGAGTTGGAGTGCTAAACACCACCTCATCGAAGTGAGGCAACTATTCCCTCAGGCAGCACCATGGTTCATTCGTGATCAGATGATTGCTCGGATGAATGAACACAAAGGATACTATGAAAAAATTGGTGAGTTCTATGAGCACACCACAATGTTCCCGCACATTTACTGCTTCGACACAAACAAAGAACCGAACATTCAAAACTTACTCAACAATATCAACTACGCACTGAACTGAAATGCACACTCTAACTATCAACGACAAAATCTTCACCGCTGACACTTGGGATGAGATTTACAAAACTTACTTGAAAGAAGTTCTTACCAATGGTGAAATCTTTATCGGCAGAAACGGTGAGACACGCTCAGTGTTTGGGAGTTCAGTGAAGGTTGATCTTCGTCTCGGTTTTCCACTCACATCTCTCCGAAAACTCCCATTCGCCAACATTGTCCGAGAGTTCCTCTTCGATATTGGAACTGACACTAACGTAGAGGCACTCGGAAAAGCGAAACATTTTTGGTCGTTTCTTGCAGATGAGAATGGTTGGTTAGGCGCTTCTGCCTATAATCGAGGATGGCGTCAGTGGCCTGCATCTCGTCCAGGAAGTGAAGTTCCGAATGAGACCCTAATCACTGAAGGCGTGGTCGATCAACTCTCCCGAGTTTCCCATCTTCTCCGAGACACGCCGAATAGTCGTCATGGAACAATAATCACACACAATCCTACCGCGCAGAATGTAGGATGTCCGCCATGTCATCCGATGATGCAACTGATGCCTTCGAATGGTTGGTTGGATATGATGGTTCCTGCGCGCTCGAACGACCTCATCGTAGGCCACTGTCTTGATGTGCCGCGCTATGCAATCATCCTTACTGTGATGGCAAAGATGGCAGGAATGACACCACGTTATGTTTTTATGCCCGGGGCAAACACGCACCTCTACAAAAACTGCTACGACATCGCTGAAGAACTCATCTCTCGTGCTCCACACTTTGACCCAATTCTCAATGTTGCCGAACGTGACTTCTCAAGTTGGGACGATTTGCAATTTGATGATTTTTCTCTCACCGCCTATAATCCCCACCCCATGATAAAGGTAGGAGTGAATTGAGGCCACTTCACAAACTGGCACAAGGCCAGTTTCCAAATGCTTTGAATGTGGTAGAATAAGACTATGAACCAAACAACGAATGCTATCTCAGTCAATGTCGCTACACAACTCAAAGAAGATTATCTATCTTACAGTTTAGCGGTTATTCTCGGGCGCGCAATCCCATGTCTCTACGATGGACTTCGACCCGCAACGCGGCGAGTTCTTCAAACCATGATCGAACAGGGTCTCACTCCCGATAAACCCTTTGTAAAGTGCGCCCGTATTTGCGGAATGACCACCGCATGGTACCACACTCATGGTTCTCCCTACGGCTCACTTATCGATATGGCCGTAGAATGGAAGAACAATGTACCATGGGTGTGGGGGCATGGAAACCTCGGTTCCACAGTTGATAAAGAAGCCAGTGAAAGGTACGTCGAGGCGAAACTTCGCCCCGCAGCCATCGACATTCTCCTCCAAAATCGGGAAACTTGGGAAACTCGGGATAACTACGACGCCTCACGCCAAGAAGCCATTCGCTTCAACTCAGTTCTCCCCACTGTTTTACTCAATGGTGTCGAAGGCATTGGTGTAGGTTTAGCAACACGAGTTGCACCGCACAATCTCCGCTCCATTGTCGAAGCCACAAAACTCGCAAACAAACCAAAATCATCACTCGCTGATCTCAAAAAGGCAAAAGATTTACTCATTCCAGACTTCCCTACGGGATGCGATGTGGTGCATGATGCTGCACTCGATGATTACAAACAAACGGGTTCCGGTAGCATTCGCTGCACTGCCAAAGTTGAGCGCGGCATTCAAAAGCGCGACGGTAGAGCAAAAGATCGCGACACATTTACCTTCACCCATTTACCGCCTTACACCAACCCCGAAAAAATCGGGCAACAAATCAAAGATGCTCTTGAGAAGGGAAAGTTTGAGGGTGTAGCGGAAGTTGTGGATGAATCTGATCTCAGTGGAGATCGCGTAGTTGTTATCGCCAAACCCGGCATAAATGCCGCTTCTTTAGAACAGCACCTTTACGCATTCACCGATCTCGATTCGCGCTTCTCTGCCAAAACCCTCGTTATTGACGGCACAAAACCAGTCGAACTCTCGCCTATCGAACTGTGCCAAAAATGGTTTGCTTGGCGAATGGATCGTTTGGAGGAGCAATTCCGCTACGAGCAAGATCAAAAGATGGCACGCCTCGAAATCGTCATGGGTTTCTTGAAGGCCATCGACAAACTCGATGCGGTTATCAAAGTTATTCGTGCGGCGAAAACTCCGAAAGAAGCGGTTATCGAACTGGTTTCAAACCGAACTCTAAAATTCACCGCCGATCAGGCACGTGCCATCCTCGAGATGAAACTTCGCCAACTGACGAACCTCGACACTAACGAACTCGTCGCTGAAAACGCCGAACTCGATGAGCGCCTTGCTGAACTCAAAGTTCTCATCGAAAGTAGAGATGCGCGCACCAACTTCTGCTTCAAACAGATGGATGATGTGGCGAAGCGCCACGGCGAAGTGCGTCGCTCTCGACTCATCGACGCTCCAACTTCTCCCGCAAAACCCCATGTTGTGGGAGAGAAACGCACCGCGGTTTCACAAAAACCCCGCTTGTTGAAAGTTGATCTCAAACTCGGCATCATCGAACAAACGAAAACGGTGAAGGGCTCGTTGCCGCTCGAGCGCTCCGAGAAGTTGGTGGTTGTGGGAGAAAATGGCATGTTCAAAAAGTTACCTTCTTCTCACAAAGGCGGTGTGTTCGCCGAACCAACGAAGTTGGTGTTGGCGAAACGAGAGGCTGATATTGCTGAGCGAAAGTTTCTAGTGGTGTTTTCACTAAATGATGCACTGAAAAGTTTCGTTCTTAGCGGCGCTGACTTATGTAAGACGACAAGTTCAGGTAAGAGGTTCATCCCTGAGGGCGCAGAACTTATCCACTTCGGTGAAAGCGCCTACACAGTGAAGTTCAGTTCGACGCGGAAAAAGTCAGTAGTTCTGGACTTATCGGGGAAACCTGGAAAACCTGGCGGAGCGGGGACGAAGGTGGCGGCGATGGCCGACCTAGCGGGGCACTGAACCAGGTTTCTTACACTTTAGGCGGGGAACGCGGGGCACATCCGGGCGAGGTAACACTCGTCCTTCCCCTTAGTTTTCACAAAACCGGGTAAAACTTAAAACCAAAAGAGAAACATCACATGATCATGGAACAGGATGTCGCTTTTTTAGAGCACTGCATTCAGTTAAACTCAGTCGAAAGTGGATCAGAGAAATATGTGCGAGAACGTTTAGAAGAACTCAAATTAGGGAAGACACGTAGATTCACGCATCCGAGATTCGAACCGCTCGCACAGCGGGCATTCTATCTCCAGAAATCCCTGGAAGCGTAATTAGGGGGAGGGGGGATCCCCCCCCCCTCATTTACGTTTTTTCTAAAAACCCACTCCGGTTTCCTCTATAGGGTCACCGTTAAAATAGGCCTAGATCAGCTATCATTAATGCACTAAATGGAAGACACCACACGCACAGAGGAAGCACTCGAGCATGCACTCGAAGCCTTACTAAAAGAAACTCGAGAAATGCGGGGAATGATAAGGAATCTGGCATGGACTGCCGGTTCAGACCCTTCTGCTATGCATGTGAAAAATGCTATTCAGGTTATCGATAAAAAACTTCGAGAACTCCGAGAAATCGAAGATGAGTTCGAGGGAATGGGCTACACATCATGGAAAGTCGCTGCTAAAGCTCTAAAACAGACGAAGAATGAGACGGCTCTTCCTAGAGAGTTTAGTGTCGCTCCTGCACACTGGGCGCATAAAAAATTCTTAAAGCATTTCGATGTCTGGGAAAATGGTCGTAAAATTACTAAACATCGCACCATTCCTGAAGTCACCATTATTCAGGCTCAGGCGAATCTAAAACGCATTTCGCCCCATTTATCTTTACTCTTAAGCCTTAATGTCGATGATGGAGATTTCACGAAAGGCGTGCTCGAGAGTTTTAATGACCCGAACTGGTCTTATGAGGACTTCGTAGAGCGAGTTTTCACACTTCTTAGAGAAGAGTGTCAGGAATGTTTTCTGTCTGATGAGGCTGACCTTATCGAAGAGTCCCCCGTCGCTGAAACCGCTCTCGTCCCCCGCTGAACCCGCTCGTCAGCACTTTAGGCGGGGAACGCGAGGCGCGTTTGGACGAAGTAACCATCGTCCTCTTCCCTGGAACTCACAGAAAAACGAAAAACGCCCCAGGGTAAAAAGTTTACATAGGCTAACCCACGTCATAATGAGAATGTTCGGAACGACCCATGACCCAGATCGTTTATTCTGTCTCACGGCTTCTAGCGAACCCGCGGGTCTTTTATGCTATCGCGAACCATCTCGAAGGACCCGATGGTGAAACGCTAAAAGAAGCATTTTTTGATTTATTGGAACATGATCTAGATGACTACGAAGATGCTAATGAATGCGAGTTTGAAGCAGATGAAGTGTGCTTCCGCATTAGTGAAGAAGACGAAAAAGTCGAAATCATTCTAAGCACCGGTTTGATGTCGGTACTCGAACCTCTTCAAGGTGAGTTCAAAACTATGATCACCAATGATGGCGAGATGGCGGCAACATCTGCTATTTACTCCCGCCTCGTCAAAGCAATTGAAGAGACAAATCCTGAACTATCTGGAAACATTGCGCTTTGTTCTCCGCCCACCCCAGCAAACCAATATCTCCGATCTGACGATGGCGATCGCTTTGAAGGTTCGTTTCATCTTTTAACTGACCCCGATAAACGTTTCGCTTTCAATGTAGAAATCGTCGATGTAAAAACTGACGACCTCAAAGCATTTATTCGTCCTCTCCACTGATGACAGCAAACAACATGGTTTGGGCAACCAACAGCCTACGCTCTTCAGTGAAGAGCATCAAAAAGAAAGTAAGCGCTTTGAAGATAAGCGTCCAAGCGCTCGATGCTGAACTTGAAGATATCGAGATGAAGTTCGACAATGTTATTACACAGTCGGAAATCTTCAAAGCGAAAGTCGAACGAGAATATGGTCGTGAAGTGCGCCGTCTCGAGAAAGAGTTAGAACTTCTCCGCAAAACCCCAAACTCCCTCGCGATAGAACCCGACACTTCCACAGAAGATCTCAGAGTTGCTAGCACAATTGGCATTATTGAGTGCTTGATGCGAGCCATTTGCCACAACGCAGACGATTTCCGACTCCTCTCTTACGCATTTCTATTTCCTGCCGTTATTGAGCGTATTGTCAAAGGAAACGAAGAAGCTTATTTTCTTGAAGAGATGCCGGCTTCTGCAGATGTTATTGTTCGACGAGGATTGGAGTACATTGCATGGGTTAGAAGTGAGTGTGATACGCATCTTACCGATCCCCAAGCATGGGAACTATTCTCTCCGCAAATCAGTGATTGGTGGCGGAACGATGCACTTCCCCTTCTTTACGGAAGTCGTGATGAGAATTGGGATATTGACGAGCCATTATCAAATCTCGAAATGATTTCTTGGAGAGATAATGTGGCTGAACGTCCGCTTCAGTTTTCAAGTGTATTTGATGCGTATGATATTTATAAGCGCCATAAAGACGAAGTTTATAAAAGTTCTGGTGTTCAAGACTTCGAAATGAAGACGTTCTCTCATGGAGATAATCGATGACGGCCGCTCGAGATAACTTCTTTCACAACATCGGAAAATCAGAGGCGCTACAACGCGCTGTCAAAAAAGAACCAAATCCCAAAGCACTCAAAAAAGCTGACTTTTTAGTAAAGCGAACTGGCGTCGCATTTGTAGAGGCGGTGAAAAACACTTATGATGCCTATCTTGCTGACCCCCAAAATCCGAAAAAAGCCACAAACTATTGTAAATGGCGTTTGCGTTTGCACATTCAATTAAACAATGATCGGGAGAAACTTGAGCTGCTCAATGAATATCGAAAACTGGGGCTCTATGATGAGGGGCCTGGACCTCTTTGTTGGGACTACAACATTCCATTCCAAGGGTAAAACATAACAACTCTCGCATTCGGTGCCGTGATTCCAAGGACCGTAACAATGGCAAAAGCTGTTGCTGCCACTTTCACTTCCACACAATTGGGTGAATACGGCAACATCATTCTCAATGGTTATGCCACCACATCCCCTAATACCATAAACAAAAAAGCATGGCAGTACAAAGAAACTACCACGGCCCCTATTAACTTGCCTAGTCTTACTAGTTATACACCTGCCATGAAAGGTTGGACTACTAACTACATGGAGTATTTCACTCAACGTCCGCCTAACACGTATGGCATTAACCCAGGCGACCCAACGATGTTTGAATTCACTATTCATTCATTCACCACGTCTGGCGCCTCGAAATGGGCACAATCACCTCGCCGTTATTATCAAAATCAAGTCGCATCTTTCGTACCTCCTAATAACAACTCTCAAGCCATTCAATACACATTTACGTACCCAGTGGCTGACAATTTTGTAGCGCCCCCTATCGACCACCTTTGAGTTTACCCAGCCTCTGGCCTCTTATAATAAACCACAACCAACTTATCGTCCATGACACTTCGTCTTACGGAACTCGGCTATCCCGTCATTCAAGATGATATTCACGCCAAAATATTCGGTAGTGAAGCTCGTCCAGTGATGAGCCGCCTCGGCCAACAAAAAGCAATTGGCCTTTTGAAACAGTTTGGCATCTCTGTGCCAGTCGAATACCCTTTAGGGATGTACAATGGGCCTCTTCCATTGCCATCTTTGAAGGGTTTTGATATTAGGGAACACTTTGAGAAAATAGCTGAAGAGCAAGTCGGCCATTACAAAAAGTGGGCTGATGAGTTCTCCACAGCAAAACTCGCACCATTGCCGCCTATCGAAGTGCTTCGCTTTGAAGCTGGTTGGACGCGCTACACTTGGGTTGAGTACGGAGCAACACCTTACTGGCGCACTGAGCAAGTGCCCTACCCCCTTGAAGAAGCCTTCACATTCGACACCGAAACCTTTGTGAAAGGCGGGAACTTCCCCATCATTGGCACCGCACTCTCCGCCGAAG
>Ga0207954_1000287_pt1 | contig 16456 bp, 10 predicted proteins | sample CryBogmetaGMA0M_FD_184547 | JGI IMG/M metagenome (GOLD analysis project Ga0207954, IMG submission 184547) | Freshwater microbial communities from Crystal Bog, Wisconsin, USA - MA0M (SPAdes) | ecosystem: Environmental > Aquatic > Freshwater > Lake | place: Crystal Bog, Wisconsin, USA | collected... | reverse complement strand
TCTCGGGAGTTCCGGGGCGGGAGCGATACGGTGTTCGAGGTCAGGCGGGCTCGGCGGTCTGCGCTGGCAACGGGCTCTTTATCGTGGACGGCATGCGGATCACCACCCGCACCCATCCGCCGTCGTGGTCGGGCTCGAGCATCGCATCCACGGTGGCGGCGTCATCGACGAGCAGGTCGAGCCTGCGCCGCAGCGTGCGGATACCCGTGCAGGGAGAACGACTGGGGTCGGGCGGCACCCAGCGGCCGGAGTTGGCGACGACCACCTCCAGCACGTCGTCTTTCACGCTCGCCCGCACGTTTACCCGCAGTGGCATGCTGCTCGTCTGGGCGCCGTAGTGGAGGGCATTCTCCAGGAGCGGCTGGATCATCATCGGCGGCACGAGCACGCGGGGCGCGGCCCGGTCGGCGGTGATCCGGCAGACGAGATTCTCTCCAAAGCGTCGCTGCTGGACGGCGAGATACTTTTCCAGGGCATGCAGTTCTCGGGCGAGCGGCTCGAGCGCACGCGCCTCGCGGAGGGCAAACCGCAGGTATTCGGAGAGGTCCTGCGTCACCTGCTCCACGGCCTCGGGGTCGTCTTTGATGGCCGCCACGGCGTTGAGGGCGTTGAACAGGAAGTGGGGATTCATCTGCTCCTGCAGTTGCCGCAGTTCGTGCTGCTGGGACGCAGCCTCGGCCTTGAGCGCCCTGTTCTCTGCGGCGACGGCGGCGGCCTCCGACCGCACAAACGCTATCTCCGACTCGTGGAGCTCGTCGAGCAGGTCGATCCCGAAGTAGATCGCGCACCACATGCACGCCGCGACCAGCCGCGGCGCGAGGGGCACCATCGCCGAGTCGCTCCGCCAACTCGTCGGCCCGTTGCTGAGGAGCACGAGCGTGGCCACCATGGCCAGGCCCGTCACCGCCGCGATGAGTGTCCATCGCTGCGGCCGGGGGAGAGCCCGCAGGGCCGGCAGTCGAGCCAACCGGTGCACGAGGCTGGAGACCACGAAGCCGGTGACCACGCGCGCCGCCACGGGGCGCCACGGAAGCGGCTCACCCGGCCGCAGGGCCGTGGAGAGCCCCAACACCGCGAAGCCCACGCCCAGCCAGAACAGCCCCTGAAACACCCAGAAGATCCGCTCCCGCCGCCACCGCGGGCCGGACCTCGGCCGCGGAGAGGCGGCCGGCGCATCGAGTTGGTCAAGGGCTGAAAGAGGCATCGGTCTGTGAGCGGCTACCCTAATACGAGCCTAGAGTATGGCATGCGGATCGCCGTTTCCCAGCTCGTTCGGCTGGGTATTTCTCGACCAAACGCGCGACCTCTGAGCCGCTTCTGCCCCGTTCATGCGCGCCTGCCTTGAGCGATGGGGGCCCGCGGAGGGCGGCCGTACACCTCACGGCGTGACGCTTCATGAGGCAGTGCTGTGCGCCTCACGGCGCTGCGTTTCCTCGTAGCCGCAGGTTGGTAACCTGCGGTGCATCCGACCCTTCGCGCTCTGAGTTTGATATCAGGAAGCCCAATCGCGTGAGCAATGGGGGCTGGGTGACGCCCGGACGGGTGGGGCAAATCACTCCACCCCCTGGGGCGAATCGCTCCACCCCCTCAGGTCGTTTCTGCACGGTTCGCGCGTGCCGTGCCTGTTTGGTTCTGTTTAGAGGATTGGCACGGGATTTGCACCGCAAGTTGGGCATGAGTCGACCCGCGAACAGCGGACCGGCGACTTCCCCCACCTCCCGCGAGTTCCACTGGCATGCTTTTCCGCAAGGTTGCGATCCGTTCGGCGTCGTCGTTTTTGGGGCGTGCCCTCGCCCGCCTGCTGGTGGCCGGTTCGCGCAGTCGCGTCTCGCTGCGGCACCTCGTGCTGCACGGCTTTCTCTGGGCGCTGGTCGTCAGCCTGCCGCGACTGGCACTGGCACAGAATGTCACGACCGGAACGGTCGTCTACGGCACGGGCCAACCCGCGGGCACGAACTGGGCCGGCGGAGATATCGCCGCTGGAGCAACACTGCGACTGGATCCCGGGGCGACCGTCAGCGGTGGTTTGGGCCATGGGGGCGGGACATTCCAGTTCAATTCGACCGGAGCCTTAACAATTGCCACTGGCCTCGCTATTTCAGACGCCGTCGACAACGGACTTTTTTCGGTGACGAACACAGGCACGGCGACTGCAACCTCGGCAACTGGTTATCCGGAGGCGAATGTTTTCTTTCGGACAGTATCCGTATCGGCAGGGCAACTGCGATTCGTGTGGGCCACGGACGGCACAACGCCGACCAACTACCAAGTCACAGCAAATAACCCCCTCACCATCACGGGCGGCAGCGTGGTCAATGGAGACGGCATGGTCTCCTCGCCGACGTATGGTGATGCAATTGCAACCGTTTCGGGCGGTGCGTGGACCAACGGCAACAACCTCTACGTCGGCGGACAGGTCGACCCTATAGGTGGAAACTCTCCCGGCAACGGCACGCTCAACGTCAGCGGCGGCAGCGTCACCAACGTGGACGGCAACATTGGCTACGTCGTTGGCAGCACTGGCACCGCCAACATCTCGGGCGGCACCTGGGCTTCCAGCGGCAGTCTCACTGTTGGCAACAGCGGCACCGGCACGCTCAACGTCAATGGCGGCATCGTCACCAACATCAATGGCATTATCGGCGATTTTGACGGCGTCGGCACCGCCACGGTTTCAAGCGGCACCTGGGCCACCAACGGCACTCTCGTCGTCGGTAGCAGCGGCACCGGCACGCTCAACGTGACTGGTGGCAGCGTTACCAACACCAGTGGCTACATCGCCAACCGGAATAACTCCGTCGGCATCGTCACGGTTTCGGGCGGCACCTGGGCCGCCAGCGGCGATCTCCAGGTCGGCAACTACTACAACGACCCCGACTACCCGGAAGATTTCGCCATCGCCACCGGCACGGTCACCATGACGGGTGGGCTCGTGACCGTATCCGGTTTTCTCACCAAGGCCACCGTCAGCGGCACGAGCTTGGGCACGATCAATCTCAATGCCGGCGGCACGCTCCAGATCGGCACGGGCGGCACTGGCAGCGGGATCTCTGTCGGCAATCTCACCAACAACGGCACGCTCGCCTTCAATCAGTCGGACAACTACACCTATTCCGACGCCATTAGCGGCTCGGGTGCGGTCACCAAGGCAGGCGCTGGCAGGCTGTTGCTCAGTGGCGCCAACTCCTTCACGGGCGGCGTGACGATCTCGGGAGGCACGCTCGCCATGGGCAGCAGCACCGCCCTGGGGAACGGCGGATCGCTCGCGGTCAACGGCGGCACCCTCGACCTCAGCGCCCGCTCGCTGGCGGTCAACGCCCTGAGCGGCTCCTCGGCCGGCACGATTCAATCGGGAGCCGCCGGGTTGGTCATGCTGACGGCGACCGCAGCGACCAGTTCCACGTTTGCGGGCTCGATCAGGAACGGCTCGGGCACGGTCGGGCTTACGAAGAGCGGTACCGGCACCCTCACGCTCTCCGGCAGCAACACCTACACGGGCACCACGACGATCAGCTCCGGCACGCTGCAGATCGGCGCCGGCGGCACGACCGGATCCATCGCCGGCAACGTGGCCAACAACGCCACCCTCGCGTTCAACCGCTCCGACGCGTCAACCTATTCCGGCACGGTCAGCGGCACGGGCAGGCTGACGAAGGTAGGCGCCGGCACGCTCATCCTCTCCGGCAGCAACACCTACACGGGCACCACGACGATCAGTTCTGGCACGCTGCAGATCGGCAACGGTGGCACGACCGGATTCATTGCCGGCAACGTGGTCACCAACGCCACGCTCGCGTTCAACCTCTCCAACTCGAGCACCTATGCCGGCATCATCAGCGGCACGGGCGGGCTCACGAAGGCAGGCGCCGGCTTCCTCGCGATCACCGGGACCAACAACACCTACACGGGGGTCACGTTGATCAACTCAGGCACGCTGCGGTGCCCCGTTGGCGACCGCAACCTCGGCGGCAGCGTCATCACTTTTGGCGGCGGCACGCTGTGGGCGACTGGGACCGTCTCTTCCAGGATTCAGAACAGCGGCAGCGCCATCGCGATCTGCGCACAAACCGCCGGCTCCCTCACCTTATGAGGCAACGTGGACTCCAGCAACACCGGCGGACTGGCGAAGGTTGGCGGGGCCGCCCTGTATGTCTCCGGGAGCAACACCTACGCAGGCGTCACGTACATCAACGAAGCCTCGTTCGTGGTTTCGAATCCCTACGCCCTCGCAGGAGGCGGTGCGATTTCCTTCGGCGGCGGCGGGTTCTCCGGCACCACCGCGTATACCGGACAGCTCACATACAGTTCCAGCAATAGCGTCGACTACTCGGCCAGGATTCTGAACAGCGTCAACACGATCGCGATCGCGACCGGCGGCCAAAACGTCACGTTCGGAAGCGGACTGGCAGCGAGCAACACAGGTGGGCTCGCCAAGATGGGCTCCGGCACGCTCACGCTCTCCGCCAGCAACGCCTACACGGGCGCCACGTACGTCATCGCCGGCGTGCTCGCGCTCGGCAATGCCAATGCCCTCGCTGGGAGCGGCACAATCTCCTTCGGCACGCCTGCGTCCCTGTTTGACTATCAAGGCGGCGGCGGCACGCTGCAATACTCCGCCAGCAACACCGTGGACTATTCGGCCAAGATTCGCAACAGCGGCAGCGCCATCGCGATCGACACCAACGGCCAAAATGTGACGTTCGCAACCGGCCTGGCCGTGAGCAACACCGGCGGGTTCACGAAGTCGGGCCTCGGCACCCTCACGCTCTCCGCCAGCAACGCCTACACGGGCAGCACGACGATCAGCGAGGGTACGCTGCAAATCGGCGACGGCGGCACGACCGGATCCATCAACGGAAACGTGGTGACAAACGCCACGCTCGCGTTCAACCGCTCTGACGCGTTGAGCTTTTCCGGTACCATCAGCGGCACCGGCGGGCTCACGAAGTCGGGCCTCGGCACGCTCACCCTCTCCGCCAGCAATACCTACACGGGCACCACGACGATCAACTCCGGCACGCTGCAGATCGGCGCCGGTGGCACGACCGGATCCATCGCCGGCAACGTGGCCAACAACGCCACGCTCGCGTTCAACCGCTCCAACGCGTTGAGCTTTTCCGGCACGATCAGCGGCACCGGTGGGCTCACGAAGCAGGCCGCGGGCCTGCTCACGCTTGCGGGTGCCAACTCCTACACCGGCCGCACCACGATCTCGGCCGGCACGGTCGCCCTCTCGGGCGCCGGTAGCATCGGCACCGGCGGCCTAAACCTCGGCACCACGGGCAGCCCCGGCGTGTTCGACATCGCCGCCCTCACGGCCGGCACCTACTCGCTGCCCGCCACCGGTAACCTTGCAGGCGTGGGCACGCTCTCGGGCAGCGGCAAGTCGCTCGCCGTGCTCGGGTCGCTGGCGCCGGGCAACAGCGCCGGCACGATCACCGTGGGCACGGGCCTCTCGCTCGACCTCTCAAACTCGGGCAGCAGCGTGTTTGAGATCACGAGCCCTACCTACACGGCGGGAACGTTCGACCTCGTGAGCGGCAGCGGCAGCGTCGTGTTCGGCGGGATACTCAACCTCGCCTTCAGCGGCGGCACGTACGCCGACGGCGCGAATGTGCTCCAGATCTTCGCCAACACGGGTGGCCGCTCGGGCAGCTTCTCGGCGGTGAACGCCACCGGCCTTGGAGCCGGGCAATCGGCCACGTTCAATGCGGCGACGGGCTTTATCACGGTCGTACCGGAGCCTTCCATGTGTGCATCACTGCTCGCCAGCGCGGGCCTCGCCGCGATGATGCGGTGGCGGAAGCAGCGGGCCGCGGCCTGAGGGCGGCCGTACGCCTCACGGCGTTATGCTTCCTCGTAGCCGCAGGTTGGTAACCTGCGGTGCATCCGCCCCGTCGCGTTCTGAAATCGGTATCAGAAAGCCCAATCGCGTAAGCGATGGGAGCCGGGCGCTGGGCCTCAGCGGCCGGGCCGCTTTCGCTTCGCGCCGCGCTTCTTCAGTGCTGCGTCAAGCTTGTCGAGGATCGCCAGCCCGCGACCGGGCGATGATTTTGCCGCGCGAAGTCGAAAACGGGTCTCGGTGTCGAACTCCGCCAGGCTGGTCGTCGAGAACTCCTCCATGAGTTTGTTCAGGCTGATGCCCCGGTGTTTTGCCATGTCCCTCAGGCGGGCGGCCGTGTCGTCCGGAATGCGAATGGTCAGCGTGGTCATGATCGTTTCCTCAGGTGCTTCAGGAACTCTGCGGGGGTCATGATGTCGATGTCGGGAAAGACCAACTCGCCCGACCGAAGATCGCGAACGTTGTTTGTGATGATCGTCTTCGCCCCGCCCGCCACGGCTAGTTCCATCAGGTGATTGTCAGACTCGTCCACGAGGTTTGGGCGCCAGCGAAACGATATGCGAACCCAGGTGCATGTTCCGAGAAATGCGTCGAGCAGTTCGGCCCGCTCCCTCGGCTTGAGCGGGCAGCGGGCGATCACCGATGGCCGGGTGACGAGACTGTCGTACTCATGAAAAAGTGCGTTGCTGAGGAGGGGCTCCACGACGCCACCAAGGCAACAGCGAAGCACCTCCCGGTTGCTTCCGGTCGCGCTCGTCATCGCTGCCGCGATGACGTTCGTATCGACGACGATCCGTAGCCGTTCCATTCCACTATGATAGCACCGGTGCTGTCATCAAGAATCAAGCACCTCACCTGCCCGCGATTGCGTGACGCTTCCTGCGGCCTTGCCGTACGCTTTACGGCGTTACGCTTCCTGCAGGCCGTGCCGCCGCTGCCCTGGGTGAGCCGCGTTAGCGGTCGGTGCGGGCAGCGAAAAACACCCCCGTGAGCCGCGAGAGCAGCCAGAGGGTGCCCAGCGGCAGCACGATCGTCGAGATCGTGAAGTAGATCGCGAGGTTCACGATCGACTCGCCGACCGCCGCGAGCTGCTCGTAGATCTTCTGGGCCCGATCGCCGATCGCGTCCACCGGGTTGTACCGCTCCCACCACGCACGATCCGCGTCGGCCGCCTCGACCCGCTCGATCGACTCCGTCGTGGCCGCCACCGCGGCTGCGGCCCGCTGGTAGCCGGGCTCGAGAAACCGCTCGGCGACGAGCGAATCGATCCAGCCCGCGGCCGGAAGCGCGAGCCGGGCGAAGAGCGCGAGGCCGAAGAGCCGCCGGCTCCAGCCGATCAGCGACCGCCGGCCGCCGTCGCTGCAGACGGCCGACAGGCCGACGGCGGCGAGCGCCGGTAGAAAGAGCCAGGCGCCCAGCGTCGCGGCGATCTGCATTCCGAGCCGCTGCACCCCGAGGGCCGTCGTGCTCGTGAGCAAGAGTGCCCCGTACTGCTCGACGAGGTCGTTCACGGGGTCGAGCGCCTGCCCGATGCCGAGGCTGCCGCCGGGGCCGAACGAGAAGCTGACCTCGGAACTCTGCGCCAGCGAGATCGCACTGTCGAGGCCGCGGGTGGCGGCGAGTGCCGCCAGCGTGCGGGTGAACGACGCCTCCATCCAGTCCGCCCCCTTGCGGTCGGCGAGCGGCGCCACGGCAAGGAGCACGACCGCCGCCACGAGCAGTTGGATCGCCGCCCGGGCCGCGGGCTCGCGAAGCCGCGCGGGCAGGAACGGCAGCCACTCGCCTCGGGTGATCGAGGCGAGCCAGATGTCGAACCCGCGTGCCGATTCCGAAGTCACGTTCATGAATGCCTCCTCCGGCAGGATAGCCCGGCGAATGCCACTTTCACAAACCTCGTCATCGGCGTGTCCGGCGTTCACGAGGCTCAGGGCCTCTCGGAGCGCAGGTTTTCAACCTGCGGCATGTTCGGCACAGGTTGGCAACCTGTGCTACGTGCTTCGCATTGTCCAAGCCCAACGCCGTGAGGCGTGGGGTGCGGCCATGACAGACGCTGCATCCAGCGTGGTGCGCCCGCGGCCTTACGGCCGGTCGGCTTTCACTCGGCATACGGAGCGCAGGTTTTCAACCTGCGGTATGTTCGGCACAGGTTGGCAACCTGTGCTACGTGCTTCGCATTGTCCAAGCCCAACGCCGTGAGGCGTGGGGTGCGGCCATGACAGACGCTGCGTCCAGTGTGGTTCGCCCGCGGCCTTACGGCCGGTCGGCTTTCACTCGGCATACGGAGCGCAGGTTTTCAACCTGCGGTATGTTCGGCACAGGTTGGCAACCTGTGCTACGTGCCAGGCATTGTCTAAGCCCAACGCCGTGAGGCGTGGGACGAACCGCCACGAGGCGCCGCGTCCAGTGTGGTTCGCCCGCGGCCTTACGGCCGGTCGGCTTTCGCTCGGCATACGGAGCGCAGGTTTTCAACCTGCGGCACATGAGGCACAGGTTGGTAACCTGTGCTACGTGCCATGCATTGTCCAAGCCCAACGCCGTGAGGCGTGGGGTGCGGCCATGACAGACGCCGCATCCAGTGTGATTCTCCCGCGGGAGCGATTCGCGGAGGCGAGGTCATTCGCTCGGGCCGGCCATCGCGACCTCGCTCGTCACTCGCTCGAGATACTGGCGGAAGTTGTGGGCGAAGAGGCCGGCGAGCTTCCGCGCCGTCACGTCGTAGGCGGCCTTGTCGGCCCAGGTGTTGCGCGGCACGAGCACCTCGGCTGGCACGCCCGGGCAGGCCGTGATCGCGTCGAGCCCAAACACGTCGTCGGCCGCCGCCGGGGCGGTTTGCAGGTCGCCCGAATGGATCGCATCGATGATCGCTCGGGTGATCGGCAGCTTCATCCGCTTGCCGATGCCATACGACCCGCCACTCCAGCCGGTGTTCACGAGCCAGACGTGCACCTTGTGGCGGCGGATCTTCTCGGCGAGCAGCCCGGCATACTTCATCGGATGCCAGACGAGAAACGGCCCGCCGAAGCAGGGCGAGAAGGTCGCCTGCGGCTCCGTCACGCCCATCTCGGTGCCCGCCACCTTCGCCGTGTAGCCGCTGATGAAGTGATACATCGCTTGGGCCGGCGAGAGGCGGCTCACCGGGGGCAGGATCCCGAAGGCGTCGCAGGTGAGGAAGATCACGTCGGACGGATGGCCCGCCACGCAGGGGATCTTCGCGTTGCTGATGAAGTCGATCGGGTAGGCCCCGCGGGTGTTCTGCGTGATGCTCGTGTCGTGGAAGTCGACGTGGTGGCTGTCTTCGTCGTAGACGACGTTTTCGAGCACTGAGCCAAACCGGAGCGCCTGGAAGATGTCGGGCTCCGTCTCGGGGGCGAGGTCGATCGCTTTGGCATAGCAGCCCCCCTCGATGTTGAAGATGCCCGAGTCGCTCCAGCAGTGTTCGTCGTCGCCGATCAGGAGTCGCTTCGGGTCGGCGGAGAGCGTGGTCTTGCCCGTGCCGGAGAGGCCGAAGAGCAGCGACGACACGCCCGTCTCGCGGTCGGCGGTGGCCGAGCAGTGCATCGAGAGGATGTTGCGCTTCGGCGCGAAGTAGTTGAGCAGCGTGAACACGCCCTTCTTCATTTCGCCGGCATACTCGGTGCCGAGGATCACCATCTCCTTCGATTCGAGCGACAGGTCGATGCTCGTCTTCGACGTCATTCCATGCGTCCGCTGGTTGGCCGGAAACCGGCCGGCGTTGTAGATCACGGCGTCGGGGTCGCCGAAGTCGGCGAGTTCCTCCTTCGTGGGCCGGATCAGCATCGTGTGCATGAAGAGAGCGTGATAGGGCCGCGAGCAGATCACGCGGACCTTGAGCCGGTGGGCCGGGTCCCAGCCGGCGAAGGCGTCGACGCAGTAGAGGATCTCCCTGGTGTTGAGGTAGTCCTTCGCCCGCTCGAGATTGATCAGGTAGGTTTCCTCGTCGATCGGCACGTTCACGCTGCCCCACCAGACGTCGTTCTCGCTCGCCGGGTTGCGCAGGATTCGCTTGTCTTTCGGCGAGCGGCCCGTCTTCTCGCCGGAGTAGGCGATCAGGGCGCCAGAGTCGGCGATCGCGCTGCGGGCGTCGATGCGAAGTGCCTCCGCGTAGAGTTCGGCGGGGGCGAGGTTGCGGCGGACGTCGGTAACGGTGATGCCATGGGCGGAGAGATCGATGCGGCGCATGGTGGGCTCCGTGGGGCGAGGTGGGATGAGCATCATATACGGGTGCTCCACGAGCCCCGTATAAGCCCCACGCCGTGAGGCGTGGGGCAAACCGCCACGAGACGCCGCGCCGGCGTGGTTCGCCCAAGGCCTTACGGCCTTCGGCTTGTACGGGTGGTCACCCAAGGCCTTGACAAGAAGTGCACAGGCGTATACTATCTGCAAGAGTTGGTGTTCAGGATCGGTGTTTCGTCGGCTGGTGCGTCGCGGCTAAACTCGCGGCATGGCCACCGCTCCGAACGACCGACCAGGCGAGCACCGAATGAACGGGCCGAGCGTGGTGACGTTCGGCTTCGACGTGCTCGACCGCGTGGAGCAGGCGGTGGCCATGGTGAAGGAGCGGATGCGTCGGTCGGTCGCGGCCCTGGAGGCAGCGGGGATTCCCTACGCGGTTGCCGGCGGCCATGCCGTGGCCGCCTGGGTGGCACGGATCGATCCGGCGGCCGTCCGCACGACGGTAGACGTTGATCTGCTGATCACCCGCGACGATCTCGAGCGGGCGACGGCTGCCCTGGAGGCGGTCGGCTTCGTGCATGCCGTCACGTTGGACGTGCACATGTTCCTCGATGGCCCGGCCGGCAAGCCCCGCGAAGCGGTGCACCTCGTGTTTGCTGGCGAACTCGTGAAGCCCCACGATCCGGTGGCAGCGCCCGATCTCGCCGTCGTAGACGCACGCGAAGGGTATCGCATCGTCGATCTTGACCGGTTGATCGTGATGAAATTGACCGCCTTCCGACTGAAGGACAGGGTGCACCTCATCGACATGATCGACGTCGGCCTGATCGACGCCACCACGCTCGACCGCCTGCCGGAACCACTGCGGCCCCGGCTCCAGGAACTGCTCGACAGCCCGGGGGGCTGACGGCCCGTTGCCGGTTCCGGGGCGTCGGCATAGACTTTTCCTTGTCAGGAGAGAGTCGCAAGACCGCCGAAGGCTGAACGCTCAGGCAAACGGACTGACAACAGACCTGTTGGAGAGCGGCGTCGCCCACCGGCGGCGCCCACCGAAGGGGCAACCCGCGGGCCGACGCCCGCGGCGAATCTCTCAGGTTCCAGGACAACAGGGTTCCGTCGTTTTCTCGCTGCCGCCTTGGCGTCAGCGACAAGTGTTTGCTGACGTCCCGGCGTCAGCGAAAGGAACCCTGCCATGAGCTCCACGCTGGCCCCCCCTGCCCCGCGTCCGTTGGCCAGTGAGCCAACCTCGCCGCTCACCGCGCTCGAAAACGCAACCGAGTTTCGCGGCCGGCACATCGGCCCGAGCCCGGCCGATCAGGCCGAGATGCTCGCCGCCGTCGGCGCCGCGTCGCTCGACAGCCTGCTCGATGAGATCGTGCCGGCGACGATCGCGCGCCACGACGCAATGCGGCTACCGGCGGCCCTGACCGAGGCTGCGGCGCTCGCGGAACTCAAGGGCATCGCATCGCGGAATCTGCTCCTCACGAGCTTCATCGGTCAGGGGTATCACGCCTGCCACACGCCCACCGTGATCCTGCGCAACATCCTCGAAAACCCGGCGTGGTACACCGCCTACACCCCCTACCAGGCCGAGATCAGTCAGGGCCGGATGGAGGCGCTCGTCAACTTTCAGACGATGATCTGCGACCTCACGGGCATGCCGATCGCCACCGCGTCGCTGCTGGATGAGGCGACGGCCGCCGCCGAGGCCATGACGCTGGCGAAGCGGACAAGCGGGTCGTCGAGTCCCGCGTTTCTCGTCGATGCAGGCTGCCATCCGCAGACGATCGAAGTGCTCCGCACCCGCGCCGAACCGCTCGGCATCGAGGTCGTGGTCGGCGATGCGGCCGCCCTCCTCGATCGCACCGACTGCTTCGGCGTGCTCCTGCAATATCCGGCGACCGATGGCGGCGTGGGCGATTGGCGGTCGTTCACCGAGCGGGCCCACGCGCGGAAGGCGGCGGTTGTGGTGGCGGCCGACCCGCTGGCCCTCACGCTCATCGCACCGCCCGGCGACTGGGGGGCCGACATCGTCGTCGGCACCACGCAGCGGTTTGGCATGCCGATGGGCAACGGCGGCCCGCACGCCGCGTATCTCGCCTGCCGCGATGAGTTCAAGCGGTCGCTGCCCGGCCGGCTCGTGGGCGTGAGCATCGACACGCACGGCCGACCCGCCTACCGGCTCGCGCTGCAGACCCGCGAGCAGCACATTCGCCGCGAGAAGGCCACCTCCAACATCTGCACCGCACAGGTGCTGCCCGCCGTGGTGGCGAGCATGTATGCCGTCTACCACGGCCCAGAGGGGCTCACTCGGATCGCCCGCCGCGTGGCCACGTATGCCGGCATTCTCGCCGCGGGCCTCGAGCGGCTCGGCTGCTCGCTGCGGCACGCCCACACCTTCGACACGCTCGCCGTGGCGACGGGCTCGCAAACCGACGCCATCCTCGCGCGAGCCCGGGCCGCTGGGATAAACCTGCGGCGACTCGATGATGCGACGGTGGGCATCGCCCTCGATGAGACGACCACGCGAGGCGACCTGACCACGATCTGGGGCGTGTTCGTGGCCGACGGCGCAGCGGCGCCGGAAGTCGAGGCCCTCGCCGGCATCGCGCCGCGGATCCCCGAGCCGCTCATCCGCACGAGCCCCTTTCTCACGCATCCGGTGTTCACGAGCCACGCCAGCGAGACGGCGATGCTCCGCTACATCCGCTCGCTCTCCGACAAGGATCTCGCGCTCGACCGCGGCATGATCCCGCTCGGCAGCTGCACGATGAAGCTCAATGCCACGAGCGAGATGATCCCAATCACCTGGCCCGAGTTTGCGAGCGTCCACCCGTTCTCGCCGGCCGGCCAGCGGGCGGGGTATGCGATTCTCGACCGCCAGCTCCGCGAGTGGCTCTGCGAGGCAACGGGCTATGCGGGCATCAGCCTCCAGCCCAACGCGGGCAGCCAGGGGGAATACGCCGGCCTCCTCGTGATCCGCGCCTGGCAGAAGGCCCGGGGACAGGGGCATCGGACCGTCTGCCTGATCCCGTCGAGCGCCCACGGCACCAACCCGGCGAGCGCGCAGATGGTGGGCATGGAGGTGGTGGTCACCGGCTGCGACGAACGGGGCAACGTGGATCTCGCCGAGCTGAAAGCGAAGTGCGAGCAGTATTCCGACCGGCTCGCGGCGGTGATGATCACCTACCCGAGCACGCACGGCGTGTTTGAGGCCGACATCAAGGAACTCTGCGAGATCGTCCACCGCCACGGCGGCCGGGTGTATGTGGACGGTGCCAACATGAACGCGCTGGTCGGCACGGCGGCGCCAGGACGGTTTGGCGGCGACGTCAGCCACCTCAACCTCCACAAGACGTTCTGCATCCCGCATGGCGGAGGCGGCCCGGGCGTGGGCCCCGTCTGCGTGGTGGAAGATCTCGTGCCGCACCTCCCCGGCCATGCAACGGGTGGCGTGCCGGTGAACGACGTGGGCGCCGTGTCGGCCGCGCCGCTGGGGAATGCCGGCGTGCTGCCGATCAGCTGGATGTATTGCCGGATGATGGGCGGCGACGGCCTCCGGCAGGCGACGGCCGTGGCGATCCTCTCGGCCAACTACGTGAGCGCGAGGCTTCGCGACCACTACCCCACGCTCTACACGGGCACCAACGGCCGCGTGGCCCACGAGTGCATCCTCGATCTGCGGCCGCTCAAGGAGACGAGCGGTGTGACGGCCGAAGACGTGGCCAAGCGGCTGGTCGACTACGGCTTCCACGCGCCGACCCTGAGCTTCCCGGTGCCGGGCACGCTGATGGTGGAGCCGACGGAGAGCGAGCCGCTCGCCGAACTCGATCGCTTCGTGGAGGCGATGATCGCGATCCGCGACGAGATCCGGCACGTGGAGAACGGCACGTGGCCGAAGGACGACAACCCGCTCAAGCACGCGCCCCACACGGCCGACGATGTGGTGGCCAGCGGATGGCAGCGGCCCTACTCGCGCGAGCAGGCGGCGTTTCCGGTGCCCGCGCTGGTGCGGCAGAAGTATTGGCCGCCGGTGGGCCGCGTGGACAACGTCCACGGCGACCGCAACCTCTTCTGCAGCTGCGTGCCGGTTTCGGCCTGGGCCGAGTAGCGAGTCCGACGGGTGGCCGTGACAGGCGCCGAGTCCAGCGTGGTGCGCCCGCGGCCTTACGGCCGGTCGGCTTTCACTCGGCATACGGAGCGCAGGTTTTCAACCTGCGGTATGTTCGGCACAGGTTGAAAACCTGTGCTACGTGCTTCGCATCGTCCAAGCCCAACGCCGTGAGGCGTGGGACGAACCGCCACGAGACGCCGAGTCCAGCGTGGTGCGCCCGCGGCCTTACGGCCGGTCGGCTTTCACTCGGCATAACGGAGCGCAGGTTTTCAACCTGCGGTATGTTCGGCACAGGTTGGCAACCTGTGCTACGTGCCATGCATTCGTATAAGCCCAACGCCGTGAGGCGTGGGGCGAACCGCCACAAGACGCCGCGTCCAGTGTGATTCGCCCGCGGCCTTACGGCCGGTCGGCTTTCACTCGCCTGAGCGGACCGAGCAGAAACCACGCGCCGGCGGCGATCTGCACGAGCAGGGCGATGAGCCCGGCGCGTGGATCGCCGGTGGTGAGTTGCACCGCGCCGAAGGCGAGGCTGGCGGCAAATCCAGCGAGCTTCGTGCCCACCTGCATGACGCCGAACGTGACACCTTCCCTTCCCTCCGGAGCGAGTGCGGCGACGGAGGCGCGAATCACGCTCTGGATACCGCCGAGCACCAGGGCCAGGAGGACGGCGAGCGCGTGGAGCTGGCCCGGCGTCTGGATGAACCAGGCGAGCGCGAGCACGGCCGCCCAGCCGCCGAGGCACAGGGCGGCGGCTGCACGCCGGCCCCACCGCGCTGAGAGCCAGCCGATGGCGAGCGCCCCAGGCAGCGCCACCGCCTGCACGAGCAGGACAAGCCGCACGAGTGCGGGGCCATCGAGTTCGAATCGCTCGAGTGCCAGGCTCGAAAACTGCGCGATCGCCGTCTGCACGGCACCGAGGGCGAGCATCGATCCCAACAGCACCGCCCCCAGCCGCGGGCCGACGTCGGTGCCGGCGGGCCGCGCGAGGCTTCGCGCGAAGTCGAGGAGTTCGCGGCCCGATGTCGCGGCATGCCGTTCCTGCTCGCCGTCACCGAATCGGGCGAACAACGCGGGAAGCGAGAACGCGAGCCACCACGCGGCGGTGACCACGAACGCGAGCCGCAGGCCGCCGGCGGCCGTGAGACCAAAACGCTCGTGCGCCGTCACGATCGTGGTGGCGATGACGAGCGCGATCGCGCCGCCGGCATAGCCGGCCGCGAAGCCATACGCGGAGAGCCGGTCGGCGTCGCGGTCGCCGGCGATCCGCGGCAAGAGGCTGCCCGTGAAGACCTGCGCGAGGTCGAAGCCCACGGCCGCAGCGATGATGGCCATCACGACCGCCGGCCCAGCCGAGGAAGGCGCCGCTGCGAGCGCGACGAGGCCCCCTGCGCCGGCGAGCGTGCTGGCGACCAGCGCCCGCTGGTGGGCGTGGCGGCGATCGGCCCAGGCCGCGGCCCACGGTGCGAGCACGGCCGAGACGAGCATCGCGGCGGCCAGCGTCCACGCCCAGATCACGCCGGCGGGCACGCCCCAGCCGCCGGCCGCGAACACAACCTTCTCCACGTAGGCCACGACGAGCGTGATCAGCACGGTCGAGAAGGCGCTGCCCGCCCAGTCGAGCAGGATCCAGGCGAGGCGGGCGAATCGCGTTCCAGGGGGCGGTGGCTGCCGATCCGGGGTTGCATTGAGTGTCATGGGAGTCGCATGGGTGACGAGTGAAAGCCGACCGGCCGTGAGGCCGCGGGCGAACCACGGTGGACACGGGGTTTGGTGGTGGTTCGCCCCACGCCTCACGGCGTTGGGCTTGTACGAACGGACGCGCGAGGATTACGTGCGACCCGTATCGGCCGCGGCGGCGGCCTACGGCTCACACAGCCAGCGGAGCAGCGATTCTGCCGAGGGAGTGCCCGGGCGGTCCAATCGTTCCGCGAGCCACGCCACCAGAAAGAGAAACGCAACCGCCCAGGCGATTGCCGTGGAGGCCGGGGTCGCCACCTGCCAGAACGCGTCTGGGTCGCCGCTGATGACGAAGCCCGCGATCCAGAGCGGCCAGACGTGGGCGACGTGGTGGAGGACGTAGAGCGTGAGCGAGTGACGGCTCATCGCGCCGGCGATCCGCAGGAGCGGGCCTCGGCCATCGGTGCGGGCGTCGAGCGTCCAGTGGAGGATCGTGGCCAGCACGATCCCGCCCCCGATCGTGCCCAGCACGTAGGCGGTGGTCGGAGGAAACATCGCCCAGAGCCGGTCGTGCGTGATCAGACGCGCCGGCACGAGCGGCCGGGCCAGCATGACGCCGATCGCCG
>Ga0207954_1000286_pt1 | contig 16495 bp, 17 predicted proteins | sample CryBogmetaGMA0M_FD_184547 | JGI IMG/M metagenome (GOLD analysis project Ga0207954, IMG submission 184547) | Freshwater microbial communities from Crystal Bog, Wisconsin, USA - MA0M (SPAdes) | ecosystem: Environmental > Aquatic > Freshwater > Lake | place: Crystal Bog, Wisconsin, USA | collected... | reverse complement strand
GTGGGTTATCTTTAATCCACTTATTCCACAGGTGTCCCTGTAATTGATAAAACGTAAAAACTTGTGATACGGTATAGGCTACAAAAATGAATAACCCTATTAAAATCTTGTTCATTGTCACAAATATAGGAAAGATTTGTGACAAAAAAAACCCCATCCGAAGATGAGGGTTTAAAATTTGGTGGAGATGACGGGAATCGAACCCGTGTCTTACAATATTAACATAAGCAGACTACACGTTTAGTACAACATTGTTTCTCAATGTTCCGAAATATTAGATTTGATATGTGTGGGAAACCAATCTACAAACAACCTGGTCTCAGAGTTATTTTAAACGAGCTCTGACCTGTGACCCGTATATTGGACTTCTGTTCCTAGGTTATATGTCCTAACCGACCCGAGTAGTCACCGCTTAAATTAAGCAACAACTGGAGCTTCTTCAGCGATTAAGCCTAAAGTAGCCATTTTAGCAAAAGTATTGCCGTTTGAATTTTTTCACCGTGGATTTAAGTCATAGATGAATTCTGACTACGTGCCTGCGTACCCTAACTACCGTAATCAATACCGAGCATCCCCAATATTTTAAAGAACTTACACAAAGATAATGATAAATATTGTAAAACCAAACTAAAATTATATTTATAAACAATATGGCATCATACGACACTTTTATGGCTTTAAGGGATTACGTTAAAGGTAAAATCGAAAAATGGGAATTAGAGGATTCCGACCCAGATATTTATCATGTTCGAGAAGACAGGTCTAACCCTGGACAAAGTGTTCTTAAATTAGGATTTAATGATGATAAATTTTGGGAAAGAGTGGGTTTAAGCGAAGATGATGTTTGGTTTATGAAAGCTATTAACTCTCATTATTCAGATTATGAATTTATGGATTCTTATACTATTACTGACGATTTTTTACATGGGTATATCATTTTTTATGAATTGAATGAGGATAATATTGAAAAGTTAAAACAAATATCAAGATACATTTTTCCTAAAAAATTTGATTTAGAAAACGAAGAGTTTAGGTCAAACTTTGCAGAAAAATTATTGTCTTCATTTAAACGTCAAACTGAAGATATTATTGACGACTATCATTCCGAAAAAAATAGTGAAATGTTGCAAACTGCACAGGAAAGCATTAATAAAGAGCTGGTTGATTATTTTAATGAATTTGGATTTACTTATGTTGCCGACGACGAATTTACAACAACTGTTGCAAATCTCATAATGTTTTACATCAAGGAAAATGAAATACATGAGCCAATTTCAAAACTATTACCTAAAATCTTTAGTTCAAATAAATCTTCAATAGGTGGATGGAGTGAGAATAGTTATGAATATCAAGATTCTAAAAATTTTGATAATGATTCGTTCAATAATTACGCTGGTCGTAAATTAGATGAAATAATTGACAAGATTGAAGATGGCGCAGATGACAATTTTGATATTAAAGAATATCTTAATATGGTAGATAGGGTTAGTAAGAAATTTGAGGTTGGTAGATGGCACACTTTGCCCAAAAAGAAAGATGTTAGATTTATGATTGAAAATTTTGAAATGAACCCAAATAAGGTTGTGGTTAAACTTTCTAAAGCCTTACAACAAAGAGAATTAAAACTAACTGAGGAAAATTTCTATCACTTACTTTATCAACCTACATTATTTAATTTGGAAGAAATATAATTTTTTTGTATCTTTGTTTTTATGAAACAAGATTTACAATTACTAAAGGACGTTTTAAGTGTCCCAACCAAAACTTATAAAGAAGACCTCATGGTCGTTTATTTGGTTCAATGGCTTAAAGATAATAATATTGAATTTTTTGTTGATGAACACAAAAATGTGTATGCAACAAAACAAGAATCTGTATTAATTCCTCCTGATTTCTATTTTCCTTGTGTGATTGCACATACGGATACAGTTCATGACATTGATACAATCAATATCAGAGAAGAACAATTATCTAATACACAAGGTGAGTTAAAACTTTCATATAAAGCATATAACAACTTAGGAAACCCAACAGGAATTGGTGGTGATGATAAGTGTGGAGTATTTGCATGTTTAACACTTCTAAAAGAATTACCATATCTTAAGGCGGCATTTTTTGTTTCTGAGGAAACAGGATGTCACGGTTCAAAAAAAGCAAAAGAAGAATTCTTTGATAATGTTGGATATGGAATTCAATTCGATGCACCAGAAAATTGGATGATTACTGAAAAATGTTTTGGACAAGTTTTGTTTGACAGGGATTCAGAATTTTTTGAAAAAGTAGACCAAGTATTAAATGAAGGGATGAATAATGAAGATATGCAATATATGGTTCATCCATATACTGATGTTTATGCATTAAGAACTAAATTTAATTTTTCTTGTATCAATTTTTCAATTGGATATTATAACTACCATACCAAAAATGAGTACGTTGTTGTTGAAGACGTTTTTAACGGAATTAATATGGGTAGAAAAATGATTGAAAGTTTGGGATACAAACTTCACTACAAAGAATCACAACCTAAGGAATTTACTAGATTTTTATTTTAAATAAATTTTTCTAGTTTATTGATATATTGTTTTACAATCGGGTGGTCTTGAATATCTGTAAATTCTCCACCCGATTTTTTTATTGTTTTTATTGTGTTAACAATTGCTCTTAGATACATTTCTATGTTTTTAGACATAGAAGGGTATGATTGAATATAGTGAGATAATCTAAATTCACTTTCTGCAAACCACATTGGGATATTCAATTTTATAACTAATTTGGCTACCATATTTTTAGCAAACTGGTCGGCATCTAATTCCATTTCCCAATACTGTTTATATAGATTTTCAAAATCATCTAAATCGTAATCCGTTAATGGGTTATCCATTTTAATGTCACGAATTTGTTTTTCGTGACGTATTTCATGGAATATTGTGTAAAGAAAATCACCAATTGTAATCATGTTAGACGGTGAACAAATTATTACTTGGTCCTTAGTCCTAACACCTGAAAATCCAGTACCACAAGAATTCAAAAACTTAATTGTGATGTGATTTGATTTAATATAATCCTCAACAAACTTTTGAATAATATCTACCTTACCTTTTAATTCTTCAGGAAAACTTTCTTTGAAGTGGTTTAGTAATCTAACAAAGTTTGATTTAGATGGTTTGTCATCTTTAATCTCTTCGTTTATTATTTTTTTAATCAAATCTCTCATTAAGTATAAATACAATAAACCCCCACATTTCTGTGAGGGTTCATCATTTATCTACCTTTCTTGGTAATCTTAACCTCTTCGTTGTCTACCTTGATGGTGTAGCTTTTACCTTCAATCATTTTACCTGTTAGAACTTCTTCGGATAACAAGTCCTCAACTTTGTCTTGGATTGCTCTTTTAAGTGGTCTTGCTCCGTATAATTCATCAAAACCAATCTTAGCTAAGTAGTCAACCAAGGTCTCATCATAAGTGATGGTGTATTTCATCTCAGATAAACGAGCTGTTAATTTCTTTAATTCAATATCAGTAATTTTCTTGATATCTTCAGGGGTCAATGAATTGAAAACAATAGTATCATCAATACGGTTCAAGAACTCAGGAGAGAAGAAATTCTTCATTTCTTTCATTAATACTTGTTTCTTAGCTTCTTCGTTTCCGTAAGAGCTGTTTGAGAAACCAATACCTGTACCAAAGTCTTGTAATTTTTTCACACCTAAGTTTGAAGTCAAAATAATTAAAGTATTTTTAAAATTAATCTTTCTACCTAAACTATCTGTCGCGTGACCATCATCTAAGATTTGAAGTAATATTGTGAATACATCTTTGTGAGCTTTTTCAACCTCATCGAATAAGATTACTGAGTATGGTTTGTTCTTAACTTTTTCAGTTAATTGACCACCTTCTTCATATCCGATATAACCTGGAGGAGCTCCCACTAATTTAGATACGGTATGTTTTTCTTGGTATTCAGACATATCCACACGGATAAGTGAATCTTCGGAACCAAACATTTCTTTAGCTAGTTGTTTTGCCAAGTGAGTCTTACCAACACCTGTTGAACCTAAAAAAATAAATGAACCAATTGGACGGTTAGGGTCTTTGATACCCAATCTATTTCTTTTAATGGACTTTGCAATCTTAATAACAGCTGCGTCTTGACCAATAACTTTACCAATCAATTCTTTATCTAAGTTAATTAGTGCTTTTGCATCATCCACACTCATTTTATTCACAGGGATTTTTGTCATGTTGGACACGACATCATAAACATCCTCAAGAGCAATTTTTTGTTTGTCTTTTAACATAGATTCTTCAAACTTTGTTTTTTCGGATTCTAATTTTGCCAACAATTTTTTCTCCTTGTCTCTTAATTGAGCAGCTTGTTCATAATTTTGTTTTTTAACAACATCAGTTTTTTGTTGTTTTATTTCTGCTGCAGCCTTTTTCAATAATTCAATTGTTTCAGGAATCTTGAGTTCGGTTTGCATACGAGCTCCAACTTCATCCAAGATATCAAATGCTTTATCAGGAAACTCACGGTCTGTGATATAACGGTCAGCCAACTTAACACAAGTCTCAATAATCTCATCTGTGTAAGTTACCTTATGGAATGTCTCGTATTTGTCACGAACATTCTTTAAGATTTGAATAGTTTCCGCAACCGAAGAAGGTTCAACTATTACCTTTTGGAATCTACGCTCAAGAGCTCCGTCTTTCTCAATATTTTTTCTAAATTCATCCAATGTGGTTGCACCAATACATTGAAGTTCACCGCGAGATAATGCGGGTTTGAATATGTTTGAACCGTCCATTGAACCAGCTGAATTACCTGAACCAACCAACGTATGAATCTCGTCGATGAATACGATAATGTTTGGGTTTGCTTGGAGTTCTTCAATAATTACCTTCATTCTTTCTTCAAACTGACCACGGTATTTTGTACCAGCAACCACTGAAGTCAAATCAAGGTTTACAATTCGTTTATCAACTAAGTTGCGAGGACAATCACCGTTTACAATCTTAATTGCTAAACCTTCAACGAGTGCAGTTTTACCACAACCAGGTTCACCAATTATAATTGGGTTATTCTTTTTTCTACGAGATAGAATTTGAGCAATTCTTAAAATCTCTCTGTCACGTCCAATGACAGGGTCTAATTTGCCATCAGCGGCCAATTTGTTTAGGTCACGACTAAAGTTATCCAACACAGGTGTACTGCTGTCAGAAGATTGTTTTTGTTTTTTACTCATCATTTTGTCGTCGTCGTCCATTAAATCGTTCATAATTAAATAATTTTAACAAAGGTGTATCAAAAATTGGACAGTGCCAAATAATTTGTCAAATTGTCGGTAATATTTTTTTTAACTGACATATTGTCGTATTTGTATATTTCCAACTGAAAAATTTTCAGTTAATTTGTCTCGGCACATAACTTGATTATATAAAGATAAATAAATAAAATTAAAACAAACAAAACAATTATGATTTACAGAAGTTTATTCGGAGGTCCTAACTATGACTTTGAAAAAGTGTTGGAAATGCTTAATTACGAGAGACCAACATACAGAACAACTAAAATTACAACTCAAGGAGCTGATGCTCATGAGATTAATTACACAAAAGATGGTGCTTACCTTTTCTTCGAAGCGCCAGGGTTTAATAAAACAACTTTGAAGGTTGAAGTGGAAAATGGTATCATCCATATCCAAGGAAGTAGAACGTACAAATTAAATGGGGAAGAAAAAACAAAATCAATTGAACAGCAATTTACAATTGGTGCAGATTTAAATCCCGAGTCCATTGAGGCAACAATAGAAGACGGTCTTTTAACCGTGTTCATTCCTAACTTCAAAAAACAAGAGAAGAAAAGAGTTAGTCTACTTTAATTTAGACACACCGCAAAACAAACCCTCATCATTTTTGGTGGGGGTTTTGTATTTATATTATATGAAACCGTTTGAAAAATTTTTAGAAAATAATTCGAGAGTTAGAGAACTATTGGACATATATCTTTTATTAAGACAACATTTTCAAGAACTTGGGTTTAGTCAAAAAGATTTGGAAAATCCTCCAACCTATACTCATGGAATGGTGAATAATCAAAACAGATTTAATCTTGTAAAAAACGCTTTATTACAACAAATAAAAGATTATGGTTTTGAAATACAAGATGATGACTTAGTTTCATATCTAATGCCATTGTTAAATAAAATAGATGAATTAACACCATTAAGCCATGTCGATTACAAAAGAAGAAATAAAGGGGACGAAGATTTTAAATGAAATTAAATCCTCGAATCTTAAAAAATCAGAATACGATACTGAAACAAAATTAATGATTGTAGAATTTGCTAACGGTCATAGATATCAGTATGAAGAAGTACCACACCAAGCATATACGTCATTTAGAAAAGCAGAGTCTCAAGGAAAGTATTTTACAACTGACATTTCAAAAAAATACAAGTATAAGAAACTGTAGTATTTATTAAGGATGAGTAATTTTCAAAAAATCCTTGATAGTTTTTCCGTTAAAGAAACTTTGAATCCAAAAGTATGGGAACATGCCGATGACCCAAGTAAATCTACAATGGTTCCAAAAGTTAGAAAAGCACTTTTAAAAATTGCTGAGGAATTTATTGACTATCTTGGAGAAAACGTTTTTGTTGAAGACATTGTCTTAACTGGTTCTTTGGCAAATTTTAATTGGTCAGAGTTTTCTGACTTTGACTTACACATTACTGTTGATTTACAACAGTACGAAGATGATGCGGAGCTCTACAAAGAACTGTATAATTTAAAGAAGCAAATTTTTAATGACAAACATGACATCAAAATCTATGGGTATGATGTTGAGTTGTATGCTCAAGATACTGAAGAAAAACATTTTAGTTCAGGTGTGTTTTCGATAATGAATAATGAATGGATTAATAAACCAAACAGAATGAAAAACCAAGTTGACCAAGAAGTCTTAAAACACAAAATTAAAACTTGGACTGATAAGGTTGATTCTGCTGTTGAAGATTCCGTTGATAACAAAGACAATAAAAAATTAGAAATCTTGAAAGATAAATTAAAAGAATATAGGAATTCAGGGTTAGAAAAAGATGGTGAATTATCCTATGAAAATTTGGTCTTCAAATTCTTGAGAAGGTCTGGTCATATTCAAAAGTTGTTTGATACATTAAACAAAACTTTGGATAAAGAGCTGTCTGTAGAGAGACAAATTCAAGAAACACATAAATAATTAGGTATAATCATATATTTATAAAGAAAATTAAAGAATGGCAACTGCGACTCCGACACCGACACTAACGGTGACACCAAGTATAACACCAAGTAATACTCCTACACCTAGTATTACTGCATCTGCAACACATACCCCTACACCAAGTATTACTGCATCTGCAACAGTGACGCCAAGTGTTACACCGAGTCATACACCTACTCAAACAAACACGCCAAGCGTAACACCAAGTATTACTTCAAGTCACACACCAACACCAACACATACACCAACACCAAGTCCAACTCCATTCTACAGTGGTATTTCGGTAAATGAGTTTTATCAATATACTGCAGAAATGGAAGGTTCATTCAGTGGTGGTACGTTACCTGCGGGAGTTCAAGTACCTTATGCTAAATGGGTAAGTGATACAAATAATGGAAATACTATCCAAGTAGTTCAATTAAATATGGTTGAACTTGGAGGACAAAACGGATTAAATAATTAAAAATATAAATTAATATACAATGGGAGATTTAAAACCACTTGGAAGTGAAAAACTTCAAGGTCAAGACAAATTAAAAAGAATAATGGAAATTGCTAGATTCAATGAAGTTATTCCAAATAGTATTAACGAAACTGCCAAATCAGAATATTCGGTTCAATTAGCTGACGGTAACAACTATGAAATTGTAAAAGAAAGACAAGGATATGTTATCAAAAAGATTGTTACAGAATCTGAAACAGAATATATTGAGCCGATGAGAAATAGAAAATATTATCCATCGTATTCACAAGCATTCAAAAGATTAAATCTTGTTGCTGGTGAATTGAATAAAATTAACGAAAATGAAGAAGGTCTTTCTTTGTATGGTGAACAAAAAAAGTTTGTTTTAAGAACACCAAAACCAGCACCTGAAGAATTGCCAGCACCTCCTATGGCAGAAACACCTGCGGCTCCACCAGCAGTTCCTTCGCCAGAACTTCCACCATCTCCAGTTGGTGATGATGCTCCACCTGCAGAAGGTGATGAAGCACCAATGGGTGATGACATGGGTATGGAACCAAGTTCTGAAGATATGGGAGGAGAAGACATGGGTAATGAAGCGGGACAAGATTTGGACGAAAAAGTAACATTCAAAACTATTCAAAAACTTACTGGTAAGTTAACTCAAAAAATTAGAACTTTAGATAATGAAGAGGGAATGACTTCTGAAGATATCAAATATGTTATTAATATGGTTTTATCATCTTTAGATTTAAAAAACATTTCTGAAGAAGATAAAGAAGATATTATGAGTAAGTTTGAAGAAGCTGATGAGAGAGAAGAAGGTGGAGAGAATATGGGTGGTGATAATAATATGGGTAACGAAGAACAACCTGATTTAGGAACCGATATGGGTTCAGATATGGGTACTGAAGGCGGACAAGAAATGCCTGTTGAAGGAGAATTTAGAGAAGCTTCAAAACACGGAGCCATTCTAGACCATATTTTTGGTGAATCAAAAGTTGACAAAGTTATTTCAAAATATTTTGAAGTTAGTAAAAAAGAAATTTTAGAAAACAGAGAAAAGAATACACAAAAAAAATTGATAAATATTAAAAGACAAATGAAAGAGGTTGTTAAATTAACTGAAACAATTGAACAAGAATTAGCTTCTAAGAAATTTTTACAAGAAAATTCAAGGGCAAAAATTATAGGTAAAACAAACAAAAAGAATTTAGTATTCGAAAATAAAGGAAAACAAGTGAGAATATCACCTGAAGGATTATTGGCGTAATATGAGCAAATTAATCTACGTAAACGGTTTAGGACCTAATTATAAGGGAGACAATCTTTACGAGTTTATTTTCTCTGATAGTGAAGATGTTTGGGGAGAATCTTGGGAAAGTAAACCGTGTAATGGTTACCCAACTCCTCCTGAATTAAAATATATTAAGAAGGTAGGAGTTCTGAGAAATACTGATGTAAAGTTGGAATTGATTCAGAACTCCGATTTTTTTTGTATGATAGATGCGATGGATGATGTTGTCGCACTTGCGTGGGAAAATGAAGAAACCGAAGGTCAAAAAAGATTGGTTTTCAGATTTGGAACAACAGAACAAGAAATAAAAGATAAACTCTACGAAAGAGATTTGATTTTGGAATTTGAAAAAAAAGTAGTTTATGAGAACTAATAAAAAAGCATTATCGCTAATTGATAAAGGATTATCTGCAAAGACAGTATCTAAATTAACAGAAACACAAATCGATGTGTTATATTCTAAATTATTAAATGAGCAACCTCAGCCAATAAAGACAACGAAAACTGTTCAACAAATTGTATTACCTTCAGGTTCACAAACAACAGTTGGAGGTGTTTCAGTTTCTAATACAAATGGAAAAACAACTGTAACTCCAACAACCGAAGAAATTGAAGAGGATACTGATGTTGATTTAACTAAAGACCCTGACGCAACTGAAGATGGTATGGGTATGTTTGAAGAAAAAGATAAAAACAAACCAAATCCATGGGCTATTTGTCATTCTCAAGTTGGACCTAAAAAGTCAAGAAAATGGGAAAGATGTGTAAGAGAAGTAAAAAAACAGTTAGGAGAAGGAAAAAATCCTGTATCTTTGTTTCTTGAAAATCAAATTATGAATATAGTAGAAAGAAATTTACCTCCAAGAATCACTAAAGGTGATTTAGTTAAGTATTTGAGTGAGAACAGCCCATCAACGGCACCCACAAAACCAGTAACAAAACCAACAACAAAACCTGGTACAAAACCTCAAAGACCTGCACATCCAGGTAAAAATCCAAATCCTGGAGAAAAAGAATCTCCAAAGGCAAAAAAGGTTTCCCCTGAAAAGGCTAAAAAAGAGGTCATAGATGTTATTATGCAACTTTTACAAAAATAAGAAAATGGCAAAAAAATTAAAAGAACAATTAGATTACGGCAATAGACGTGAAAGAATGGACCCAAGTTTGGAAAGAAAGTTGGCTAGTCCTGATAGTTTATATGGTCAAAATCCTGCTATGAAAAAAGGAGCTGCTGACGTACAAAGGTTAGTTAGTCAAAGATTTGGAAAGGTTGCTGATAAGTTAAAGCAAGTTACAGGTATTGAAAATATCGATTCTCAAAGAGTCCAACAGATGATTTATCAGGAACAAATGGCCAAACTTAGAGGTGTTATGAATATTGAAGCTGCGAATAAAGATGCTTTGGAGCAGTTGGCAATTGATGCTTGTTTACATGAACAACAAGTACCTGAAGATTGGTATGTAATTGAACCACATTTAGGTGAAATGCCTGATGTTTCAGATTTCAGATATCAACCTGAAGAACCTAAAGATGATGAGGAGGAAGAAGAGGATGACAAAGAAAAATTAGAAATACCTTCTTTTGATGTGGAAGATTTAACAGACGAAGAAGAGTTAGAATTAGAAAAACATAAGAGAAATATTATCAATGCTATTATTCAAGGGTCAGCTAAAAGAGGACACTATATTTTCCAAGAACCTTGGGTTAAAGCTAGATTAGATGAGATTAATCCGTCACTCTATAGAGATTATTTGGGTATCATGGCTATTAATGATTTCTTATATTTTAGTATGGAACAAATGATTGAAATGATGAGTCAAACAGGTCAAGGTGTTGCTGGTAAAGTATCATTAGAAAATAATGATAATGAAGAAGAAGGGGGAGAAGAAGGTGGTGATGAAGAAGGAGAAAGTGAAGAAAAACCTGATACAAAAATTGTTGCAGTAGGAATGATATTTCCTATTTTATGTCACGAAATTATCAAAGGATTGGAAGAAGCCAAAGGTAGACACGGTCATTCCCAAAATAAAAGTATCAGAGATAAAGTAAGAGGTGCGGTTGATGTATTATCTAACGAACCAATGCAATTGAGAATAGGACCTGAAATAGTAGAAAAATTCAGACATGCACTACCAGATGAAATGTTTGATGAATCAAATAAAGGTTTAATAAACTGGTTCCAAATCTTGTTATATCAAATACCTGCACAAGAATTTTTAGAAATTATAGGAAACGCAATTTCTGAAGATGAGTCAAAGGTTAAAAAAGCAACTTCCAAATTCACAGAAATTATGAAAGAAGCACAAAATTTGAAAAGCGAGTACGAAGACTACAAAGAAGAAAACGATATCGAGGATGAAGATGAAGACGATGGTTTAGATGATTTCTTTGGTAGTTTGGGGATATCAAGACCCAAATAACAATTAATGACTAGAGAACAATTGATTATAGAAGTTACGAAGTGCATGAGAAACACACCATATGCACTTCGTACTTATTTACAGACTTACGATAATACGGTATCAAAATATGTTCCGTTAGATTTATTCCCCGACCAAGTTAGCCTAATAGAAGATTACGATACATATAATGAAAACATTGCACTAAAATATCGTCAGGCGGGCGTAACAACAGTAACTGCTGCATGGGCTTCTAAAAAACTTGTATTTGCTAAAAAACAAAAACCTGAAAAAATTCTAATCATTGCTAATAAGTTAGACACCTCTGTGGAGATGGCTAACAAAATTAGAAATTTTACAGAACAATGGCCATCATGGGTTGGAGTTGGATTTTCACAAGAAAAAAACGCACAAAGACATTTTAAACTTACAAATGATTGTGAAGTTAAAGCCGTTGCAACATCGAAGGATGCCTTAAGAGGTTATACTCCAACTATTCTTATTTTTGATGAGGCAGCGTTCATCGAAGCTGATGGAGATTTTTGGTCCGCCTGTATGGCCTCACTATCTACGGGTGGTAAAGTTATTGTTGTGTCTACACCAAACGGATATGACCAAATCTATTATGAAATCTACGACCAATCGTTAAGAAGTATGAACGATTTCAAAATATCTGAAATGTTTTGGTTTCGTGACCCAAGATATACAAAAGATTTGTATATGGTTAAAACAAATGATTTAGTTCACTTTTTGTTAAACAGAGAAGATTATTCGAAAGACCTTGTTATAGATTTATCTATTGATAATCCCTACGAAAGAGACCATTCAATTACCACTGATTATATTGCTCAAGGATACAAACCTTGTTCTGCATGGTTTGAAGGTATGGTTAAAAAATTGAAGTTTGATAGGAGAAAAGTAGCTCAGGAATTAGAATGTAACTTTTTAGGTTCGGGTGATAACGTATTCGATTCAGAATTGATGCAAAACATAGCCAAAAATCATTTAAAGGAACCTATTGCAAAAATGATGGGAAATTCTTTATGGATTTTCAAAGAACCTGAACAAGGTCATAAGTATGTTATGGGTGTAGACGTATCTAGAGGGGATTCTGAAGACTTTAGTTCTATTGAGATAATTGACTTTGATACAAGAGAACAAGTCCTCGAATATGTCGGAAAAGTACCACCAGATGTAACTGCAGAGATTGCTTACAAGTGGGGAACTATGTATAACGCATACTGCGTTGTAGATTTGACTGGAGGTATGGGAGTAGCAACAGCAAGAAAAATGCAAGAACTTGGTTATCAAAGTGGAATGTATGTTGATAATGTAGATACAACTAATAAATGGAAATGGGACCCTAAATTGAACGAAAAAATACCAGGGATTAACTTTAACAGTAAAAGAGTTCAAATTATTTCTTCCTTTGAAGAAGCTGCAAGACATGATTTCAAAATATACTCACATAGATTATATAACGAAATGAATACTTTCATCTACATTAACGGCAGACCTGACCATCAGAAAGGTCATCATGATGATTGTATTATGGGAATATCTATGGCAATTTATGTTGCTGAAAAATCTTTTCAATCTTTACAAAAAGTTGTAAACCACACCAAGGCAATGCTAAATTCATGGACATCTATATCCAATGAAAATAAAAATACCTCAGAATATTTTAATCCGTATATACCTCAAATGGGTAGACAAAATCCATTTAACGAAGGTGCTAGTAAAGCCGATTATATGAAATATGGATGGTTATTTGGCGGCAAATAACTATTTATATTATCAAGGTAATAAGTAAAATTGTAATATGGCTGAACAAAACAATCAGACGGTATGGCAGAGACTATCCAAAACATTTGGACCAAATTCTCTATTAGGACAGGATTATCCAACTTTTAAGTTTGATAAGAAAGAATTATTGCGTACTACAAATAAGCAAGAGTACGAAAATGAAAAATTACAAGCTCAACAAACATTTTATTTAGCTAATCAATGGGCAAAGGTCGAGAACAATTTATATTCTCAAGCGATTTATTATGAGCCAACAAGATTGTCATCCCAATATGATTATGAGTCAATGGAGTATACTCCTGAGATTTCTGCAGCGTTAGACATCTATGCTGAAGAATCTACAACAACAAATGAAGATGGATTCATTTTACAAATTTATTCAGAATCCAAAAGAATTAAAGGTGTATTAGCTGACTTATTTAACAATGCATTGGATATAAACACCAACTTAGCAATGTGGACAAGAAACACTTGTAAGTATGGTGATAACTTTGTTTACTTAAAATTGGACCCTGAAAAAGGTGTTACTGGTGTACAACAACTACCAACAATTGAAATAGAAAGACATGAGGTTGGTGTTAGTCAAAAAATTTCTGTTGATATTACACAAGAACTAGATAAGGATAAGAAAGCCCTTCATTTTACTTGGAAAAATAAAAACATGGAGTTTCAATCTTGGGAGATTGCTCATTTTAGATTATTAGGTGACGATAGAAAACTACCCTACGGTACTTCTATGTTAGAAAAAGCAAGAAGAACTTGGAAACAACTTCTATTGTGTGAAGATGCAATGTTAATTTACAGAACGTCAAGAGCACCCGAAAGAAGAATATTTAAAGTTTTTGTTGGAAACATGAATGACGATGATGTGGAAGCATATGTACAACGTGTTGCTAACAAATTTAAGAGAGAACAAGTAGTTGATAATAAAACAGGTAATGTAGATATGAGGTTCAATCAAATGGCGGTTGACCAAGACTATTTTGTTCCTGTTAGAGACCCTGCAGCTCCAAGTCCAATTGATACCTTACCAGGTGCTCAAAATTTATCTGAAATTGCCGACATCGAATATATCCAAAAGAAATTATTAACAGCACTTCGTGTTCCAAAAGCCTTTTTAGGGTTTGAAGAGGTTGTTGGTGACGGAAAAAATCTTGCATTACAAGATATCAGATTTGCACGCACAATTAATAGAGTACAAAAAAGTATGTTAGCCGAACTTAACAAGATTGCAATTGTACATTTATTCTTGTTAGGTTTCGAAGACGAACTTTCAAATTTTACGTTAGGTCTTACAAATCCATCAACACAAGCAGACTTGTTAAAAGTGGATGTATGGAAAGAAAAAATATTATTATATAAAGATTTAGTTGCAGACCCTGGTAATGGTATTCAAGCAACATCGTCTACTTGGGCTAAAAAACATATCTTTGATTGGTCTGATGAAGAAATCAAACTTGATTTACAACAACAAAGAATTGAGAGAGCTGTTGGTGAAGAATTAAAAGCAACAGCTACAGTTATTACCAAAACAGGATTATTTGATAACATAGACAAACTTTATGGTAGTCCATCAGGGACAACTGCGCCAGCAGGAGCTTCAACAACACCAGGAGGAACTGAAGAATTAGGAGCACCACCACCATCTGGCGGAGAAGAGGGAGGAGCACCACCGCCACCTCCTAGTGGAGAAGGAGAAGCACCACCACCACCTGAAGCACCTTCAGGAGCAGAACCAACAATACCAGAATCTAAAATGGATAATCTAAGTTTTTTGGTAGAAAATAACTTCATTCATGGAGATAAATTTATAGATTTAGGTCACGGACAAGATTCTTTAGGAGAAATTACAAAAGAATTGGATAAGTTACTAAATTCATAGTATTTATAGAAAAATATTAAAATGACCTTCGGAACCATAAAATCCATAATCGAAAGAAATCTTCTTGAGTCGTATAAAAACGAGAAAGAATTTAAGAAGTCTTTGAGAGAGTTCAAGCAAAACGTACTGAACGATAAATCTATCTCAAAAGCTTATGCTTTATACGACCAATTAAGTACCCCCCAAGGTCTTTCTGAATCCGACGCCAAAGAATTTTTAGAAGAAGGTTTAAATCTTTTAGCTAAAATTTTACCATCAATCAAGCTTCCTAAAACCTCAGAACAAATTATTAATAACAAATATTCAGATATAGATGTGTTAGTTTCTGAAGGATTAAATTTACATGAAAGAGTTCAATCAAAAAAGAATATTATTTCAGTTTTAACATCTGAAACTATGTCTTTGAAAGAATCTATTAATATTCCAATCAAATCTATGGTTAGTATTGCTAATCAAACTTTAAGAACGTATATTGATAATTTAGATGAATCATCTAAAAAAGAATTTTTCCAATTAATTTCTGAGGATTCTAAATCTTTAGAAACTAAATTTGAAACTTTAAGGGAAGGAACAATAACTAAGTTACAAGTTATTTTAGAAAACGAAGAAGAATTTGAGTTGAAAACAAAAATATCTGAAACAATAGATAGATTAAAATCTGAAAAGTTTGACCAAGTTAATTTTTTAAAACTTAAAAAATTAGAAGAATCAATCTAATTGTTTTTTTTATTTTGAATATATTTTGCCTTTAAAATCTGTGCTCTTCTAAGTACAGATTTTTTTGTATATTTTTTTCTTTCGTTTAATTTTTGCGTTTGTTTTGTTTTGATAACTTTAGATTTAAGAGTCTTAAGGGCTCTGTCTATGTTATCACCATTTTTAATTTCTATTATTATCATATTCTACATATATCTTGTTTTTTATCAAAATTTTTGACATTGATGGTTATATATATTACTTTTTAATAAATAAACCATAATAATTATGAAAATTAATGAAAAAAGGAAAAAGTGTAAAGTTAAATCTATTCAATCCAATTAAATCAATCTATGGGACGGTAGATTCAAAAAACTTAAAATCCGTTTATATAAACATTCAATCATGGGTAATGCCAAAATATGAAACAGACAATTGGAATAGGGTCGTTTGTAATTTAAGTAGAGAAATTAAACACTCAGTATTCAATTCAATAAATCATCAATTATTTCAAGAGAATACCATAGTTGATTTAGATTTAAGAACAAGTGGAATATCTAATGGGAAAAAATCTTTTTTTAATTTAGAAGTTAATTTATATACATTATCAGAACTTGATTTCAAATCAAATGAATTAAAAGATTCCATCAAACAAATTGTAAAAAACATTTTTAGAGACAACATTAAAG
>Ga0207954_1000285_pt1 | contig 16501 bp, 13 predicted proteins | sample CryBogmetaGMA0M_FD_184547 | JGI IMG/M metagenome (GOLD analysis project Ga0207954, IMG submission 184547) | Freshwater microbial communities from Crystal Bog, Wisconsin, USA - MA0M (SPAdes) | ecosystem: Environmental > Aquatic > Freshwater > Lake | place: Crystal Bog, Wisconsin, USA | collected... | reverse complement strand
CGCCGTCGTCGTCGTCGTGGCGGTTGCCGAGGCACTCGCGCTGGAAGTAGCAGCCTGCTGTCCGGGGGCCGATCCCGGCCACGCCATTGGAGCGAGGAAGGTCAGCGCGGCCAGCGCCACGCCGAGGTGGCGCCGCAGGGTCGCTGAGCCTGTCCGCCCGAGTTCATCCCGCATCGCGCACCTCATCTGAGAGTTTCGTCTATCGACCACTGAGTTCGAGCCCTGCCGTCCACACGGGGAGATCGGTGGAGCCGCGAACCGACTCCGCACGGCTCCGCGGTGGTGGCCCCTCGAGCGGGGAAGCTAGAGGATAGTCCGGCCCGCGACCGTTTTGCCAGCCGCAGCCGTCTCGGTGGGAAGAACCGCGTATCCGTCGCTGCCCGCCCCTTCGGCTCATGGTCGGAACGCGATGCACACCGGACTCGGCACCGCGACCGACGTGCCGGTGAAGGTGAGCCGGCCGGTCGCCTCGTCGATCGTGAACACCGTGACCGTGTTCGACGCCTGTCCACCCGCCAGCAAGAACCTGCCGCCCGGCGCGATTGCGAAGTGACGCGGAGTCTTGGCCCGGGTCGGCTCCGCGCCGAGGAACTCGAGGGCGCCGGTGTCATCCACGATTCGGAACATCGCGATCGAGTCGTGGCCGCGATTCGACACGTAGACGTACCGGCCGTTGGGGTGCACAGCGATCTCGGCCGCCGAGCATCCGCTGCGGTCGCCCACGTCGGGGGGCAGCGTCGATCGCGTGCCCTCGACGGTAAGCCGCCACGGCCGCTCGTCGAGCCGCAGGGAGGTCACCGTCAGATCGAGCTCGTTGACGCACCAGCACCGTCGCCGGTCGGGATGCAGCGCGAAGTGCCTCGGGCCGGCGCCGGCGGCGAGCTTCGTCTCCTGCGCGGATGCCAGGGTGGCCCGTGCGCGATCGAAGCGGTGGAGGAACACCGTGTCGAGGCCGAGATCGCAGACCACCACGTGGTCGTCGATGACGTCGACCGAGTGGGCGTGCGGCTTGTCCTGTCGCTGGGGATTGAGGCCGGTCTCCCCATCGCGCTTCCAGGCATGCTGCAGCAGGCCGCTCCCGTCGCCGCCCGAGACGAGGGGCTTCAGTCGGCCGTCGGGGGCGAGCCCGAGGCAGGCCACGCTGCCACCACCGTAGTTGGCCGCGAGCACGACGCCGCCCTGGGGATCGACCGCCACGTGGCACGGGCCGGCCCCACCGGTCGCGCCGGCGCCCCGCGAGGCGAGCCTCCCGGTCCCCTCGTCGATCGCGAAGGCCTCGATCGCGCCGCTCGGCCGGCCATCGGCGGCCGTGATCTCGGCGACCGCGTAGAGCAGGGGGAGCCGCGGATGAAAAGCGAGAAACGACGGATTCTTCGCCGGCCCGGCGAGCACCGGCTGCGAGATCGCACCGGAGTCGGTGTCGAACCGCGCGACGTAGATGCCCTCCGAGCCGGTCTTGGCGCTCGTGTAGGTGCCGAACCAGACCGGCACCTCCCCCGCCGGCGCGGCGGTGGGGAGCAGGGACGCGGCGACCACGAGAACGCGGATGGACGGCATGCTGAAAAACCCTCATGCTGCGGTGACGATGGGCGACGACACGACCGACTTCGAGCCTATCCCGCCGGCGGGTGTCGCTTCCAATCCGCTTCCCGACGCCGCGGAACGCGAAGCGCGAAACACTTTCTGGATCGAGTGCTACCAGGTCGCGGTCCGCGTCGGCTGGATCTTCAAGACCGAGACGATCATCATGCCGGCCGTGCTCGACGCCATCGTCGACTCAGGCTTTCTTCGCGGCCTGCTGCCGGTGCTCAACCGCGGCGGGCAGAGCGTGCCGCCGCTCCTCGTCGCCGGGGCGCTGGCGCGGCGGCCGCTGAAGAAGTGGGCGCTCGTGGCCACGAGCCTGGCGATGGCCGGCTGCTTCGCCGTCCTCGCCGCCGCCTGGGGGCCGCTCCAGGCCGCGCGTCCGGATCTGCTGGCGGTTCTGTTCCTGGTGGTCTACGCCACGTTCTCGGCGGTCATCGGCGTCAACCAGCTCGTGTTCGCGGCCCTCCAGGGAAAGCTGATCGCGCCGGGACACCGCGGCCGGGCGATGGTGGTGAGCGTGACGGTCGGCAGCGTGCTGGCGATCGCCGCGGCGCTCGCCCTCCTGGGGCCCTGGCTCCAGCAGGCCGACGGCTTCCCGAAGATCTTCGCCGCCACGGCGGCGTTCTTCGCGATCGCCGCGGTGGCGCCGCTGTTTCTCGACGAGCCGGCCGACCCGCGGCCGGCGGCGACCGCGGCCGGCCCGCGGTCACCGTGGGGGGCGGTCCGGGACGGCCTCGCGGCCTGGCGGACGACGATCGCGGCCGACCCGGCGCTCGTGCGGCTGGCGGCCGTGGCGGCCTGCTTCTCCGCCGTGTTGATGCTGTTCCCGCACTACCAGGCCTTCGCCCGCGACCGGCTCGGCAGCGGCGCCGGCAGCCTTCTCGGCTGGGTCTGCACGCAGAACGCCGCCACCGGCCTCGCGAGCCTCGTGGCCGGCCCGGTGTCGGACCGCCGCGGCACGCGGATCGTGCTGGTCTGGCTCGTCGCACTCTCGGCGCTCACGCCGCTGGTCGTGACGGCGCTCTCGCTTCTGCCGCACGCGACCGCCGTGCGCTGGTTCTGGCTCGTGTACGTGCCGCTGGGCCTCAATCCGATCTCGCTCAAGCTGTTCACCAACTACGCGCTGGAGCTGGCGCCGTCCGCCGCGGATCACCCGCGCTACGTGAGCATCGTGGGGGCGGCGCTGGCGGCGCCCTTCGTGCTCTCGCCGCTGGTGGGCCTCGCGGTCGACCGCTTCGGGTTTCGGCACGTGTTCGTGACGGGGGCCGCCGCCATTCTCGGCGGCGCCGTGGTCGCCGCGGGTCTGCCCGAGCCGCGGCACGAGCCGCGGTAAGCCGCGGTCAATACAGCCACAGCCGCAGGTCACGGCGCCGCACAACCGGCTGGGGCGTGAAGCGGGGCCGGCGGGCGAGGGAGCGGACCTCGGCGGCCCGCGAGCCGAGCACCGCCCAGTCGCGCCACGTGGCTCGGGGCGATGCGGCGGGCAGTTTCCAGGCGTCGCCGGCGGCCTGCCAGAGGGCGTCGAGCTGCCGCCGGCGGAGATGGATGGCGTCGAGGCCATACCAGTTGCCGGACTGCTCGATCAGCGTGGCCGCGTGGTCGGCCGCCACCGCGGCGATACGGGCGTCGAGATCGGCCGCCGCGGCGGCCAGCGCCTCGAGCGAGAGTCGGCAGCCGGGCACAAAGCACGTCCGCAGCAGGCGGAAGCGGACCGGACCCACGGTCGCCAGGCTGGCGAGCGGCAGCCGGGTGATCGCGATCCGCCCACCTTGGTCGGCGAGCCGGCGGACCGCCTCCCGCACCCAGGCCGCCACCTGCTCCGCGGAGAAGCCATAGAGGAGATCGTTGCCGATGTCGGTGACGAGGGCGAGCGGCTGGCTCGACCCTCCGGGTAGGGCCGAGTGTCGTTCGAGCGCCCGCCAGAGGCCGCTCGAGAGAATCGACGGAAGCCGGCGTGCCGCCACGCGGCTGGTGGCGCCGTACGACCGGCCGTGGCCTGCGGTGACGAACAGGTCGAGCGGGCTGCCGACGCGGCCGTGCGTGATCGCAGCCAGCCGCGCCAGACCGCGGGAGACGTTGCTCGCGCCGAGCACCACCACGCGGGCGGCCGTCACGGCGTTCAGTTCCAACGCCGCCACGGGGTATTGCCGGCGGATATGTTCTGGAAGCACGACGCGGCGAGCATCGCGAACATGATGCCGAGGAAGTGATCGCCCCGCGAATAGCCCCACCAGGCCACGAAGGCGCCGGCCCCCACGCCGAGCAGCCCGGCGATCCGGGGCCCGTCGGCCACGCCCGCGGCGAGCAGGCCCTCGCGGACGATCTGCCCGCCGTCGAGCGGCGGCACCGGGATGAGGTTCAGCAGCGGCCAGAAGATGTTGACGTAGAGCAGGAAGTCGAAGAACGCGTAGGCGAGCGGCGAGGTGTAGCCGCGGCCCTCGTTGAACCCGAGCGCGGAGCCCACCGCCGGGAGCGGGAACGGCACCTGGTAGCCGCACACCTTCAAGAGCCCGATCACCACGGCGGCGAGGAACAACTGCGCGAGCGGACCCGCGGCCGAGACGAGCAGCCGCTGCACGGGCCGCAGGTGGCGCCGGCCCCAGATTTCGGGGATCGCGAGGCCGCCGAAGTGATAGAGCACGATGTGCGCCGCCTGACCGAAGTTGCGGTAGGCCAGGGCATGCCCCATCTCGTGGACCAGGATCGAGACGAACACGACGCCGATCCACATCAGCAGCATCTGGAGGAGCAGCCGCTGGTCACCGAGCGAGAATCCCTGGCAGACGTTCCAGCCGAGCAGCCCCGCGGCCAGCCAGAACCATGCCGAGACGCGCACCCGGATGCCGGCGAGGTCGAAGAGCAGGTCGGCGGACGTGGCCTGGGGTTCGGCGAGCATCGTGCGACCTATCGTACACGTCCGCCCTGGAAATCACGCCGCCCGGCGTTCGGCCGCGGCCATCACCGTGCTTCCGCCGGCGATCGCGAGCACCGCGTCGGCAGCCCGGCGGGCGGAGCCCGGCCGGGCGATGGCGGCGGCGACGACGTCGATCCGCTCCACCGCCCGCCGCCGCGCCGCGGCGTCCGTGAGCCATTCAACCACGTGCGCAGCCGACCGCTCGGCAGGATCGCCGACAGCGAGGTATTCCGGGTAGACCGCCTCAGGGTCGGCCGGGGGCACGCCGCGCGGGGGCGCGAGCAGCGGCTGGACAGGCCCGATCGGCTCCCGGCAGGCGAGCAGGTTCACCAGCGTGATGAACCTCGCCCGGCGGAACCAGCTCTGCACGACGTAGGCGAAGCCGCTGACGCGATACACGATCACCGTGGGCACCCGCGCCGCGAGCAGTTCCAGCGACACCGAGCCCGAGCAGGCGATCGCCGCCGTCGCCTCGGTGATCAGGCTCCGCGTGCGGCCGGCATGGATCTCGATGCCCAGGCGGTCGGCTCCGGCGGTCGCGCGGAGCATCTGCTCGATGTGGCGGGCGTGCCGCTCGTGGAGCGCGCCGATCGCGAAGCGGGCGGTGGGCACGCTGCGCCGGACGAGGGCGGCCGCGTGCAGGAGTGAGCCCAACACGCCCTCGATCTCCTGACCGCGGGAGCCCGGGAGGAGCAGCACCAACGGGGCCGCATCCGCGGCAGTCCCGACACGCGGCGTGAGCGCCGTGTCGAGCTCGTCGAAGAATGGATGGCCCACCAGCGTGCTCTGCAGGCCACGGTCCGTGAACCAGTCGTGCTCGAAGGGGAGCGCGGAGAGGACGTGATCGACGAGCCGCCGCATCTTCGCCACCCGCCAGCTCGCCCACGCCCAGATCTGCGGCGGGCAGTAGAAGACGACCGGAATGCCGTGGCGCTTCGCCCGCCAGGCCAGCCACCAGTGGAAGCCGGGGAAGTCCACCAGCACGCAGACGTCGGGCTTCGCGTCGAGGAAGCTCCGCTCGGCGCGGCGGGCCAGATCGACGAAGCGGTGGATGTTGAGGATCACCCGCAGGAACCACATCACGGCCAGCCGGGTGAGGTCGGCGACGAGATCCACGCCCTCGGCCGCCATGTGCGGTCCACCGAGGCCGGCGAACTCCACGTCGGGCCGCCGCTCACGGATCGCGCGGACCAAGAGCGCCGCGTGATGGTCGCCCGAGGGTTCGCCGGCTGAAACGAAGACGCGCATGAAATGCTCCACCCGGCGGTCGCCGGGGGGCGGAGTATCCCGCGCTCGTCCCGACCGCCCTAGAGCAGTTCGCCGCGGCGGAACCGGCCGGATCGCCGCGATTTCCGCCCGGTCCACGCTACACTCGCCGTGGTCGGCGGGGGCCGGGGGTGACGTCGCGCCGCCGCTGCCCGGGCCGCGCCGCGGCCGCGGAGCCCGCCCTGGAGTCGCCCCGATGACACGGATCACCCTCGCCTGCTGGCTCGCCGTCGGGTTTGTCGTCGGCGGCGCTGCGGCCGCCGATCGGCCCCCGAACGTGGTCGTGATCATGGCCGACGACCTCGGCTGGGGCGACGTGTCGTGCAACGGCGCCACGGCGGTGCAGACGCCGCACATCGACCGCCTGGCCCGCGAAGGGCTCCGGTTCACCAGTGGCTACTGCTCCGCCTCGACCTGCACGCCCACTCGCTATTCCTTCCTCACCGGCGAGTATGCGTTTCGCCGGAAGGGCACCGGCATCGCGCCCCCGAACGCCGCCGCCGTGATCCCGCCGGGCACGCCCACGATCGCTTCGGTCCTCGGCACGGCCGGCTTTGCGACGGCGGTCGTGGGCAAGTGGCATCTCGGTCTCGGCGTGGAGGGGAGAGGTCCGGATTGGAACGGCGTCCTCGCTCCCGGCCCGCTCGAGATCGGCTTCGATCACTGCTTCATCCTGCCGACGACCAACGACCGCGTGCCTCCGGTGATCGTGGAGGATCATCGCGTCAGGAACCTCGATCCTGCCGATCCGCTCTGGGTGGGGGGCGAGAAGCCGTCGGCCGAACATCCCACCGGCGTCGACCATCGCGACACGCTGACGATGGACTGGTCGAAGGGGCATCACGACTCGATCCACAACGGCATCGGCCGGATCGGCTTCGTCACCGGAGGCACCAGCGCCCGGTTCCGCGACGAGGATCTCGCCGACGCCTGGGTGCGGGAGAGCGTGGCGTGGATCGAGGCCCACCGCGACCGGCCGTTCTTCCTGTTCCTCGCCCCGCACGACATCCACGTGCCGCGGGTGCCGCACGAACGGTTTCGCGGGGCGACCGGCCTGGGGCCCCGCGGCGACTGCATCGTGGAGTTCGACTGGACCGTCGGTGCGGTGGTCGGCGCGCTCGAGCGGCTGGGCATCGCCGCCGACACCCTCGTGGTGATCTGCAGCGACAACGGGCCGGTGCTCGACGACGGCTACCGGGACGAGGCGGTGGCAAAGCTCGGCGACCACCGCCCCGCGGGGCCGTTCCGGGATGGCAAGTACAGCGTGTACGAGGGGGGCACGCGGACGCCGTTCATCGCCTGGTGGCCGCGGCGGATCGCGGCCGGAACGTCGGCCGAGATCGTCTGCACGCTCGACCTCGGCCGGAGCGTGGCGGGGCTCGTCGGCGCGGCGGTGCCGGAGGGAGCGTTTCCCGACGCGATCGACGTGTCGGCGGTGCTGCTCGGCCAGGGCAAGGGCCGCGCGTCGCTCCTCCAGCAGGAGAACGCCCCGGGGCGATACGGCTTCCGGTCGGGTCGGTGGAAGCTTGTACGCCAGCCGGCACCGGGTCGGCCCGGCGGAGGTGCACCGCGCGACGCCCTCTACGACCTCGACGCCGATCCCGGCGAGACGACCGACGTGGCGGGCGACCATCCGGACGTGGTGCGGCGGCTCGGGGAGGAACTCGACCGGATCACGCGACCCGCCGCGCGAGAGGCCGCGCCACCGAAGGCGGCGGCGCGGCCCTCGCGACGGAGTGTTACTTCGCCGCCGGCTTGAAGCCCTTGTCGATCTTGCCGAAGACCATCGTCACCTGATCTTCGGGAGAGGCCTTCTCGACCTTGCCCTTGCAGTTGGGGCAGCAGAATCCGACCTCGGCGTCGCCGATCGAGATCTGGGTGCCGGGCTTCACCGGACCGCCGCTGAACGGGCAGCCCTTCTGCACGAGCTGGCCGGTGCTCACCATCTGCTGGTGGGCCTTGGCGGCGAACTTCGCGGACTCCCCCTTGAAGGCGCCGACGCACTTCTCGCAGCAGAAGTAGACGGTGCCACCGTCGAAGTCGGCGGAGGCGGACGGGTCGCAGCCATGGCCCGACACGGGGCAGGTGGCATCCTTCGCCTCCTTGACGGCGGCGGTGACGGCGACGGACGAGATGACGAGCGCCACGGTGGCGAGGCAGAGGATCAGGCGACGGTTCATGACACGGTCTCCAGGGATGAATCGGGACCTTCCGAGGCCAACAGCCTACGCGTCCGCGGACGTCTCAGGCAACTAGGGCCACAAAGAGTCGAAGTCGTGTTCCCGAGGTCAACGAGCGCGGGGCTGCCCGTGCCCCGAGAGCCGGGCTATGGAAGCAAGCGCAGGCAGGATGCCGAAGCGCCGCGGACATGCAGAGAACGGAGGCCTGGAGGGCCGACGTGAACGTCCGGCGACGGGGCACGGGCAGCCCCTCGCGGCGCGGCGAGAGAGATCCCCATCGCTCACGCGATTGGGCTTCCTGATGGAACGAACGTCCGGCGAATCGCGGCACGATGCCGAGATGAGTCATCAGCCTGCGGTGGCCATGGATGGCACCGCAGGCGTGAAGTCAGAGCACGGGCAGCGAGGGCAGCGGCGGCTTGGCGGCGGCGCTGGCGGCGAGGTTGCCGACGAGCCGCTCGCAGATCGCCTCGAAGTAGGGCCGCGAGGCCGGGTCGTCGAAGTTGGCGGCCGTGCGGCCGGCGTCGCCGTGCTCGCGGATCGGGATCTGGATCGGCACCTCGCCGAGGAACGGGATCTCGAGTTCCTGGGCCGTCCGCCGGGCGCCGCCGGTGCCGAAGATGTCGTAGCGCTTGCCGGTGTCGGGGCAGACGAAGTAGCTCATGTTCTCAACCATGCCGAGCAGCGGGATGTTGACCTTGCGGAACATCGCGATCGCCTTGGTGGCGTCGAGCAGGGCGACGTCCTGCGGCGTGCACACGACCACGGCGCCCGAGAGCGGCAGCGCCTGCGAGAGGGTGAGGGCCACGTCCCCCGTGCCCGGCGGCATGTCGATCACGAGGTAGTCGAGCGGCCCCCAGAGCGTGTCGCGGAGCATCTGCGTGATGGCGCCGTGGAGCATGGGCCCCCGCCAGACGACCGCCTCGCCCGGCGGCACCAGGAACCCCATCGACATCACCGGCATCTGCGTGCGGCCGACGTCGAGCATCTGCGGCACGATCTTGCCGTTGTCGATCTGCGGGCGGCCCGCGAGACCGACGAGGTGCGGCACGCTCGGCCCGTAGACGTCGGCGTCGAGCAGGCCCGTGCGACTGCCGGCTCGCGCGAGGCCGATGGCGATGCTGGTGGCGATCGTGCTCTTGCCCACGCCCCCCTTGCCGGAGCCCACGGCGATCACACTCTTGGCCTCGACCCCGAGCTGCCCGAGCTTGAGCGGCGGACGGTCGTGCGGGACGACGGTGACCGAGACCTTCGCCACCTGCGGAAAGGCGGTGCGGAGCCGCTCCTCGATGCGGGCCCGCGTGGCGTTCCAGAGGATGGCGGAGTGGCTGGTGAGGCCCACGGTCACGGCGATCGCGGAGGCGTCGGCGGTGGCCGACACGACCTGGCCGAGCGCGGTGAGCGGCCGGCCCGTCTCGGGGTCGGCGATCTCGGCGAGGAGCGCCTCGACGGCGGCGGCGGTGGGCGTGGTGGCCATCAGTTGGCGGCGATCGTCTCGGGGGCTTCGGTCAGGGCGGTGGCCGGCGCGGCGGCGGCGGGGGCGAGGCTCTCACCGGCCCGGGAGGCCGCGGTGAGCAGGCCCCGGGGCCGGATCGCCACCATGCCCACCAGCACGAGGCAGGCGAGCATCGCGATCCCGGCGGCGAGGCCACCGTCGGCCTGCACTCCCCGCTTGGTGGTCTTGAAGTACATCGCGACGATCAGGCGAAGGTAGTAGGCGGCGGCGATCGCCGCGTTGAGCACGAGCAATACGGCGAGACCCACGAACCAGCCCCGACGGCTACCGAGGTCGATCGCGGCGGTGCCATCGACCCCGAGCGCGGCGAGCGCCAGGGCGAGCTTGCCCCAGAAGCCGGGCAACGGCGGGATGCCGGCGAGCGAGAGGAGAAACACCGCGATCGCGAAGGCGGCCACGGGGTTGGTGCCCGAGAGGCCGTCGAGGTCGTCCACGGTGCTGATCTCCTCGCGCGGCGGCCGCGGGCCGCTGCCGCTGGTCCACTCCGGCCAACGATGGCCCAGGTAGGCGAGGGCCCCGAACACGCCGATCGTGGCGATCGCGTAGGTGGCGAGATAGAAGAGCGTGGCGGACAGCCCGCCGGTGGAAAGCAGCCGGGATGCGGCCGAGGGGGCGGCGGCAGCCGCTGCGACACCCACGAGCAGATAGCCGGCGTGGGCGATCGACGAGCAGGCCAGCAGGCGGCGGAGGTTCGTCTGCCAAAGGGCCATGACGTTGCCCACGGTCATCGTCAGGGCCGCGAGCACCACGAGCAGCCGCCAAAGGAGCTCGGGGGTCGTGGCGGGACCGACCAGAGCGAGCAGTCGCGCGAGCACGACGATGCCGGCCACCTTCGGCAGCGTCGAGAGCAGGGCCGCGTTGCCGGGGCTCGTGCCCTCGTAGACGTCCGGGGCGTAGAAGTGCATCGGCACGGCCGCCAGCCGGAACGCGGCCCCGACCACGCCCAGGCCGATCGCCAGCGGCAGGAGGGCCTGCGCCGTCCGGCCCGTGGCCTCGGCCTTGAGCCGGGCGGCGATCGCGCCGAGGTCGGTGGAGCCGCCGATGCCGTAGAGGCAGACGAGGGCGTAGAGGAAGATCGCCGAGGCGACGAGCGAGAGGAAGAAGTACTTGAGGCTCGCCTCCTGGCCGCGGGCGTCGGTTCGCTTCAGGCCGAGGAGGATGTAGGTGGGAATCGACACCAGTTCCAGCCCCACGAACAGGAGCACGAGGTCTCCCGCCACGCCCACGAGCGACAGGCCCGCCAGCAGGAGCAGGAAGGTGCCGGCCTCTTCGCAGGTGCCGCCGCGGTGCAGCCCCGGACCGCGGCTCACCGCCGCGGCGAACACGTCGCCCGACTGCACGAGGCAGAGCAGCAGGCCGAGGCCCAGGACCGTCCAGCGGATGTAGGTGGAGAAGGGATCGATCGCGATCCCAGCCGAGAAGGCCGGGTCGGCCGCCTGGCCGCGGGTGACGAGCATCGCCGCGATGATGCCCGCCGCGGCCACGAGCCAGCCGAACCGCAGGCCCGCAAAGGCGCCGCCGAGGTAGGCGGCCAGCGCCGCGAGCACGAGCACGATCTCGGGCGCGAGCAGCGTGAAGGTGTCGAGTGAAGTGATGTTCATGGGGCGGGGATCCCGGCGACGGTGGCGGTGGTCTCGGCCTGCATCCGGGCGGCGAAGGCGGCCGCGGGAGCCTCGGTGGCCTTGCGGACTGCCGCGGCGGCCGGCGCGAGGAACGTGCCCGGCGTGAGGCCGATCCAGAGTACGAACACCGCGAGCGGCAACACGGCGGCGAGTTCGTGCCAGCGAAGGTCGCAGCGGTCGTGGTCGGCGGCGGCATGGTGGCCGCCATGGGCGTGCGCGGGGGCGCCGTGGCCGTGGCCCGCGGACCGTGGCGGCTCGCGGGAGCCGCCGAACAAGACCCGCTCCACGGCCCAGAGCATGTACCAGGCCCCGAGCACCACACCAGCCACCGCGAGCAGTGCCATCACCAGGTAGGCGAACTGCCAGGCGGGCGCCACGCCCGACCAGGCCCGCTGGAAGGATCCCAGCAGGATCATGAACTCGCCCACGAAGCCGTTGAGTCCCGGCAGGCCGATGCTCGAGAAGGTGAACAGCATGAAGAACACGGCGAGCCAGGGCGCCTTCGAGGCGATGCCGCCGAGGCTGGCGATGTTGCGCGTGTGGAACCGCTCGTAGATCATCCCCACGAGCGCGAACAGACCGGCCGAGGAGAGCCCGTGGTTGACGAGCTGGAGGTTCGCCCCCTCCGTGGCCACGGGCGTGAGCGCGAACAGGCCCATGACGATGTAGCCCATGTGGCTCACCGAGGAGTAGGCGATCAGCCGCTTGAGGTCGGTCTGCACGAGGGCCACCAGGGCCCCGTAGACGATGCCCACCACGCCGAGGCCGAAGAGCCAGGGGGCGGCCACGGCCGTGGCCTCGGGGAGCATCGGCATCGAGAATCGGAGGAAGCCGTAGATACCGAGCTTGAGGAGCACGCCGGCCAAATCGACCGAGCCGCCGGTCGGCGCCTCGACGTGGGCCAGCGGGAGCCAGGTGTGGAAGGGCACGATCGGCACCTTGATGGCGAAGCCGGCGAGCAGGGCCAGGAACACGACGAGCTGCAGCCAGCCCCCCTCGGCCGTCATCGGCAGGGGGTGGATCTTCGTGCCGTCCACGAGCGACTCGATGTCGAAGGTGACCACGCCGGCGTGGCTCGCGTGCCAGAGGACGATCGTGAGCAGGCCGAGGAAGGTGAGCACGCTGCCGGCGAGCGTGTAGATGAAGAACTTGACCGCCGCCTTCCGCCGCTCGTCGTGGCCCCAGATGCCGATCAGGAAGAACAGCGGCACCAGCGTGAACTCGAAGCACGTGTAGAACAGGATCACGTCGCGGGCGGCGAACACGCCGAGCATCGCCGCCTCGAGCACGAGCAGAAGCACGTAGAAGCCGACCGGCTGCTCCTGGATGGCGTCCCAGCTGACGAACACCGCCGTCACCGAGAGCAGGGCGGCGAGGCCGAACATCCAGAGCGACAGGCCGTCGAGCCCGAGCGAGAAGCGGACGTCGAAGATCCCTTCGGTGAGCCAGGGAAACTCGACGAGCCCGAAGGGCAGGCCGGAGGCGGTGGCGGGGTCGCCCAGGAAGCGGACGATCAACCAGGCCGCCAGGGCGAGGGTCACCAGCGTGGTGACCGCGGCGCTCTGCCGCACCGCGGACACGCCGCGGGAGCCGAGCAGCCAGGCGATCACGGCGCCGACGAGCGGGGCCGCGATCGTGACGAGCAGGTGCGACTGGGGGCTGAAGCCGTTCATGCGTGGATGCAGATTCCCTTCTAGCCCATGGCCCGCGCGACGAGGGCGAGCACGATCAGGAGCGTGCCGATGACGCCCGCGAGGGCGTAGCGCTGCACGAGTCCCGACTGGAGGTGGCGGACGACGCTGCCGACCGCGACCGGGACGTGGGCGATGGCGTTCACGAGGCCGTCGATCAGCCGGCGATCGACGAGGGCGGCCAGGGTGGCCACCAGCTCGAGCGGCTTGACGATCAGGGCGGAGTAGATCTGGTCGAAGAAGAAGCGGTTGGCGAACAGCGTCTCGAGCGGCCCGAGGAACCGCTCCATCTGCGGCCCGTCGCTGCGGCGGCCGAGGTGGCCGAGGGCGGCGACCACGATCCCGAGGGCGGCGGCGAGCGTTCCCTGGATGGCGAGGTTCCAGTGGAAGGCCGGGGGTGTGGCGGTCGAGGCCACGGCGGGAGCGGTGAACGAGGGCGTGGCGGCGAGGAACGAGGCGAGCGCGTGCGTGCTGAACAGCCACCAGCCGCTGACCGCGGAGAGCGCGGCGAGGATCACCAGCGGCACCGTCATCGACGGCGGTGATTCGTGGGCGTGGTGGCCCGCCTCCTCCGGCACCCGGGTCGGGCCGGTGAAGGTCATGAACACGGCGCGGAAGGTGTAGAAGGCGGTGAGCGCCGCGGTGGCGAGCGACATCCAGAAGAGCAGCCGCCAGGTGGAGGGCGTGTTCAAGGCGTCGAGGGCCGAGCCCCGCGTGCCGCCGGCGAGTTGGGCCGCGTCGGGCGTGACGCTCACGAGGTGGAAGGTGCCGGCGACGGCGGCATGGCCGCCGGCCGGAGCCGCCTCGTGGTGCTCGCCGTGGGCGTCGGGCCAGCCACGGGCGTGGAGGGACGCAAGGATCTCGTCCTTGCTGAAGAACCCGGCGAACGGCGCGACGCCCGCGAGGGCGAGGGCGCCGACGAGGAACGTGGCCGCCGTGATCGGCATCACCCGCCGCAGCCCGCCGAACCGCCGCATGTCGATCACGCCCCCCATCGCGTGCATCACGGAGCCGGCGCCCATGAAGAGCAGCGCCTTGAAGAAGGCGTGGGTCACGAGGTGGAAAATCGCGGCCGTGAAGCCGAGCAGCGTGCCGGTGCCGAGGGCCGCGAACATGTAGCCCAGCTGGCTGATCGTGGAATAGGCGAGCACCCGCTTGAGGTCGTTCTGCACGGTGCCGATCAGGGCGGCGACGAGCGCGGTGGTGGCGCCCACGATCGACACGAGCGTGAGCGCTCCGGGGCAGGCCTCGAACAACGGCGCCGTCCGAGCCACAAGGTAGATGCCCGCGGTGACCATCGTGGCGGCGTGGATGAGCGAACTGGCGGGGGTGGGGCCCTCCATCGCGTCGGGCAGCCAGACGTGCAGCGGGAGTTGGGCGCTCTTGCCGCAGGCGGCCAGCAGGAAGAGCAGGCAGATCGCCGTGCCGATCGCGCCGCCGACGTAGGCGTGGGCGTCGGCGAGCCGCGTGGCCCCGAGGATGCCGGGCACGAGCGTGCCGTCGGCGAGCGTGGTGTCGTGGAAGTTGAGCGTGCCGTAGGTCATCCAGAGCAGGAACGTCGCCACCGCCAGGCCGAAGTCGCCGATCCGGTTGACGAGGAACGCCTTCTTCGCCGCCTTGGCCGCCTCGGGCTTGGTGAACCAGAAGCCGATCAGCAGGTAGCTGCAGGCGCCCACCGCCTCCCAGAAGACGTAGACCAGGAGGAAGTTGCTCGCCGCCACGAGCATCGACATCGAGAACACGAACGCCGACACCAGCGCGAAGAACCGCGGATAGCCCGGATCGTCGTGCATGTAGCCGATCGAGTAAATCGCCACGAGCAGGCCCACGCCGGTGATGATCACCAAGAGCGTGGCTGTGAGCGGGTCGAGCCGCAGGGCCACCGGGATCGAGAACGAGCGGGCCGCGTCCCCCGCGGCCGCCGCGGTGCCGATGCCGGCCCATTCCCAGAGCGTGGTCACGAGTTCCACCGGCTTGGCGGCGTGGTCATGGCCCGTGCCGCCGGCGCCGACCTCGCGGGCCATGCCGGAGAGGAGCGTCACGGCGACGACGAACGCCGCGGCGATGCCGGCGATCGCGGGGAGGTGGGCCCGCGGGCCGAGCACGCGGCCGAGGGCCACGGTGAGGATCGCCCCCAGCAGGGGCAACAGCGGCACCAGCACCAGCAGCGTCGACGGAGAGAGATCGTTCATGGAGGGGCCAGAGGGCGGTGGGTCAGACGTGCTCGCGCTCGAGGAGGGCATCCTCGTCGGCGGGCGGCTCGACGCCGGCGGGGGCGAGCTTGGGGAACTTGGGCGGCACCGTGTCGATCGAGGGCAGCTCGCGGTCGATCGTCCGCGGCAGGTTCGACTCCCGGAGCGACTGCCAGGCCGCCGCGTCGAGGCGGCCCGTGCGGGCGAAGGCCTGGAGCACGAACACGAGCGCGATCGCGGCCTCGCAGGCCGCCACCGTGAGCACGAAGATCACGAGCACGTGCCCGCCCCAGTCGCCGTGGTGCCGGCTCCACGAGACGAGGCTCACCGAGATGCCCTGGAGCATCAGTTCGGCGCACAGGAACATCACGATCAGGTTGCGGCGGGCGAGGATGCCGACCAGCCCGAGGGCGAAGAGGAGCGCCCCCACGAGCAGGCCGTCGATCACGAGCGGCGCGGGCGCGACGACGTCCGCGAGCAGGTTCATGGTCATCGCGCGGCCCTCCGGGCGACGGACTCGGCGTCGGCGGCCCCTCGCGAGACGATCGCGATCGACCCGATCAGCGCCACGAGCAGGAGCACGCCCGCGGCCTCGACCGCGAGCAGGTGGCGGCCGAAGAGTTCGCCGCCGAGGCGGGCCACGTGGTTGTCGGCGAGCATGTCGACGCCGGCGGTCGCCGCGCCGGGCGTCTCCGCGGCCGCGGTCGAGCCGGCGAGCAGGGCCGCCTTCGTGCCCGGCATCAGGCAGCAGGCCGGCGGCTCGGCGGTGAGCCTGCCGATCGACAGCGAGAGCACGCCGAGGAGCACGGCGCCCGCCACGGCGGCGAGCAGCGGCTCGTTGGATACGCGGTCGTAGGGAGCGAGGCCGGCGGGCTGGGCGAGCATCAGCACGAACAGGAACATCACCAGGATCGCCCCGGCGTAGACGACGATGGTGGCCACCCCGAGAAACTGCCCGCCGAGCACGAGCAGCACGCCGGCCACGCCGGCGAGCGCCAGGGCGAACCAGATCGCCGCGTAGACGGGCGACCGCGAGACCACCGTGGCGGCGCCGGAGATCACGGCCACGAGCGCCACCGTGAGGAACACGGCCTCGGTGCCGAGGTTGCCGAGGCGGTGACCGGTGGCGATGAAGGCGGCGAGTGCCGCGAGGCCGACGAGCCCGCCCAGCCAGCGGCTCGCCCGGTCGGCGGCGGCGCTGCGACCGCGGGGCAGCAGCAGCCAGAGGCTCGCCGCGGCGGCGGTCACGCCGCCAGCCAGAAGCGTGCCGGGGGAGATCGACGGCAGGATCGAGGCGATCACGGCGTGCACCCCATGGTGGTCGACTTCATCGGCTCGGCGTCCTTCGTCATGTCGTAGACGCTCAGCAGCTTCTCCTTGTCGAAGATCATCTCCTCGCGGCTCTTGCCCGTCAGGTCGAGCAGGCTCGTGAGCTCGATCGCATCCACCGGGCAGGCCTCCTCGCACATGCCGCAGAAGATGCAGCGAAGCTCGTCGATATGGAAGCTCTCGGGATACTTCTCGCGGTCGGGCCAG
>Ga0207954_1000280_pt1 | contig 16657 bp, 17 predicted proteins | sample CryBogmetaGMA0M_FD_184547 | JGI IMG/M metagenome (GOLD analysis project Ga0207954, IMG submission 184547) | Freshwater microbial communities from Crystal Bog, Wisconsin, USA - MA0M (SPAdes) | ecosystem: Environmental > Aquatic > Freshwater > Lake | place: Crystal Bog, Wisconsin, USA | collected... | reverse complement strand
CTGGCTGAAGAACCGCCCCATGGCCACCAGGGGGCCATCCCATCCATTGATCAGGCCGAGGGCCAGCAGGGGCAAGCCAAGGGCGGAGCCCCAAACCAGCAGGGTGAGGGCGAGTTGGCGCTTGGAGAACCTGGCGTGGGCCGGCGTGGGCGTGGCATCGCCATGAATGAAATCTTCTCCGACATCGCCTGTACTGGTCTCGATGATCGGGTTTTGCTGCGCCACCAGTGGGGTGTGGACCTCGGGCAACGCCAACCACGCGGGCTGCCAGCGGCCGGCCGCCCATCCGGCCAGGGCCGCCAGGGCAATCACCAGGGGATAGGGCCACTTGAGCAGGCTGAAGGCCAAAAAGGCAAAAGCAGCGAGCCAAACCAGGGGCTGGGTGTGCAGGGTGCGGCGCCCCAGCCGCCAGCCCGCCTGAACCACGATCGCCAGCACCGCGGGCTTGAGCGCCCAAAAAACAGCTGCCAGCAGCGGCAACTGGCCCCAGAGCACATAGATGCTCGACAGGGCGATCAGCACGATCACCGAAGGCAGCAAAAACAGGCCACCGGCCACCAGACCACCGCGCACCCCATGCATCAACCAGCCCAGGTAGGTGGCCAGCTGGATGGCCTCCGGGCCGGGCAACACCATGCAGTAGTTGAGGGCGTGGAGATAGCGCCGCTCCGAGAGCCACCGGCGCCGCTCCACCAACTCCTGATGCATCGAGGCGATCTGCCCTGCCGGCCCGCCAAAACTGATCCAGCCCAGCTGAAACCAATAGCGGGAGGCCTCGGCCAGGGAGACACGCCTCGTCATTCATTACGGATCGAGGTTTCGATCAAGATCCTGCGCCCCCGCGCTGGTATGGCAGGCCACAATCTCCCCATCCACGAGCAGCAGGCTTTCCCCTGGGGCCAAGGCACGCCAGGTTTCGTTGGTGGTGAGGGGCTCGGTGCTCACGATCGTGACCACATCGTTTTCCGTCGTGACCGCCGAGAAATCGATGGTCACGTCGTCGTCGGCCAGGGTGGCCTGGGCAAAGGGGGCCCGCCGGGTGATCACATGCAATTTGGTGCCGCCATAGGCGTAGAGCCACTGGCCATTGCTGATCAAACAGTTAAAAATGCCCTGGCCGGCCAGATGGGCTGAGCAGCGATTGAGCAAGGCAAACAAAGCCTCAGACCCGATCCGCTCTGGAGGCTGGTCGTTCAGGGTGTTGAGGATCCAGCAAAAGGCCGCCTCGCTATCCGTATTGCCAATCGGGCTGTAGGGATCCCCCGAGGGGATGGTGCCCTTGATGTCGCCGTTGTGGGCAAACACCCAATCCTGGCCGCGCCATTGGCGCTGGAACGGGTGGCAATTCTCCAAGGTGACCACCCCCTGGGTGGCCTTGCGGATATGGGCCAGGGAATAGAGGGCCTTGAGATCGTGGTCGGCCATCTGGGCCGCCAAGGGGGAGAACGCCGCGGCGCTCTCTTCGCGAATCACGCTCAAGCCGCCGCCCTGGGGATCGAAGCTCGCCAAGCCCCAGCCATCGGCGTGCTCCCCGGTCGCACCGCCACGGCGCGTGAGGCCGCGGAAGGAAAAGCGCATGTCGGTGGGTGTATTGGCACTGAGGGCCAGCAGTTCACACATGAACCGAGGGGGTGATAAAAGGGCATAAGGCCTGGGTTGATAACGCTAGTCCGATCCCATCAGCCACCAAGCGGTGGGCATAAAAAAGCCCCAGCATGGTCTGCCAGGGCCCAGAGGGAACGTGATGGCTGCGCAGTTGACCGCACAGCCATGGCGGCAGTTACTCGATCAACGGCTCTTGCTGAAGATCTGATCCCAAAGACCACCCTTGCCGAAGAACTTTTTGTTCACCGACGCCCAACCACCGAAGGAGTCAACGGTAAAGGTCTCAACCTGCTGGAACTTGCCCCGGGCATAGGCCTTACCTTCAGCCGTGACAGGGCGGAAGCCATTGTTCACAAAGGCTTTCTGGGCTGCAGGGGTATAAAGAAATTTGGCGAAGGCTTCGGCAACCTTGCGGTTGCCGTGCTTCTTCACATTCTTATCCACCACCGCGATGGGGCCCTCAATCAGGATGTTGGGACTTGGCAGTTTGTAGGGAACGGTCCACTCACCAGTCTTCCTGGCCAAGATGGCTTCATTTTCGTAATTGAGAAGTACATCACCCTTACGGCGCTTCACAAAGGTGTCGGTGGCTTCGCGGGCATCCTTGGGCAGGACGTCGACGTTTTTATACACAGTGGTGAGATATTTTTTCGCCTGGGCATCGGAGCCACCTGTCTGGGTGACCGAACCATAGAGGCCTAGGAAATTCCAGCGGGCACCACCAGAGGTTTTGGGGTTAGCTGTCACCACGTCAACATCCTTGTTGTCGAGGTCCTTCCAGGTTTTGATCTTCTTGGGGTTAAGGGGCCGTACAAAGAAGGCCACCACTGAGTTGGTGATGATCGAGTTGTTGGGGTTTTCCTTCTGCCAACCCTTATCGATCAGGCCGGCATCTTGAACTTTCAGCACATCGCCTTCGAGAGCCAAGCCCACCAAGTCGGCCTCAAGGCCATCGATCACCGCACGGGTCTGGCTGCCTGAGCCGCCGTAGCTGGTTTTGATGGTGACACTCTGCCCGGTCTTCTTCTTCCAATCAGCCTGGAAGAGGGGAATGATCTGGTCGTAGGCGGCCTTCGTAACCGCATAGCTCACCAGCAGGATTTCCTGCTTGCCACCCGCTGCGGGGCCGGCCAAAGCAGGGGAGCCAAACAAGGCAGGGGCACCAGCTGCTGCGAGGGCAGCGGCGGCAATACCGGCGCCGAGCCGGCGAGAGAGAGAAGAGGCGATGAGATCCACGCAAAACCGATTGGACTGATTGGGAATATAGGACAACCCGGAGGCCTCCCTCGTATTCCCGACTACACCACCGGGGAATGCGGTTATTGTGAACCGGAGGCCTGGCACAACGTGGCATTTAGCTCCAAAACCGACTACGGCCTCGTCGCCCTAATCGAACTCGGCAGCACCTACCCCTCCGGCGGTGTAATGCAGGTGGGCGAAATTGCCGCAAGGCAAAGCATTCCCGACCGCTACCTGGAGCAAATGCTCACCACCCTGCGGCGGGGCGGGATCCTGCGCAGCATCCGAGGCCCGAAGGGGGGCTATCAGCTGATGCGGGCCCCATCCGAGGTGCTTGTCGCCGACGTCGTGAACTGCCTGGAGGGAGAGGGATCCCCGAAAGACACACCCACCAGACCCACCTCTGAATTCCAGGTCCTGCTCGAGCTCGACCAGCAGCTCGAGGCCGCCAAACAAGCCCTGCTGAAAAGCACCAGCCTTCAAGACCTGATCGATCGCCGCGACGCCCAGAGCCAGGAACAGGCGATGTACTTCATCTAAGCGCCAGGGAAAAGCGCCAGAAAAGACTTAATACCCCGCAAGCCCGATTGGGTATAGGGATTTTTAGCTGCTATGGTTTTTGCAGCTTCTTTTGATGCGATGCCGAACTGTTGTTGTCAGCGAATGCCCTAGGCCAGCCCCTTGGTGGCCGTGCCCTTCAGCCATGACCTCTTCGCATCCGCTCTGCCATGACCGCCTCCCTGCTCGGGCCCACCCTCCGCCTCTCGTTTCCCGCCAACGATTCCCTGCCGCACACCCTCTACTGGAAGATTGAAGAGGGGTATGTGCGCACCTTTGCCTGGGATGCCGAAGGCGACACCATTACCCTCGGCATTTGGGGACCTGGCGAATGGGTCACCACTGCTTTTTCCTCCAGCCAGGCCATCGAACTGCAATGCCTCACACCAGTGGTGGCAACCCAGTTCCAGCCCACAGCAGCCGACATCGACCAACTGCTGCGCCGCCAGGTCCAAAACATCGAAGAAATCTTCCAGCTCAACCGCATCCGATCCGCTGATCAACGGCTCCTGGCCCTGCTCACCTGGATTGGCGGCCGTTTTGGCCAAGTCAGTGCCAGCGGATACCGGCTCTCCCTCAAAGAACTCAACCTCACCCACCAATCCCTGGCTGAGCTCTGCGGCCTCACCCGCGTCACCGTCACCAAGGCCCTGAGCCGTTACCGCGAAATCGGTACCCTCCAAAAACTCAGCCCAGAAGACTGGTTCATTCCCAGGCCTGCGCTGTTTCCAGGCTTCGCCTAAGGAGAGATAACCGATGAATACCTCCCTGATTGAACGGGCCTATCCCAACAACGCGCCTGCTCTGTTGACCTTGACGTTTAAGAACGGCGAGGTGCTGCGCAGGCAAAGCCCCCTGGTCCTGATGCAATACCTCAGTGATCCCCGGCTGTCCTCATTTGAGCCCGAGATGCAATATTGCAACCGACAAACAACAAGCCGGCCCTAGGGCTGCAGCTGGAGGTGTTGCTAGAGAGCCGCCAAGACCTAAATGCTGTAGTCGGGCACAAACGAACGGGCTTCGCGGCTGCGGATGTGCAACTGCCGGCCCACTTCAAGGCTGGTGTAATTGATCTGATCCCGGGGAATCTGGGCCATCACCAATTGGCCATCGGCTAGGGCCAGCTCGGCTTGGAGATCCCGGCCCATATGGCTGAGCCGCCGCAATTCCACGGGGACCGTGCCGTCTTGGGCCTCGATAAACACCTCCACATCGTGGGGGCGCACAAACATCTGGCCATGGCCTTCTAAATACTGGCCTGCGAACTGACCAGCGCCAACGCCCACCTGAATCGCGCCTTGGGGCAGCACGTTCACAGCCCCGATAAAGCTCATCACAAAGGGCGTAGCCGGGTGGTCGTAAATCTCCGCCGGCGTGCCGATCTGCTCCACCTTGCCGTGGTTCATCACCACAATCTTGTCGGCCACTTCCATGGCCTCCTCCTGGTCGTGGGTCACGATCACAGTGGTGACGTGCATCTCATCGTGGAGATTGCGCAGCCAGGCCCGCAGCTCCTTGCGCACCTTGGCATCGAGGGCACTGAAGGGCTCATCGAGCAGCAGCACCCGGGGCTGCACCGCCAAAGCCCTGGCTAAAGCCACCCGCTGGCGCTGACCACCGGAAAGCTGGGAGGGGTAGCGGCTGCCATAGCCCTGGAGTTGCACCAATTCGAGCAGCTCATCCACCCGACGCCGGATCGCCTCCTTTTTCCAACGGCGCAGTTCAAGGCCAAAGGCCACGTTTTGACGCACGGTGCGGTGCTTAAACAGGGCGAAATGCTGGAAAACAAAACCCACTTCCCGGTCTTGCACCGAGCGCTCGGTGGCCTCTTCTCCGGTAATCCAGATGCGGCCTTGATCGAGCTGCTCAAGGCCAGCAATCAAACGCAGCAAGGTGCTTTTGCCCGATCCCGAAGGACCGAGCAACGCCACCAACGAACCGGTGTCCACATCGACACTCACGTCATCGACGGCCCGGAAATCGCCAAAGTTCTTGGTGACACTGGAAACCCGGATTCCCATCGAGTCTGAGCGGTCGAAAAGATTGGAACAGTTTGGCCCCTCGACAGCCTCAAGAGGCCCCATCAAGAGCGTTGCAACCCTACAGGAAACTCCGTAAACACGGTCAAGAACCGTTGTTTAGCCGTGACGCCGGTGTTACGGTCGCGTCTGAAGGATTTTCGGCGCCATGACTGCTGTCCTGCCGCGCCAACGGCGCCCAAAACGCTTCCCAGTGGTCAAGCTACCGAGCTGGTCGTGGCGGGTCACCTGGCTCTATCTGGGTTTGGTGCTGTTTTTACCCCTGGGGGGCATGCTGCTCAAGGCGGCTGGCGTTGGGCCCTCAGGCTTTTGGGAAGCGGCCACCAGCCCCGAAGCGGTGGCCACCTACAAGGTGAGTTTTGGGCTCGCCTTCCTGGCCAGCATCGTGAATGGGGTGTTTGGCCTGGTGATTGCCTGGGCCCTGATTCGCTGTCGCTTCCCGGGCCAAAAGCTGCTTGATGCCCTGATCGATTTGCCCTTCGCGTTGCCCACGGCCGTGGCGGGCCTGGCCCTTACGGCCGTCTACAGCCAGGAGGGCTGGCTGGGGGGGCCGCTCTACAACCTGTTTGGCATCAAGGTGGCCTTCACCTCTCTTGGGGTGGCCATCGCCATGGTGTTTATTTCCCTCCCCTTCGTGGTGCGCACCGTCGAACCGGTGCTTCGCGCCCTGGAAAAGGAGCAGGAAGAAGCTGCCTGGTGCCTCGGTGCCAGCAAGGGGCAAACCTTCTGGAGGGTGGTGCTGCCCCAGCTGACGCCGGCGATCCTCGCTGGCGTGGCCCAGGGCTACAGCAGGGCCGTTGGCGAATACGGCTCGGTGGTGATGATCTCCAGCAACGTGCCCTTCAAAGATCTGATCACCCCCACCTTGATCGTGCAGAAACTGGAGGAATACGACATCAATGGCGCCACCGTGATCGGCACGGTGATGCTGCTCTTCTCACTAGTCAGTCTGCTTGCCATCAACCTGATCCAGGTTTGGGGTCAGCGCTACCAAGGCAATTAAACCCATGGCCTTTGTTACTCCCCCCTTAGTCGATGTTCAGCCACCCAAATGGGTGAAGCCCAGCTTCGGCGCCAAGGTCAAATCCGCCACCCCCGGATTGATCGTGGTGGTTGCCTGCCTCTATGTGGCGGTGGTGATCCTGCTACCAGCCGTATCCGTGGTGGTTCAGGCGTTCGCCAAAGGGGTTGGGCCCTTCCTGAAAAACTTCGAATCTGAAGATCTGCGTTCCGCCCTGAGGCTCACCCTGATCACGGCCTGCATTGCCGTTCCGGCAAATACGGTGTTTGGCCTGGCGGCCGCAACGGCGATTGCCCGCAAAAAGTTCAAGGGCAAGGCCTTGCTGCTGAGCGTGATCGACTTGCCCTTCTCAATCTCGCCGGTGGTGGTGGGCTTGATGCTGGTGCTGCTCTATTCGCCCACCCATGGCCTGCTCGCCGGCGTGGTGAACAGCCTGGGCTGGAAGATCATCTTTTCCACGCCTGGAATTGTGCTGGCCACGATCATCGTGACCTTCCCATTTATGGCCAGAGAGGTGATTCCCCTTCTGGAGGAGGAGGGCTGGGAGCAAGAAGAAGCCGCCAAAACCCTTGGAGCCTCCGACTGGCAGGTGTTTTGGAAGGTCACCCTGCCCTCGGTGCGCTGGGCGGCCCTCTACGGCCTGATCCTCACCACAGCCAGGGCTTTGGGGGAATTTGGGGCCGTATCGGTGGTGAGCGGCAACATCGCCTCCCAGACCCAAACCCTGCCCCTGTTTGTGGAGGATGCCTACAAGCAATACAACACCGAATTGGCCTTTGGCGCGGCCCTGGTGCTGGGGGGCGTCGCGGTGGTCTCGCTGCTGCTGAAGTTGCTCGTGGAGCGGCTCCTCGAGCAAGACAAAAATGCGCGCAGCCTCGAATCAGAAACCCTTTAGCTCCCAAGCGATGTAACTCGAACTACACGCTGGGGCGCCGCAACGTTGCCAGAGCAACGCCCCATACCTCGGTTAATCAATAGGGTTTACGGGCTTCCTTCGCGAAGCCTTCCTATCGGTGTGAGGACCCGATGAATCTTTCCAAAAAGCTTGTGCTGGCCATTGCCGGCACAAGCCTGGTGGCCCCTGCGGCCGCATCTGCCCAAGAGATCGCTTCGCTGAACGGCCGCGCCGCAGTTTCGAGCTACACCCAGCAGCAAGTCGAAGACCGCTTCATGGCCTGGGATGCCAAGAACCAGGTCACCAGCGTCAACCAGTTCTCGGATGTGCAGCCCACCGACTGGGCCTACCAAGCCCTGAGCAACCTGGTGGAGAAGTACGGCTGCGTGGCCGGCTATCCAGACGGCACCTTCCGGGGTGGCCATTCCCTGAGCCGCTACGAAGCTGCCGCCCTGCTCAATTCCTGCTTGGATCGGGTCACCGAAGCGACCGACGAGCTGCAAAAACTGCTCAGCGAATTCAAAGTCGAGCTCGCCACCCTCACGGGTCGGGTCGACAAGCTGGACAAAAAAGTCGGCAAGCTGGAAGCCCTTCAGTTCTCCACCACCACCAAACTCAAGGGTGAAGTCAACTTCATCCTGGGCGGGATTCCTGGGTATAGCAGCTTCACGAATTCAGGCCCCGCCGCTGGAGCGAATAAAGGCAACAACAATAAGGCTGGAGTCAACGGCTCCAAGAAGACTCAAGGGAACACCACCTTTAACTACGATGTCAAGCTGAGCTTTGACACGAGCTTCTCAGGCCAGGATTTACTGAAAACACGCCTGCGCGCAGGCAATTTCTCGGCCCTGCCCTTTGGCAGTGCTTCCCAGCCCTTCAAACTCGATAAAGCCGATACCAGCAATGATTCGGTTTACATCGATCGTCTGTACTACACCTTCCCGTTGGCAAGGATAAGTCGATCAAGTTGACAGCCGGCGCCCTGGTTCGCAACACCGAACTCAGCTGGATCCCCACGGCCTACAACGCCACTGTTCTCGACTTCTTCACCACTGGAGGTGCCCCAGGAACCTATAACAAAGCCACCGGCCAGGGCTTTGGCTTCCAATGGAAGCAGAAGGTTGCCAAAGGCAAGCCTGCTTGGTTAATTAACACCAACTACGTTGTTGCAGGCAACAACGGCCTTGCAGGAGACGGCACTCAGGGCACAACCACTAAACAAGGTGCCTCCGGTGCGGATAGCAACTACGGCGTCTTCAACTCCCAATCCGGCCTGAACTGGTTGACCCAGGTTGGCTACGCCGCCTCCAACTGGGGAGCTGCTGTTGCCTATCGGTACGGAACTGCAGGATCCAGCGTGCGGGATGGCAATGGGTTAGCTGGAGCGAGTCTGCTGCTAAATCAGAGCTCCAACTCAATCTCGGCAAACGCCTACTGGCAACCGATTAAGACGGGTTGGTTCCCCTCGATTAGTGCTGGCTACGGCTACAACTGGGTCGATGGTGCGAACTATGGGGCAAGTACAACTACCGCAACCAGTGGAAAATCAACAGGAGGGGCGAATTCTTCAGCGTCCTGGTTTGCCGGTTTCCAATGGGATGATGCCTTCATCAAGGGAAATGCTGCAGGTATCGCCTTTGGTCAGCCTGCCTTCTCTAATACACCAGCCCAGTCTGATCCTTGGTTGGTTGAATGGTTCTACCGCTTCAAGGTGTCCGACAACATCTCCATCACACCCACCCTCTTCTACGGAACAGGTATCTCCAACACCCGTTCGGGCTCTTCAGGTGGCGGCTCGGGCAACAGTGCCAATGGCAGTACGTACAACGGCCTCGGTGGCGTGATCCAAACCACCTTCAGGTTCTGATCTTCCGATCAGCTCAAGAAGGGCATCAGATCACTCAAGCTCTCCTCACTCAAACACTCGCACTCCTCACAGCACGTCCTCATAGCCGCTTCCCACCCTGGGTTAGCGGCACCTCACACACAAACCCCTCCAAGCCCCTCCATCCTCGGAGGGGCTTTTTTTATGATCCATGCCATAAACCGTACGCACAAAGCTTTAAGGCATTCATTTCCCAATCTGTTCCTCGTCAATCTGTACCTCGCCAATCTCTACCTGGCCATGGATAGCCAATCCCAAACCAGCTACCCCCGGGGAGAGGCCCTGATCGAGGTCGATGCCTTGCACTATCTAATCGACCAGGGCAACGCCAAATTGGTGGTGCTGCAGGCGACACCCACCTGGCCCTACCTGCGCCACCACCTTCCTGGCGCCAGGCAGGCTTGGCGACCAGAGCTAGGGCCCCAGGCCTTTGAACGCTGGGCCAGGAGGCAAGGAATCGATAACGACTCCCACGTTGTCGTCGTCGATACCCGCTACGACGCCACCCACCTGTGGTGGTCCTTTCACCACCACGGCAAAAACGATGTGCGGGTGCTGAATGGGGGTCTGCAGGCCTGGCGATCGGCCGGGCTACCGATCGAGCGGGGGCCCATAGGGCAACTACGCCGCCCTGGCAATTTCACAGCCCAGGCGGGGTTGGGGTTTGTGATCGCAAGCACCGAGCTGGTGCGTGACTCCCAAAGCAACCCCAACCTGCGCCTCTGGGATACCCGCGAGCCGGAAGAATGGAGCGGAGCCAAACGGAAGTGGGGCGCCAAGCGGGCCGGCCGCATTCCCTGGAGCACCTTTTTAAGCTGGAAGACCTTTCGTCACAGCGACAGCGAAGGGACGACCTTTCGTTCGGCGGAGGCCATCAGCGCTGCCATCGAATGCCATGGGCTTGATCCCGCCCAGCGGCACATCTTCTACTGCCAATCCGGCGTGCGCACCACCACGGCAATCTTTGCCCTCTACCTGATGGGCTGGGATCCAGCCCATCTCATCAACTACTGCGGATCCTGGATCGAATGGAGCCGGGATCCGGCCAATCCGATCCAGATCGGCCCCTGATCAGCGGTTGGGCTGGGGGGTCGTGCGCAGGTAGGGCTTCACCTCGGTGACGCCCTTGGGGAATTTGGCGCGGGCGTCCTCGGTGGAGATCGAAGGCACCACAACCACGTCTTGACCGTCCTTCCAGTTCACCGGGGTGGCCACCGAATGGTGATCGGTAAGCTGCAGCGAATCAATCACCCGCAGAATCTCATCGAAGTTGCGGCCCGTGCTCGCGGGATAGGTGATAAGCAGGCGCAGCTTTTTGTTGGGATCGATGATGAACACCGAGCGCACGGTGAGGTTGTTGAGGGCGTTGGGGTGAATCAGCCCGTAGAGGTCGCTCACCTTCTTATCGCCATCGGCCAGGATCGGATAGTCGACCGTGGTGCCCTGGGTTTCATTGATGTCGGGGATCCAGCCCTTGTGGCTTTCAGCCGTATCCACACTCAGAGCCAGGGTTTTGACATTGCGCTTCTCCCATTCGCTGCGCAGCTTGGCCACCTCGCCCAACTCGGTGGTGCACACCGGCGTGAAATCGGCGGGGTGCGAAAAGAGCACCACCCAGCTAGCCCCCGCGAAGTCGTAGAGGTTGATGGGCCCCAGCTGGGAGTCCTGGGTGAAATCGGGGACGGTATCGCCGAGAAGCAGGGTCATGGGGGGGTCAGCTTAAAAAAACAATCCTGAAGGCGACCCCTACCTCGTGAGGTGTTTTCGGCCACATCGACCCAGCCCGATCGGGCATGGGCCAGGCAGAATGTGTGGATGGTCCAGATCACAGCTGCCGCAGAGATCGAGCAACGTCTCCAGCAGATGGCAGCTGAGATCCAGCTGCAGATCCCTGGTGCAGAGGTGCGACTGTTTGGTTCCAGGGCGCGAGGGGAGGCCACCCCTGATTCCGATATCGATCTGTTGATCACCACGAGCGACGTCTGGCTAGCTGCCCACGACCGCTTGCAAGTGCTTGCATCACTGTGGCGTTCTCTAGCTCACCACAGAATTCCGGTTGATTTACTGCTGTATTCCCAGAGCCAGGTGGCCCAGAAACGCAGCTGGAGCTCCCATGTGATCGCTCGGGCGTTGCAAGAGGGTCGGGTGATCAATGGCTAGCCCTGAGGTGGACAACTACCTCAACATCGCCGCGCGCGACTGGATCGCAGCGGAGGTTCTCATTCATCCAAAGGTGGCCCAGGAAAACTGGGGTTTCCAACTGCAACAGGCCATTGAAAAGACGCTTAAGGCTTGGCTTCTTCTCAAGGGTGGGCAGCCTCCCCTCACCCACAACCTCACCGTTCTTTTTCAGTTGCTGGCCGACCTTGGCGAAGATGTTGATCGCTATCTGCCCCTAGAAATCTTCTCCGCCTATGCCGTGCAGTTTCGGTATGACGATGCTGGTGATCTACCTCCACTGGATCAATGCCATTGGCAGCAAGAAGTTCACCAGCTCATGGCCCATGTCAAGTCCCAAGGCGGTTAGGGGTCCCGCAAGGCTGGGCTGGCGCTGAAAAGCAAACAGATCAATTGGCGCTCAGCGCTGGCCGAGCAACTCCTCCCAGGTGATCGGGCCACTGGCCTTGGTGGCTAGGGGTTTTGCGGCGAGGGAGCAACTCGGGAAACGGGTCTTGGTGGTGCTGACAAAGGCTTGACGCTGGGGCAGCAAAAAAAAGGGAAATTGAAACGACATGACAACAGTGAGAACTATGAAAACGCACCGCAGAGGCTTCTAACCTTTCCAGGACAGATTCTGAGGAGATTGGACCTACCGCAGGTCTTGACGCGCAGGGCGTGCGGATCCTGGTCCAACAAATGAACTATAGCGGCATTCCAGCCAAACATGGACATGCCGGCGGGAGGGGGCCATCAGACCCACTCGCACTCGCAGCCCCCACCCCCACTCCAGCCGCCCTGGATTGGCCTGGCTGAGACCAAACGTCAACCAATGACAGCGGCGTAGGAAATCATTAAAAAGTTGACAACAATATAACTGTACATGTAAATCGGCAAGTAAATCTTGCGATCCATGCGCTGGGCCATATCTTCGCTGCCAGCCTGGGCGCGAAGATAACTAATAATCGCCAATATGCTAGCAACCAAGATATAAAGTATGGCCACAATATGGATGGAGTCGGTCAGGGTCACGTCCTCAGACATTCCCAAGGTTGACGCAGCCTGCTGCATGTTCACAATGGCAGCAAACAAGCAGCCAACCAAAAGTCCAGTGCGACCGCTCACAATGTCGGGCTCACGCATGTCAAGCATGAATGCCATGCCAGCGATTGCCACGGCCGCGTAGACACCAGCGCACAGCTTTAAAAAGCTGGTGACCCTGGCCCTCTGGAGGGTGATCTCAACTGTGACGCGGCTATAGCTGTCGTCCTTGTTCAGGCCCTTATCAGGCCGGCCAAAATTGGTTGAATACTGGTGGCTTCCTTCATTAATCACAAAATCCTTGGCAATCCAGTCAGCATTATTGATACTTGGGTTAAATCCAGAGTGGCGGTAGTCCGGGGTAAAAACAAAACTATTTGAATTACCATTGAGGGCCTCAAATTCGAATCTGATCATGTGGCGATCGAAGGGAAAGTTCTTGGCCGACCAGCGGCTACATGAACATCTCTGGCAACATATATTCCAAGCATGACAGGAAAGTTGGAATGACCGTATCCGGGGTTGCCGCTAAGGCGGCCCGAACCGATGAACGAACGGCCGCTGGGGCTGCGAGATTATTGGTGATTTCATTTGCTAAGATATTATCAGAGATAGCTAAAGCGCCATCAGGGATGGCCAACGTCAACGCGGCTTGCGAAGTTGTTCCAACAGACAGCCGAATACTTAAGATCAGTCTTGACTGAGGCTCGTAGTCAGCTCTATAATCGACTGATCTCTTTTTCAAAGCGATTTGCGCTCCGAAACGCTATCAATCCCCTCGATGTCCGCCATGCCTGTAAACCTCATTGACTGTTCGGCGCCGGATCTCGTGATTGAAAAAGTTTTCCACCATTGTCAGCAACGGGTACGGTTTCGCTTTGAAGGATCACTGGACAGTTGGCCCAAGATCCAGCAAGGATTAAGACTCTGCGAAGAGGTGGAACACGTACGCTTTAACAGATGGGCTGGCTGCTTTGTAGTGAAGTTAAAGAATCAAGCTGAGATCGATCCGCTGAAGTGGCTACGGAATCTCCCTACTGCTCTTCCTACTCTGGACAATCTTGCCGAAGAACAGGTCCCCACATCGGCGGGCAATCTCAGTAATTATGACGGAAATACGGAAGAAAACTTTGTCCCCAGCCGCGTCATTTTGCCGCTGAGCTCTCTGGTTATCGCGCTGCTTGCCGGCCCTCTGTCACTACCACCTCTAGCTGTGGCGGGCTTTATTTTGATTTCATCTCATTTAACCTTCAAACGAGCTTGGCAGGGCATTGAAGAGGAGCGAAAGATTAACGTTGATTTCCTCGATGCGGTGGCCGTTGTCCTCCACAGCCTGGAGGGCTTTATGGTCGGACCGGCGATGATGATCACGATGATTGAAGGTGGCGAAGCAGTTCGCGACGCCACCCAGAGGACAGCACGTTCAGCCAATACTGATCTGTTGGCCAGCCTGCAAACAGATGTACGTTTGCTATTGGACGGCACAGAAGTTATTGTGCCAAGCGCCAGCCTTAATTCCGGCGACCTAATAGCCCTATTCCCCGGTGATCAAATCCCTGTGGATGGCAAGGTAGTAAGTGGTGAGGCATCCTTAGATGTGGTGAAGCTCACTGGCGAATCAGTGCCGCGCCACGCCGGGCCAGGCGACGAGATTTTAGCTGGATTCCTCCTACTTGAAGGCAACCTAATCGTCGAAACGTTAGCGGTGGGCAAAGCTACACGCGTGGGACAGATCACGGCGATGATCGAATCAGCCCCCGTGTATGACACCCGCGTTGGAAATCTGGCGAGCCAAGTGGCAAACCAATTCGTGATGCCTATCATTGGATTATCAGGGCTTTCACTTTTACTCAGCGGTGGCAACGTCGCCCAAGCAGCCTCCTTACTCTTGTTCGATTTGGGCTCGGGCCTACGAGTTTCTGTTCCAACCGCAATTATGGCGGCACTCACCCGCGCAGGAAGCCAGGGTCTACTGATCCGCAGCGGTCGCGCACTAGAACAGCTAGCTGACATCGATGTTGTGGTGTTTGACAAGACCGGCACCCTTACCCAAGGACATCCCTCAGTTGTGCATGTGGAGCTTATGGGAAGCGGCTTCACCATCGAAAGACTGATACAACTTGCCGCATCGGCAGAACAGGGATTGAACCATCCATTAGCCGAGGCAATCGTCAGATATTCCGAAAAGCTGCGCCAAAAAACTGTCGGCTGCGATGAATGGGATTACCGAATCGGCCAGGGTGTAGTCGCCCGCATCGATGGCCACTATGTGATGGTTGGGAATGCCAAACTGCTGTTTGAAGAGCAACTAACACCGGCAATACCAGCGCCGCACCCTAAGTATGAAACTGCAACTCCGGTCTATCTGGTAATCGATGGAACAGTGGCCTGTGTAATCTACGCCACAGATGCTTTGCGCGCAGATAGCAAAGCTATGGTGGCCGAACTCCACCGGCGAGGAATCCAGGCCCACATGCTCACCGGTGATGTCAGCAGCGTGGCCCACGCCGTGGCCAAGAGTCTTGGCTTGTGTCCTGAAGAGGTGCACGCAGATGCTCTGCCAGATGAGAAAGCAAAGCTGGTGCAACAGCTCAGCCAGAAGGGATACAAAGTAGCTTTTGTTGGCGATGGCATCAATGACTCGGCTGCTCTGGCCTATGCCGATGTTTCTATCTCCTTTGCATCCGGAAGTGATCTGGCTCGCGAGACCGCCGATATCGTACTTACCAACGATAAAGTTTCAGATCTGATCGTAGCCCATGATCTGGCACTTGAAACCTTTGGTCTCGTCAAGCAGAACATAAGTCTCGTGGGTGTCCCGAACATAGCGGCTCTGTTATTCGGAACTTTCCTCCCTATTAGCCCATTCGCCGCCGTGTTGATCAACAACGGCTCTTGCCTGCTAGCAGCGGCTAATGCCTTACGTGTGCTCAGCTTCAGACCACGCTCGTTGACACCGGAAGTAAGTTGATTAGCAACAATGATTGAAAGATGGTGTAAGTGGACCACGCCAAGTCACGCATTCCTGACAAGCAAGGGTAAAATCAGTCGGCAGCAAGCAGGCCTTCATAGAGTAAAGTTCTAAAGACAAAAGCTTGTTCAAGCCAAAGATGGATGTCAAGTATTTGGCAGAAACCATTCCCTCGGCGATTGCAATTGCTGTTTCAACAACATTTGACGATACAATTTATCTGACCGGATTCTTCAGCGAATGCGGCAGAAAAATCAGGCCTGCCAACGTAATCCTTGGCGAGCTTCTTGGCTTTAGCCTGTTGATGGCAATTAGTTTAGCTACAGGACATCTGCTTTCACAAAAAATATCAGCCTCTACGACGGGCTGGCTGGGCATACTCCCTATAATAGTTGGAATTTACGGATTTGTTAGTTTTACACGAAGTGAAGAAATACAGTCAACCGGAACAACTAACGGCGATTCCCCGGTTGCGCTTCCTATCCACAAGGATGGCTACAACACAACTAGGCTTGAATCAACTCAGGCCAGCTGTCAATCGCCTCTCTTTGATCGTCGCAGCTATTTAGTTGCTGCAATTGCAATTGCAAATGGATCCAATAATCTCGCTATTTATATTCCAATATTTGGCAATAGCAGTATTGAAGCTTCTTTATTGATTGCCGGAATTTGTTATATTGCAGTTTGCGGATGGATTTTTCTCTCTTACCGTCTCACCCACTTGCCTGTCGTGGGAAAAGTACTGAGTCGATATGCCAGTAATATTTTTCCTTTCGTACTGATTTGGCTTGGCTTTCGCATTCTCCATCAGAGTGGAACATTAACCCTGCCATGATAGCAGCAGTATCCTCTCATCTCTAATCCCTTAAAAGCTTGAGTCGAAGGCCCGATTCTCTTCACCGAAGCGAAGTTATAATACTGACCAGATTTATCGAAACTACTTGTTGACAATCATTTAACATCCTGAAGGCCTTCGCGACTGTTGCGGCAGTCTGGCTGCACCTTCGAAGGCTTCTGGTCTCCGGATCTGTGGCATGCATCAGATGGAGCAGGTGCTGCGGTGGCAGATCGGAAATGAGAGGGAGGGGTCTGATTAAACAGAGGACCTGCGCCTCTCTGCCCAGCAAAGTAGCTTAAGACGTAATGCTTCTTGACCACTGACGTTGGGTAGGTCCCCCCAAGCGGTTTTCTTTTGAGCGGTGAAAGGTCCCATGCAGCCCAATCCAAAGGTTGCTTAGTACGTAAG
>Ga0207954_1000279_pt1 | contig 16681 bp, 14 predicted proteins | sample CryBogmetaGMA0M_FD_184547 | JGI IMG/M metagenome (GOLD analysis project Ga0207954, IMG submission 184547) | Freshwater microbial communities from Crystal Bog, Wisconsin, USA - MA0M (SPAdes) | ecosystem: Environmental > Aquatic > Freshwater > Lake | place: Crystal Bog, Wisconsin, USA | collected... | reverse complement strand
GTGACGGTGGACGACGTCGTCCACTTCATGCTCTGGTTCCGCCGGGGCATCGCCGACGGGCTCGACCGCAGGCAGGCCACGATGCTCGCCTACAAGGGCTGCGCCCGCGCGATGTATCAGAGCTGGGGCGTGATCGGCATCGGGCTGTCGGTGTTTTCGCTGTCGCCGTTCGGGCCCACACAGCGGTTCGGGCACATGATGCTGTCCATGCTCACGATTGCCCTCGTCGGCAACCTCGTCCTCATGCCCGCGCTCCTCTCCGGACCGCTGGGCGCCTTGTTCGCCTGGAGCGTGCAGCGGATCGAGCGGAAGAAGGCCGCCAAGGAAGGCAAGCGCCGGGTGATCACCGACCCGGGCAGCGATACGATCCCCGCTCCCCACGTGACGCCAGGTCCCGCCAAGCACGTCGTGCACGCCTGACGCCCCGCCACGTCCACGGTGGTAGAGTTGGGGGATGACGACTCCCGCCTTTCCTACCGCCCCCCTCGCCTCGAGCCTTTCTTCGGGCCTCCCCACGGCGACCGTGGCTCTCAAGCCAAAGCGGGCCAGGCCCTTCTTCGGCCGCCACCCCTGGGTGCTCGACTCCGCCGTGGCGAAGGTCGAAGGCAGCCCAGCTGACGGCGACGTGGTCGATCTGGCCACACACGATGGGCACTTCGTGGCCCGCGGCCTCTGGAACTCCCGGAGTCGGATTCGGGTCCGTCTCTATGCGTTCGACGCGGCAACGAAACTCGACGACGCCTTCTGGCACGGGCGGCTCACAGCGGCGATCGCCCTGCGTCGCCACCTCGGCCTCGATGACCCTGCCGGTGCGGCTCGCCTGGTGAACAGCGAGGGGGATGACCTCTCCGGCTTGATCGTCGATCGCTACGGCGACTACCTCGCCGTGCAGGTGACGGCGCTGGCGATCGCGACCCGCCTCGAGACGATCTGCGACGCTCTCACTACGGCGCTGGCGCCGAAGGGAATCCTGCTGCGGGGTGCGGAGCGGGGGCTGGCGAAGCTCGAAGGTCTCGCGATGCCCGACCTGGTGATCCGCGGCACTGCCCCTGCGGGCCCGATCTTCGTGCAGGAGCACGGCATCAAGTTCGGCGTGGACCTCGCCGAGGGGCAGAAGACGGGCTACTACCTCGACCAACGAGACAACCGTCAGGCGGCTGCCCGGCATGCCCGGGGTCGGCGCGTGCTCGACATGTTCTGCTACTCGGGCGGCTTCGCCGTGGCCTGCGCCGTGTCGGGCGGCGCGCGAAGCGTGCTGGCGGTCGACGCGAGCGATAAGGCGGCGGCGCTGGCGCGGGCCAACGCCGACCTGAATGGCGCCGCCAACGTCGCCGTCGAGGCGGTGGATGCCTTCGAGAAGCTCGATTCGCTGGCCGCGGCAGGGGAGCGGTTTGGGATGATTGTGCTCGATCCGCCCAAGTTCGCCCGTAGCCGGGCGACGGTCGACGACGCCTTGCGGGCCTACCATCGCATCAATCGCGTAGCGGTCGGCCTCCTGGAGCCCGGCGGCATTCTCGTGACGTGCTCCTGCTCGGGCTCCGTGACCCGCGACGACTTCCACCAGATGCTGTCCGGCGTCGCCCAGCGGTCCGGCCGCTCGGTCCAGATCCTGGAGAGCCGTGGGGCCGCCGCCGACCATCCGGTGAACGCCAGCTGCCTCGAGGGCGAGTACCTCACCTGCGTGATCGCCCGCGTGGCATGAGGCGGGCTGCCCGCCACAGCTCGCTCAGGGGATTTCGAAGCTCAGGGGATTTCGAACCGGAAGAGCTGCTCGCCGCACCGAAAGTGGCAGTGCGGCGTCAGCGTCACCGAACTCGTCGACACCCAGACGCCGTTGCGGGTCGTTTCCGCCACGATGAGCCATGTCCCGTCTCGCTGCCGCACGAGCTGGGCGTGACGATCGGCGATCAGCGGATCATCGAGTTCGAGATCGGCGCCGCCACCGGCACGGCCGATCGAAACTGAATCGCTCCGCAGCGGCACCTCGATGCCATGTGCTCGCTGCGTGGCCTCCACCAGCACGGGCCAGACCGATTGCGGCAGCGATGAGGAGTCGAACAGGGTGGCCGCGCTAGGAGAAGCACCGCGGCGGGCCACCAGCGGATTCCGCAGGCGGAAGCGGCGGGAACCGAGGACCACGATCGCCTCGGTATGAAACACCGCTCGCACCACGCGAGCGAACGTGCCGTTCACGCTGCCGAGGTCGACCAGTTGCCACTGAAAGCTCCCCTTCCAGGGAACGCGCCGGATCTCGGCGTGCATGCCGGAGATCGCCGGGTCGTTGGGAAACACGAGGTCTCCGGAGGTGCGGCCGATCGTGAAGGTCTCGCCCCGCAGCCGCACCTCTTCCCCGCGCTGCTGCGAGCCGTCGTCCAGCGCGGTCAGGACCGGCACGGCAGGTCGGAGGATGGGGCGAAAGTCGTGCGTGTCTTCTTTCGAGTATGCCGTGGCGGCAGCCGGATGGGACGGATCGCTCCCCAGAATCCACTTCAGAGCACGACGATCTTCCATCTCCGGCGGCGGATGATCGCCGGCTGTCCGGTCGCGTTCGGTTTCGTCAGCCATTCGCGCAGCCCTCTTCCGCCACCTGGTGATACCAGAAAGTCTACGCACCGCCCCCCCGACTTGGCGTCGGGCTTCCGTCGGTCTACGCTGGACGGCGGGGCAAGATGGAGGTGTCCGCCTACGGGGCTCCATCCCATGCAGCGTTCCGAGTTTGGTCCCTATCGCGTCGTCCGCCTGCTTGGGCAGGGCGGAATGGGGACAGTCTACGAAGCCATCGACCCCGCCACGGGTCGCACGGTCGCCGTCAAAACTCTGCCGCTCCATCTCGCAAATGACGAGGGGGTACGGCGACGGTTCCAGTCGGAGATCGACACCCTGATGACCCTCCGCCATCCGGGCATCGCCCGCATGATCGGATTTGGCGATCAGGAAGGTGTGCCGTTCTTCGCCATGGAGTTCGTCCAAGGGCAGACGCTCGATCAACTGCTTCGCGCCGGCAGGCGGTTCACATGGCACGAGGCAGTCGTGATCGCGCTGGAAATCGTCCGCGTGCTGAAGTCGGCGCACGATCAGGGCGTGGTGCATCGTGATCTCAAGCCGGCAAACCTGATGTTTCCGCCGGCAGCTGGGGGCGGCTTCCATGTGAAGCTCACCGACTTCGGCATCGCCAAGCTCTTCGGCGAGACAGGCCATACGCGATCGGGAATGGTGATCGGCACACCGGACTACATGGCGCCGGAACAGGCGACGGGACTCACCGTCGACCACCGTGCCGACCTCTACAGCCTCGGCCTCGTGATGTTTGCCATGCTCGCGGGCAAGCCGCCCTTCCAAGGGTCGTTGGCAGAGGTGCTCGAGTGCCAGCGTTCGCGTCAGCCGCCGCGGATCTCAGCGTTGGTACCCGATGTTCCGCAGCCGCTCGATGAACTGATCGACCGGCTGCTCGACAAGTCGGCTGCCGGCCGCCCAGCCAACGCCACCATCGTGGCGCGACAACTGGCCGAGATCGTGGCATTGCCGGTGCAGCCGATCGCCCAGCCGCCCCTGCAGCCACCGCCGGTCCCGAGCCAAACCCTCGCCGACACCGATCGGTTCGCGGCGGCCCTCGACCATCTGCCCCCGACGCTCCCGGCGCATCCGTCTCCAGAACGGCATGCCCAGACAGTCGCGACCGATGCCGGCCGCCTCCGAGAGGGCCTTGAGCACCCATCGCACGACGTGACTGAGACTGGATGGTCTCGTAGCGCAGGCTCCAGCTTCACCACCGTCGAAGCAGCCACCCGCGCCGCCCGTGAGCGGGAGGAGGGGGCCGCCGGGCTGAAGTCGATGCTCATGACGATGGTGGCCCTGACCACCGTCGCCACGATTGCCATCGCCGGCTGGTGGCTGTTCCTCAGGCCGTGGCCGTGGCCCGACCCCAACGCCGAGGAGCGTACCCACGACCGAATCGTCGCGATGCTCAGCGACCCGGACGACCTTGGCGACCCCTGTCGCGAGATCAGGTCGTTCCTTGCACGCTACCCGCAGGGGCAGTTCGCAGCCACGGTCCGCGAACTCGGCCGCGAGGTCGCGCTCGACCGACTGCACAAGCTCTCCCGTCACCGGTTTCCCACATACTCCCCGAAGTCTCCCCTCGAGCGGTCGTACCTGGAGGCGATTCGGATCTCGGGTGCCGACTCCAAAGCCGCCGCCGACAAGCTCCGCGGCATGCTGGCGGTTGGTGGCGATGATCCCGGCCGCGAGCGTGCTGGGCCCGACTTCGACGATCCTTGCGCGGCGGTGGAGCAGCCCGATCCGGCCACGTGGCGGGAGTTGGCCCGTCGACAGCTTGAGATCGTCTCCCAGGTCGCAAGCCGTGAGGACGCCGCCAGGCGAAAGGAGACACTGACCGACAAGGACCGCGCCACTGACGTCCTGACTCAGGCGGCCGCCTACCAACGGGAGTTCGAGACCACCGCCGACGCCACCCGCCGGGTGGTGGCGCTGACCCGCCGGCACCAACTGCTCGAGGAGCTGGTGGAAACCTATGCCGACAAGCCCCACTGCGTGGAGCAGGTAGACGAGGCACGTCGGCTGCTCAGCGCTGACCGCTGACTGCGGGCTGCCGAACGCGGCTTAGCAGACTGTGAACAAGTCGGCCGCCGCACGACGCGGCGAGCGTCGACCCGGGAAACCCTCGGCGTTTCCTGAGGTCGACCACGTGGAAAAAGGCCATGGAGGGATTTTTCCACGGACAGCTAGAGGCGACGCAGGCGGGTGTACTCGTCGATGGTCACCGTCGTCAGTTCACCGTCGTCGCGGGCGAGGATCAGAACGTCGCTGTAGACCTTGTCGTCGGCGTTGCGGCGGAAGTGCAGCCCGTGCCGCCGCCGCTCCCGGCGGAGCACCTTGCCGGTGGTCTTCGTCGTCCAGTTGGCGGACGACCCGACCTGCACGCCGTGAATCACCTCGACGGCGTCACCGGGCTGGAGTTGCTCGTAGAGGCTGCGAGCCTCGTATTCCTCAGGCGTCATGGATCACACTTCCTTGGACTCGATCCACTTCATCATCTTCCGAAGCCCACGGCCGGTCTCCGTGAGCTTGTGCTCCCGCTCGCGACGACGCGTGCTCTTGAACATCGCGGCGCCGCCACGGTTCTCGAGGATCCAGTCGCGGGCGAACTCGCCCGAACGGATCTCCTCGAGGATCTTCTTCATTTCCTTGCGGGTCTCTTCGGTGATGATCCGCTTACCGCGGGTGTAGTCGCCATACTCGGCCGTGTTCGACACGCTGTAGCGCATGTATTCCAGGCCGCCCTGGTAGAAGAGATCCACGATCAGCTTCATCTCGTGGAGGCACTCGAAGTAGGCCATTTCTGGCTGGTAGCCAGCCTCAACGAGCGTGTCGAAGCCAGCCTTGATCAGTTCCGAAACGCCGCCACAGAGCACGGCCTGCTCGCCGAAGAGATCGGTTTCCGTCTCCTCCGCGATCGTGGTCTCGATCACGCCGCCGCGCGTGCCGCCGATGCCCTTGGCATAGGCGAGGCCGAGTTTCTTCGTCTCGGGGCTGGCGCCGGGGCCCAGCGCGATCAGGCAGGGCACGCCGCCCCCCTTCACATACTCGCTGCGAACCAGATGACCGGGGCCCTTGGGGGCGACGAGCAGGATGTCGTGGCCCGCCGGCGGCTCGACCTGGCCGAAGTGGAAGTTGAACCCGTGGCTGGCCATCAGCACGGCGCCCTTCTTGAGGTTGGGCTTGATCGAGGTCTTGTAGACATCGCCCTGGAGCTCGTCTGGCAGGAGGATGTTGATCAGGTCGGCCTGCTTGACGGCATCCTCGACGCTCATCGGCTCAAAGCCGTGCTTCTTGGCGAGGTCATAGTTCGGGCCGCCCGGACGCTGGGCAACGACCACCTTCAGGCCGCTGTCGCGGAGGTTCTGCGCCTGGGCGTGGCCCTGAGAGCCATAGCCGATGATGGCGATGGTCTTGCCCTCGAGGGCCTTGAGGTCGGCATCGGCGTCGTAGTAGATCGTGGCGGCCAAGGGATCGCTCCGGGGGTGGTGATTCGAACAGGTTCGTGGACGAGAAACGTGGATTCGGGGTGCGGGATGGCTGTTAGGCGAGCGACTCGCCCGGTGCCGTATCAGCGGCGCGGGCGCCGTCCGCGGCCTCGGTGAGTTCGCGAGTCGGCGAGCTCCCTCGCACCATGGCGATCCGGCCGGTGCGGACGAGCTCCAAAATGCCCTTGGGTCGCATCAGTTCGATGAAGCCCTCGAGCTTCTTCTCGGTGCCTGAGATCTCAACGATCACGCTGTCGGCGGCAATGTCGACGATCCGGCCGCGGAAGATCTCTGCGAGTTCCTTGACCTCGGTGCGGTCAGGACCGGGCACGGCCGCGATCTTGATGAGCATCAGGTCCCGCTCCACGTAGTTGCGGCTGCTGATGTCATCGACCCGGACGACCGTGACGATCTTCTCGAGTTGGCGGCGGACCTGATCGAGAACGCGATCGTCGCCGCGGAGCACGAACGTCATCCGCGAAAAACGTGGATCTTCGGTCTCGCCAACGGCGAGGCTGTCGATGTTGTAGCCCCGTGAGGCCAGCATGCCCGACACGTGGGCAAGCACACCGGGCACGTTCTGAACGGTGGCGGAAAGGACGTGACGCATGGGGGGCTCGCAACGGATTCCGGGCCGGGACGGGCAGGCGGTTCGGCGAAGGAGCCGTCGCTGCGGGGCAGGGCGGAGTCTAGTAAGCTTAAACCCACGCATTCAAGCCTTGGCCCGTCCGCAGGGGCCTGACAGGGGCCCCGGCCCCCCCTGTCGGCCGCTGCCCACCGAGGCACGTTGACATGGGCCGAAAAAAGCCGATAGTTTGCGGTGCTCCGCACCGTGCGGCTCCATACCCTGTTTTTGTCCCCGCGACCCCAGCGAGCGTGTAAGCGTGTCGAACGTTTTGGCCCAGGAACTGATTGAAGCCGGCGTCCACTTCGGCCACCGTGCCAGCCGATGGAATCCGAAGATGCGGCCCTATATCCACGGCCGTCGCAACCTCATCCACATCATCGACGTCCGCGAGACGATCCGTGGACTGCTCCGTGCCAAGAAGTACCTCAAGCAGGTCTCCTCGACGGGCAGCCTGATTCTGTTCGTTGGTACGAAGCGGCAGGGCGCCGAGGCGGTCGCCCGTGAGGCGGCCCGCTGCGGCATGCCCTACGTCAGCGACCGCTGGCTCGGCGGCACGCTCACCAACTTCCGCACCATTCGCAACCGGCTCGCCCGCCTCGAGGAACTCGAGACGCTGATCCCGTCGGAGGCGTTCGGGTCTTACTCGAAGAAGATGCAGTCGTCGCTCCGCCGCGAGCACCGCAAGATGCTCCGCAACCTGGGCGGCATCCGCACCCTGTCCCGCCTCCCCGAGTGCCTCGTCGTGTTCGATCCCAAGAAGGAAAAGAACGCGGTGAACGAGGCCCGGAAGATGGGCATCACCACCGTTTCGCTGATCGACACCGACTGCGATCCCGACATGGTCGACCTGCCGATCCCGGGCAACGACGACTCGATCCGCTCGATCGAACTGGTCGCCGCCCGCCTGGCAGACGCGATCCTCGAGGGCAAGTCGCATTCTGCGACCGAGGCCCAGGTCTCGGCCGAGGGCGCGGAGGGCGAGGGCGAGGGCAAGCCGAAGCCCAAAGCCAGGCCCATGGTTGCCAAGCGGTCGGTGCCGCAGAAGCCCAAGGCCTGACCTGCCTTCGATCCAACCCTGGCTGTCATCCGGACGATCTCGGACGACTCCCAGCATGCGGGCCGCCGCCAGTGGCGGACGCCCGCGGTAGCAACGCCTTTCGTTCCCGAGCCTCGTTCAGGAGATTCTTCGATGGCTGAGATCACCGCCGCCGCCGTGATGGCTCTGAGAGAGAAGACCGGCCTACCGATGATGGAGTGCAAGAAGGCGCTCACGGAATGTGGCGGCAACACCGACCAGGCGGTCGAATGGCTGCGAAAGCAGGGCATCAAGACCCAGTCGATGCGGGCCGACCGCGAGACCTCCTGCGGCCGCCTCGCTGTCTATGCAGACCCCGCCACGGGCGTGGGCACCATCATCGAGTTCAAGTGCGAGAGCCCGCCCGTGGCCGGCAGCCAGGATTTCAAGGATCTGGCCAACGATATTGCCAAGACTCTCGCCCTCGGGCCTGGTGCTGCCACGCCGGATGACCTGCTCGCGCAGAAGAGCATGGCCAACCCGAAGCACACGCTCGGCGAACTGAAGGATGAACTCTTCAACCGCATGCGCGAGGTGTTCGAACTGTCGCGCATCAAGCGGATCGACGGCGCCTGTGGCGGCTATGCCCACCACGACGGCTCGAAGGCCGCGCTGATTGAGATCACGGGCAATGTCTCAGGACCCCAGGCAGCGGAGGTGGCGAAGGACATTGCGATGCACGTGGTCGCCCTCGCTCCCCAGGCGATCCGCAAGGAGGATCTCGATCCGTCGGTCGTCGACAAGGAGCGGGAGATCCTCTCGGAGGCCGCCCGCAAGGAGGGCAAGCCGGAGAACATCATCGCCAAGATGATCGAGGGCCGCCTGCGGAACTTCTTCAGCCAGTGCGTGCTCCTCGAGCAGCCGTTCGTGAAGGACGATAAGCAGACGGTCGGCCAGTTGGCGAAGGCGGCGGGCCTCGAGGTGAAGTCGGTGGAGAACTGGAAGTTGGGTGGTTGACCGGTTCGGGGCGGCATCGCTTCCGCCCGCTGCAGCGGGCCTACGGCCGCTGAGCGGTCGCCCCCCGGTACGAAGGCGGGGCGATCATCGGAGGACAGGTCGATCATGGATTCCGTTCCCTACCGCCGCGTGCTCCTGAAACTCTCCGGCGAAAGCTTTGCCCGGCAGGGGGAGCGGGGCATCTCGATGGACGAGGTCGTCCACATCGCTCGCCAGACGGTGCAGGCAGCGTCGAAGGGCACCCAGCTTGCCATCGTCATCGGCGGCGGCAACATCCTCCGCGGTGGCTCGTTCACGGCGGGTAACACAGCGATCCAGGAAGCCACGGCCCACTACATGGGCATGCTCGCCACGGTGATCAACGGTCTGGCCCTTCAGGATGCGCTCGAGAGCCTCGGTGCCCAAACGCGATTGATGACCGCCATCCGCATGGACGGCGTGGCCGAGCCCTACATCCGCCGCCGCGCCCGCCGCCACCTCGAGAAGGGGCGAATCGTGATCCTCGCGGCAGGCACCGGCAGCCCCTTCGTGACCACCGACACGGCCGCCGCCCAGCGGGCCCTCGAACTTGGCGCCGACATCCTCATGAAGGCCACCCGGGTGGACGGCGTCTACTCCGACGACCCCGAAAAGAATCCCCACGCTGTCCTCTACAACGAGCTCACCTACCAGCAGGTGATCCAGCAGAACCTGCGGGTCATGGACGGCACCGCCATCTCGCAGTGCATGGAGCATGGGATGCCGATCCTCGTGTTCAACTACCGCCGCGAAGGCACGATCGAGCGGGCGGTCGCGGGCGAGAAACTCGGCACGATCGTCGGCCAGCGGCGGTAGCGGCGCACACCGGAAGCCAGAGCGTCCGGCGACGGGAACGGGCAGTCGCGAGCGGCGCCACGGAGACAGCATGCCCCCATCGCTTACGCGATTGGGCTTCCTGATGCAGACAGCGAGGGGCTGCCCGTGCCCCAAAGCCGGCGTTGCTTCCGACGCGCAGCCGGGATGGCGAAGCGGAGGAAGCATCGAGCGAGTGGAGGGCAGGATGCTGGGAGCCGGGCTGCGCCCGGCGACCGTAAGCCGGAGCCGACGCCGGGACGGCGGCGACGGTGCGACAGTCGCATGGCCGCAGCGAACGTCCGGCGATGGGGCATTGGCAGCCCCGAGCCGCCGCGGGATGCTAGTGCAGGTTGACAACCTGCACCTACGTGGGCAGCCGGCTCAAGTGTGAGCCGTATACGAACCGCGTATACTCCGATCATCCGCGAACCCAGGAGCTCCGCTGATGCCGCTCGACGACATTCTGCTCGACGCCGAAGAACGCATGGAGAAGGCCGTCGACGTGTTCCGCCACTCCCTCACGGGAATCCGCACCGGCCGGGCCAACCCCGGCCTCGTCGACACCCTGCGTGTCGAGGTCTATGGCTCCCCGACGCCGATCAAGGCGCTCGCCAGCGTCGGTGCACCTGAGCCCAACCAGATCGTCGTCCGGCCCTTCGATCCCACCACGATCAAGGACATCGAAAAGGCCATCCAGGCGAGTGACTTGGGCCTCAACCCCCAGAGCGACGGCCGTCTGATCCGGATCGTGATCCCGCCGCTGTCAGCCGACGTCCGCAAGAAGATGTCGGCCCGGATCCGTGAACTCGCCGAGGAGGCGAAGGTCGCGATTCGCAACGTCCGCCGCGACGCCAACAAGGCGGCCGACACCGAGAAGGGTGACGGTGGCCTCACCGAGGATGATTGCGACCGCTGCAAGGAAGACGTCCAGGAACTGACGAAGAAGTACGAGGGAAGCGTCGGCGACTTCGCGAGAACGAAGGAAGCTGAGGTCATGGAGCAGTGAGCCACTCGCGGGCGGCGCGAGGCCGCCGATGATCGAGGTCCGCGATCTCGTGAAGGAATATCGCGCGGGCGGCGGAAAGACCGTGCGGGCCGTCGACGGTGTCTCGTTCCATGTGGCTGACGGCGAGATGGTCGGCCTCCTCGGCGGAAACGGCGCCGGGAAGACCACCACGATGCGGATCGTGGCAACGCTCCTCACGCCGACGTCGGGCATGGCGCGGGTCGCGGGCCATGATGTTCGCACCGACCCCATCGGCGTCCGCCGCAGTCTCGGCTACGTGTCGGCGACGACCGGCGTCGCCGACCGGCTCTCGCCCCGCGAGGTTCTCGATTCCTCCGGCCGCCTCCATGGCATCGAGAGGCGACTCCTTGCCGACCGGATCGCATCGCTCACCGCGTCGCTCGACCTCGGAAGCTTTCTCGACCGACCCTGTGGTCGGCTCTCGTCGGGTCAGCGGCAGCGTGTTTCGCTGGCGCGGGCACTCGTTCACGACCCTCCGGCACTCGTCCTCGACGAGCCGACCAGCACTCTCGACGTGGTCGGCGCCCGCGACCTGTTCGCCATGCTGCAGAGCCTGCGGGCCGAAGGCCGCACGATTCTCGTGTCGACCCACCGCCTCCACGAGATCGAGTATCGCTGCGACCGATTCGTGATCATCGATGCCGGTCGGATCGTCGCCGCAGGCAGCCGGGCGGAACTCGTCGCCGACAGATCTGGTGGTCTCGAAGAGGCCTTCTTCGCCACGATCGGCGGAGGTGCCGCGTGAGTTCACCGCATCCGACAGGCGGGTGGCCTGCCCGACTGGCGATCGCCCGCCGCGATCTGCTCGAGTTCATCCGTGACCGGCGGGCGCTGTTCATCACGCTCGTGATGCCGATGGCGATGTATCCGCTGCTGGCGCTCTCCAGCACGCTGGGCATCCGTACGGCGATCTTCGAACTCGACCGTCGGGCCGAGTCGCAGCGGCTCGACTTCGTCTTCTCGGGCACCAACGCCGAGCCGCTCGCGATTCGGATCGGCATGCTGGCCGAACGCGAGGAGGGAAGGCCTGAGGGCTGGCCTGAGACAATCACCGCGCGGGTGGTCGATCCGCAGTCGGCCCAATCGCTGATCGACGAGGGGGCCGCCGATGCCTGGATCGACGTTCCCAGCGGCAGCCTGTCGAAGCTCGACGGCGCCGGCACCCTGCCGCTCGAAGTACGGCTCTCGACCGTCCGGCCACCCGATCGCCGGGTGAAGGAGAACGTGCTCGCCGTGATGCGGGGCCTCGCCGACGAAGCTCGCCTTATCCGGCTGCGCCGCGCCGGCCTGCCTGCGAGCCTGATCGAGCCGCTGCGGGTCAACTTCACCGGCGACGTGCCGCAAGGCTCCGCGGCAGCCGTCCGCGACATCCTGCCGGCGGTCACGGCGGCGGTGCTTGTGCTCCTCGCCCTGCTCACCGCGACCGGGGCCTTCTACCCAGCGATCGACGCGATCGCCGGCGAGAAGGAGCGGGGCACGATCGAGACACTGCTCATCTCGCCGTGCCCGATGTTCGACGTCGTGACCGGCAAGTTCCTGGCGGTGTTCGCGGTGACCCTCGCCACGCTCGCAGCCAACGCGATCTCGATCGTGCTGACCTCGACGGTGCTCAGCCGCTTCCTCCCTGGTGGATTTGCCTCCGGGCTCGGGGCGGGCGACCTCGCCGCCTGCGGGCTGCTCACACTCCTCTCCTACGCGGGCCTCGCCGCGGTGGCTTCGGCCCTGTGCCTGACGGTCACGGCGGCGGCCAAGAGCGCCAAGGAGGCGCAAAACACGCTCACGCCCGTCGTCATGCTGATCGCCGCGCTTGCGGGTGTGGCCCTGGTTCCGGGCGTGGAGGGCCGCCTCTGGCTGCCGGCCGTTCCCTTCGCCGGCCATGTTGCCGTCGCGAAATCGATGCTCTCCACCTTCGGAGGCTGGGGCCATGTGGGTCCGACCGTGGACGGTGCAGCCCCGCAATCCAGCATGGAACTCCCCGTCGCCCTTGCGATCTCCGTCTTGTCGTCGATCGCACTCACCTGGCTCCTGCTCACCGTCACGGCGCAGATCGTGGCCAACGAGGAAATCCTCTTCCGAGGCCCCGAGGAGGCGACGCGAGGATTCCGGCGGCCGCCCCACAGAAGCATGCCGACCGTCTGGCAGGGGTGTGGTGTCGTAGCGATGGGATTCGCGGCACTCTGGTACGCCCAGGGGCTCGCTCCCGGCGAGTTCGTTCCGGCGCTGATCGTGCAGCAGTCCGTGGCGGTGCTCCTGCCGCTCCTGGCAGTCGCCTGGTGGCAGCGGGTCGACGCCCGCGACGCGTTTGCGATCCGCCTGCCCGGCGGCTCATGGCCTCGAGCGGGGGCCGCACTCGCCGGGGCCGCACTCCTCGGCAGCGGGCTGTTCGTCATCGGCGCCGCCGTGGCGCTCGCCGCCTGGAGGGGCGAGGTTTCTCCCGAGGCCAGGCAGTTCGCCAACCAGATTGTCGACCTGATCCAGCGCAGCCCAACCTGGGCCACCGTGCTGGCCCTCGCCGTGATGCCGGCAGTCTGCGAGGAGCTCTTCTTTCGCGGCTGGGTCCTGTCGGCCTTCGTCGGGTCGCGGCCGACGGGGCGGCGGGCCGTCGTCGCCGTTGTCGCCCAGGCCGCCGCGTTCGCGGCCTTTCACCTCCTCCCTGAGCGGATGCCCCAGACGTTCGTGATGGGGCTTGTCCTCGGTGGGCTTGTGCTTGCAACCGGGAGCATCCTGCCGGCCATCGTCGCCCATGCCGCCCACAATGCGACTCCCGTGCTCCTGGTTGCGGCCGCCTCACCGGCGGAACTCGATGCCCTCACCATCTCCACGCCGGGCCTACCTGCTTGGGCAGTCGGAGCCGCGTTAGGATGTCTCGTCGTCGGGGCCGCACTGCTGGCCCTCGCCCGACAGAGAAGCCACCCGGAGGCAAACGTCACGTGATGGGCACAGGATCGACAGGACTCCGTTGGATCGGGCTGGCGTTGGTCTGCGTGGCCTGCAGCAGTGCTGGCATGGGCAGCGCGGCTGATTCCGAAGCCGTGGCAAAGGAACGCCCCCTGGCCGGCAAGCGACTGCGGGTGGCGGTCGCCCCAATCGCCACGGCCGTCGAGTTCTCTGGTGACCGTCCGTTCGGCGCCATGATCGACATCTGGGAGGAACTTGCACGGCGGCTGGGGGTCTCCACGGACTACGTCCGCAAGCCGACGTTCATGGACCTCATGAAGGCGGTCACGGTGGGCGAGGTGGATGTGTCGCTGGGCCCGCTGGCGATCACCGAGGAGCGGGAACGAATCTTCGACCTCACGCATTCCGTCTTTCACTCGGGCCTGCGGCTGGCCGTGCGGCAAAAGAACGACACCGGCTTTCTGGCGGCGATCCGCTCGCTGCTCTCCTGGAAGTTGCTGGCGCTCGCGGGAGTCGTGCTCGCCCTGGCACTGCTCTCGGGTCACTTGCTCTGGTGGGCCGAGCGGTCCCACAACCCGCAGTCGTTTCCGCCCGAGTATCCGCGGGGCGTCATCGAGTCGATCTGGTGGATCGCCTCGACGATCGTCACCGGCGGGTGCGACGACAAACACGTCGACGGACCAGTGGGGCGACTCATCGCCTTCGCGTGGATGATCGGGGGCATCGGCCTGCTGGCGGCGTTCACCAGCGTTCTCACCGCCACGATGACAGCGGAGCAGGTGACGGGCGTGATCCACGGTCCGCGAGACCTGGCGGGCCGAACTGTCGGCTGCCAGACGGCCTCCGTCGCGGCGACCTGCGTGACGCAGCGGGGAGGCATCGTCCGGGAGTATGCAACCGTCCGCGATGCGCTCGAGGCGCTCTCGCTGGGCATGGTCGAGGCGGTGGTGGGCGAGAATGAATCACTGATGTTCATGATCAAGCAGATGGGCGGCGACGGCCTGACCGTCGTCGGACCGATCTTCGAGTCATTCGACTTCGGCATCGCCCTGCCAAACGGCAGCCCGCTTCGCGAGGAGCTCAACACCGCGATCTTGCGGATGCGGGAAGATGGCACGCGCGAGCGGATCCTCGAGAAGTGGCTCGGCAAGCACGAATGACCCGCTTCGGGGCTGCCCGTGCCCTGTCGCCGAACGTTCGCCTCGGCCCAACGTAGCGTAGGTTTTCAACCTGCGATGAAACGGCATCCGGCGTGGTGCAGCGCAGGTTGAAAACCTACGCTACAGGAAACCACGTAGCACAGGTTGGCAACCTGTGCCGAAGCGCAGCCAGCGTTGCTTCAGGTGCAGGTTGACAACCTGCACCTACGTGAAAGCTCAGCCGAGCGCGTCTTCGAGCGCCTTGAGCCGCGCGTGCAGCGCCGCCACTTCGCGTTCGAGGTCGGCGATCCGCGACTCGAGGTGACCGGCGGCCGATGCCGGAGCCAGCGACTTCCTTGCCGGCAACGGCTCGCCACCGTCGTCTTCCTCCCGGTGTCCTTCGGCCGCCGGTGCCGCTTGGGCCGCAGCTGCCATCGCCAGGCCGAGTTCACGCCGCACCTTCTCGAGCTTCTCCTCCGGCAGGAGCCCGTGCGTCAGCATCCGACCGCGGCCAGGTGGCGACAGCCAGATCACCAGCCCTCGCTCGGCCAGCCGGTCGAGATGGACGCGGAGCGTGTCGAGGTCGGGGATCGGGTCCATCCGGCTGGCGCGGCCCCGCAGATCGCCCTCCGTCTGCTCCCCGCGGAGCAGGAGCTCGCCCATGATCCCCAACTCCTCCTTGCCGACGCCGAGCCACTCGTAAGCGAGGTGGCGGTAGCGGGGCAGTTTGCCGCTGCCAAACACCTCGGCCGCGGCCCCGAGCTTTCGCAGCCCCTCGAGTGCCCGCGTCACCTGCTCCTCGTCGACCGTCATCACTGGATCACGGTTGCTCTTCTGGTTGCAGCCGGTGACCACGCCATTGAGCGACAGCGGATACTGGTCGGGCGTCGTCTTGGCCTTCTCGATGAGCACGCCGAGCACTCGTCGCTCGAACGCATCGAGTGGCCGGATGGTTTTTCCTGCTGTCGTCCCCTCGCCTGTTCCCGCTTCCATCGCTCCTCCTGTCATAGTCCGGTCAGGATCACCACCAGCGCCGCCAGTCCCACCGCCACCAGCGCCATGGCCATGTAGCGGGCAATCGGCGGCCGGTCAGCGTAGCGGTAATCGTCGCTCGCGATCGCCTGCAGCATGCGGCGGTGCTCCCACATCCCCGCCAGCGTGGCGGCGACACCCAGCGTCACGAGCACGGCCCCGCCGATCCGCGTTCGGATCGCGGAAAAGCCGGCGAGTTTGCCGTCGAGTTCGATCGCCGCCTGCCCGAGCCGCTCGATGCCGAACCCGAAGCTGATCAGCGCCAGGCTCGTACGGATCCAGGCCAGGAGCGTCCGATCGGCCGCCTCGCGGTTCCGCTCCCGGGCGAGCTCGTTGGCAAGTGATATTGGGTTGTCGGGCAGGTTCGCCATGGAGAGCAGGATACCAGCCTCCCCGTCACTTCACCTCCAGCGGCACCGCGGCGGAGTGAGCGGAGAACTCGGGGGCATAGCGGCTGCGGATCGTGGCAAAGCCGCTCGAGGCCGAGCCCCGGTGGGCCGCCCGCAGCGAATACTCGAAGACATGCGTGCCCCGGGGCAGCCGCTCGAAGAAGAACTGCGTGCTCGCGTCGCGGACGGCGAGATACCAGGCCGCGCCGTCGCCAAACCGCCAGCCGGAGAGCACGTCCACGGGCTCCGTGAGACTCGGTCGGTGGTCGGCGAGTTCGAGGTACTCGTAGTCGCGGTCGCTCGTCACGACCAGTCGCACCACGAGTTCGTCGCCCGGTTCGACGACTGTCGCCGGCTCGAGCATCGGCACAGCCTTCGTGAACCGCTTCACGAAGAGCTGCTTGTCGATCGCCAACTCCTCCCGACCCGCTGCGGGCACGTTCGCGATGTCGTCGAGGTACTGCCAGTGGACACCCCCCCAGGCCAGGCCGGCGTCGGGCTTTTTCATGACGACTTCGCCCATGGTGGGCAGGATCTCCCGCCGGACGAACCGTTCCTCGAAGAAGCCGGTACCGGCCTCGACCTTCTCGGGCTTCACAGCCTCGCCGCCAACCGTCACGGTGACGAGCTCGCTCCCTCCGAGCAGATCCTGACCGCG
>Ga0207954_1000278_pt1 | contig 16703 bp, 15 predicted proteins | sample CryBogmetaGMA0M_FD_184547 | JGI IMG/M metagenome (GOLD analysis project Ga0207954, IMG submission 184547) | Freshwater microbial communities from Crystal Bog, Wisconsin, USA - MA0M (SPAdes) | ecosystem: Environmental > Aquatic > Freshwater > Lake | place: Crystal Bog, Wisconsin, USA | collected... | reverse complement strand
CCAGCTCGGCTGCCCCCATCCCGCTGGGGTCAGCCGAGCTGGGGCCAGCCCCGCTGGGGTCAGCCCCAGGGGGGCCGGCCGCCGCTGCCGCCACCGCCCCTGCCCTGAGCAGGCTTCAGACGGCCGGTGCCGCCAGACACTGCTCCACCACCTCGCGGCTGTTGGTGGAAAGGGTTGCGGCGGCCAGCTGCTCGAGGGCCTCGGCCATCCGCTGACGGCGCTCGGAGCCATAGCTGCGCCAGCGGCTGAACACCTTGACCATGCGGGAGGCGGTGATCGGGTTGCGGGCGTCGAGATCAGCGATTTGCTCAGCCAGGAAGCGATAGCCGCTGCCATCATCGGCATGGAAGATTGGCGTGTTGCCCACCAGGCCGCCGAGCACAGCCCGCACCGAATTGGGGGCTGCCGGGTCGTAAAGGGGATGCCGCAGCAGGGCCGCCACCCGCGCCAGGCCATCGGCAAAGGGAGCCGAGGCCTCCAGCGAGAACCAGGCATCAAGGATCACTGGCCGGTCCTGCCAGCGGCGGTAGAAGGCCGCCATGGCCACCTCCCGCTCGGCAATGGGGTGGAACTGCAGCGCCCTCAGGCCGGCCCGGGCCATCGTCATCGACGGTCCATCCACGGCCGCCGCAGCCGCGGCGATCACGGCGGCATCACCGGCAGCGGCACGCCAGCTCCAGATGGTGGCGGTGAGCCTGCGGTCGCCGTTGCCCTGGGGCCAGGGCAGGCCCAACTGGGGCTGGCAACGCTCCAGTGCCAGATGGAGCGGAGCGGCCAGAACCTGACCGAAATGGCGACGGAGCCCCATCAGGGCGGCGAACAGGGCCGGGGGATCGGGCTCGGGCAGCGCTTCTTCCAGCTCCGGCAGACCGGGCAGGCTGAGCAGCACACTGCGGCTCGCCTCCGACAACACGGGATCGAGCAGGATGCGCCTGAAGGCCTCGCAGAGCTCCTCCTCCAGGGCACGATCGGCCTGGCCGGCGGCCCGGGCCAGGGCCGCCTGGCGCAGCAGCACCTGGCCGGCATCCCAGCGGGCGAAGGGGTCGCTGTCGGTGGCGAAGAGATGGACCAGCTCGGCAGTGGGACGGCCCAGCTCCAGCCGCAGCGGGGCCGAGAACTGGCGCATGATGGACAGGGCCGGTGGATGGGCCTGGGCCGGCAGTCCCTCGAGCACGACCCGCTGCTCCGCCTCCTGAAGCACCAGCAGCCGGGTGCCCTGACCCCAGCGATCGGGCGGCAGCAGGGCCGCCGTCGCGGCGGCGGGATCCTCACCGGCCAGGCGGGGCAGGAGCGCCTGGCCCGCCTGATCGAGCAGGCCGAACGCCACCGGGATCACCAGGGGCCGCTTGTCGCTCTGGCCCGGGGTGGCCGGCGTGTGCTGGCGCAGCACCAGTTCCAGGCGGCCGGTGCTGCCATCCCAGTGGCGCTGCACCCGCAGCTGGGGGGTGCCAGCCTGGTGATACCAACGCTGAAAAAGCGCGAAATCGAAACCGCCGCCGTCGTCGAGCCGGGCCGCCGCGTCCTGCATGGCCTGGAGGAAGTCGTCGCAGGTGGCGGCGGTGCCGTCATGGCGCTCCACGTAGAGGGCGATGCCGGCCATGAAGGTGTCGTGGCCCAGCAACGTGTGCAGGCAGCGAATCACTTCCGCCCCCTTCTCATAGATGGTGGTGGTATAAAAATTGTCGATTGCCTGGTAGTGATCCGGCTGCACAGGATGGGCCGTGGGCCCCGCATCTTCCCTGAACTGGGTATTCCGGAGCATCGCCACGTTCTCGATGCGGTTGAGAGCATGGCCATGCAGATCAGCACTGAAGCACTGGTCGCGAAAAACCGTGAGCCCCTCCTTAAGGGACAGCTGAAACCAGTCACGGCAGGTAATCCGATTCCCGGTCCAGTTGTGGAAATACTCGTGGGCGATCACGCTCTCGATCCGCTCAAGTTCGGCATCCGTAGCCGTTTCCTGATCAGCCAGCACCAGCTTTGAATTGAAGATATTGAGGCTCTTATTCTCCATCGCGCCCATGTTGAAATGGCGCACAGCAACGATGTTGTACTCGTCCAGGTCGTATTCGAGCCCATACACCTGCTCATCCCAGCGCATCGAGCGCTTGAGTGATTCCATGGCATGGCCGGTGTAAGGAAGGTCGCCGGGTTCCACATGCAGCCGCAGGCTCACGCTGCGGCCGCTGGCGGTGGTGTAGGTGTCCCGGTGTTCCTCCAGCCGACCGGCCACCAGGGCGAAGAGATAGGAGGGCTTGGGGAAGGGATCGTCCCAGACCGCGTAATGGCGGGGCGGGCTGCCCGGATCGGCGGCGGGCAGATCGCCCTGCTCCAGACAATTTCCATTGGAGAGCAGCACCGGCGCGTTGGCCCGATCGGCCTCGATCCGCACCCGAAAGCGGCTGAGCAGATCCGGACGATCCGGGTGGTAGGTGATGCGGCGGAATCCCTCGGCTTCGCACTGGCTGGTGACCATGCCACCACTCACGTAAAGCCCTTCGAGGGCCGTGTTGGTGTGGGGATGGATGCGAACCTGGGTTTCGAGCAGGAAGGGCCGCTCAGGGGGGGAAGCAATCAACAGCCGACCATCTTCCAGGCTCCAGCTGCCGTCCACCAGGGGCTGGCCATCGAGGTGCAGGCTCTCCAGCTCAAGCTCAACACCGGCCAGTTCGAGGGGCCCTGGCAAGGCGGCCGGATTGGGGGCGAAAGCCAGGGCGGCCCCGACCAGGGCGTGCTCTTCGAACAACTGCACCTTGAGGTCGGTGCGTTGCAAGAGAAAGGGCGCCGGGCGGTAATCAGCAAGGCGCACGACGGCCATCGGAACCTGAAAGGGAGGTGCCCTCCAGGCTAGGGCCGCTACGACGGCGGCCCCGTGTCACCTACTTGGTGCCCTTGGCGGGCGCCTTGCCGGGGGCCTGCTTGAGCGCCTCCTGGACCTTCTTCATCACGTCGGCGGGGACGGCCTTGGGGCAGATCTCTGCAGCCCCGAGCACGGCGGAATTGACCGAACCCTTGCGCAGTTCCTCGATCGTGAGGGCCTTGCTGCCCACCTGCTGGATCTGTCCCTGGTGCTGGCCGAGGATCACCTGGGCGATCGTCTCACCGGCCACCCCCACCGCCTTGTCGAATTCGATGCCGGCGGCCCGGGCGATGCAGACATTGACAGCACCGATTCGGGTATAGAGACCCATTTCAGCGGGAGTGGCCGGTGCGGCCTGGGCGGCGAGGGGATTGAGCAACAGCGGCACGACCACACAGGGGGCCACCAGCAGCGCACAGGAGCGACGAAGCAGAGAGGACAAGGGAAGAGTGCCGGACCCCACCATGCTGCTGCATGGCGGGGGAAACGCCCAGGCGGAGAGGCTCAGACGGGGACAGCGGCGAGGCCGGCTCAGGGGTGGTCCTTCAGCGGCGTCCCCGCCTCCTCCACCCGGATCTCATGGTGGATCTCGGCGAGTTCAAGCGCCCCGTCCCGCCAGGAATGGATCGAACGGGAGCGGTAGCGATCCTGATCCACGAGGCGAATCTGCTCGAGGATGTCCCACTCGAGGTAATGGGACTCAAAGATGAGCTCGTGCTCATCGACCTGGCGGATCTGGCTCTTGGTGGGAGAGCCACAGAGGTAGCCCCGGCTGCGTCGCAGCTGATGGCCGCAGAGGTAGGCCTCCATGGTGCCTTCCGGCACGAAGCGGGGCTTTCTCTCAAAGAAGTCGAACGACTGCTCCGGCCACCAGGTGAAGCGATAGGCGGCATCCCCCTCCACCGGATCACTGAAGGTTTCAACCCGCAGCATCATGTCCACCCGCAGGACATCGCCGTCGGCGAAAAAATAGAGCCTGCGGGAGCGCCAGAGACCGAGGTTACGGGAGAACCAGCGGCGCAGGTTGCTGTCGAGCCGGATGCGACTGCCGGGGCCACCCAGTCCGGCCGGCGGCGGGATAGGCGGCATGAGCGGGGGCTGCATGGTCATGGGGGATGCCCAGCGAGCCTGGATGGAGACCCTTCCTTCATAGCCCGACTTTTCGACTCTGCCAGTGCGTTCCGCCAGGAACGCCCATAAGGTGTGCAGGAGTACCAGACACGAGCCGGTGCCAGCTTCAGGGGATCAGATCCCACCCCGGCAGGCGGGCTCCTCCCTGCCCTCTGCCGCCGAAGCCGCCGACCTGCAAGCCGGTGCGGGCCTGAACCTGCTGCTGGTGGCGGCCCGGCACCACCTGGCCAGCGGCGACCTGCGCAACCTGTTGAGCTTCCTGCGCAGCGAAGACTGCAGCTACCAGGTGAACCTCCAGATCGCCGATCCGGCCGAGCACCCGGAACTGCTGGAACTGCACCGGCTGGTGGCAACCCCGGCCCTGGTGAAGCTGGACCCACAGCCGAAACAGGTGTTCGCCGGAACCACCATCAGCCAGCAGCTGCGCAGCTGGCTGCCCCGCTGGCAGCAGATGGAGGCGGTGAGCAGCCTGGGGATGAGTCTGCGGCCGGCGGAGATCGATGGCAGCCGCACCCAGCGGGAGGTGCAGCTGGAGGACCAGCTGCTGGTGCTGAGGCAGGAAAACGAAACCCTGATCGAACGGCTGGGGGTGCAGGAACGGCTGCTGCGGATGGTGGCCCATGAACTGCGCACCCCCCTGACCGTTGCCAAGCTGGCGCTGCAGAGCCACGATCTCGGCCAGATCGACCAGCCCCGCTTCCGCGATGTGCTCAGCCGGAGGCTGGATGACATCGAGGAACTCTCCCGCGACCTGCTGGAGGTGGGCACCACCCGCTGGGAAGCCCTGTTCAACCCCCAGCGGCTGACCTTGGGCCGGGTGGCGGCCGAAGCGATCCTGGAGCTGGAGAAGCTCTGGATGGGCCGACGCCTGGAGCTGATCACCGACATCCCCTCGGACCTGCCGGACGTCTTCGCCGACCAGCGGCGCATGCGCCAGGTGCTGCTCAATCTGCTGGAGAACGCCTTCAAGTTCTCCAGCGAAGGGGGACAGGTGAGCCTGACGCTGCTGCACCGCACCCACCAGTGGGTGCAGGTGAGTGTCTGTGATAGCGGCCCGGGCATCCCCCGCGATGAACAGCAGCGCATTTTTCAGGATCGGGTGCGCCTGCCCCAGACCTCTGCCAACACCTCCGGCTACGGCGTCGGGTTGTCGGTGTGCCGCCGCATTGCCGAGGTCCACGGCGGTCGGATCTGGGTGGTGTCCGAACCGGGGGAAGGGGCCTGCTTCCATGTGACGGTGCCGGTCTGGTGTGGCCAGCGGGGTCCGGAGCACCAGCGCCTGCCGGATCCTTGACGAAGGGTCCCTCAGACCCGTAATTTCCATCCATCAGCACAAGCGACCTGCCCCTCCGGTCAGATCTGCCCAAAAGCCTCTCACCAAGTGGCTTAAGGAAAGTTGTCGTTTCGGCTGTGGCCTCGCCCCCATCGTCTAGAGGCCTAGGACACCTCCCTTTCACGGAGGCGACAGGGGTTCGAATCCCCTTGGGGGTATAGCTTTAATGACCCTGTTGGGTCTGAATTTTTGTGTTAGCCTGCATCACATGATGCAGAAGCTTCGCACGGATTAATTTCCAGGTTGAAAGGGTCTTCAACAATCCCACCAATCAATTCCTGGACTTAGCGGTGTTCGCCGAGGCTGAGTCCGTCGCTCAGCAGGCCATAGATCGCCGCTGGGCTTCCTGCTGGACTCCGCGAAGATTGCTGGCCAGATCCTGCTGCAGCCGTTGCTCGATCAGGCCGATCGGCATGCCAGGGCGACCCTGAACCGTAAGGTCGTAAAGCAACCAGGTGCTGGTGGCGTCGACTCCCACCTGCCAGGCCCCTTCAAAGCAGCGGAAGTCGCCGTCCAACAGCTGGAACGGCAAACGGCCCTGCTCGATCTCTTCCGTGATCTCCAGTTGAACCCGGGCCGAGAAACGGAGGCCACAGAACTGCTGGGTACCCACCTGCTCGACCGCCACCCGATTGCCCCGTCGCCAGAGCTGGCGGGAACTGGCGAGGTTGGGGATGAAGCGGTCGAGGTTGTTGTAATCGGTGAGCACAGCCCAGATCCACTGGGGATCGATCGCCAGACGGAGCTGAACCGCCAGCCGACGGGTGGCCTGGGGCAGCCGCTCCATGTCCTGCTGGATCGTGTCCAAGGAACAGACATCCAAGCCGGCAGCTGTGGAGATGGCTGCGCGGGTGGTGGCAGTTGGTGGGAGGGAGGCCAGGAGCTGCGCCAAGTTGAATCGGTGCTGGTGCGTGGCTTGGGAAGGCCCTGAATCGATCACCGCAGCCGGTGACCCAGAGCACAACCATCGCCAACTTAACCGCACTCAACCGGTTACGGAGAGATGGGCGCTGGCTTGCTGACCGGGCTTTCCCAGGGCGGGCAGGGGCTGCAGGGTTAGGGGTTCACTATGATCGGCCCGATTCAGCAACGGCAGGTCCGAGATGCGCGTTTCCACCGGCAGTGCCACCCAGTCCGACAGCCGCATGATCACCGTGGTGGTCGAGGGCTTCGGCATCGGCCGCCAGCGCCAGGCGGAGCGCACCTTCACGGTGCCCTTCAGCCAGTTGCAGTCGTTGATGCAGACGATCGCCGCCCGAGGTGGTCGGATCAAATCCGTGGGTGGCGGCAGCGACCCGGTCGTGGATGCCGCCGCTCCGGCGGCGGAGGCACCGGCCCCCGAGCCCGCCGCTGCCTCCCCCGAGTCGAAAGCCGCCGCCAAACCCGCCGTGAGCCACGCGAAAGTCCCGGTCAACCTCTACAAGCCGAAGGATCCCTTCATCGGCACCGTCACCGGTAATTACAGCCTGATCGGCGGAGATGCGATCGGGCGTGTCAATCACATCACCTTCGACCTCGCCGGCGGTGATCCCCAGCTGCACTACGTCGAAGGCCAGAGCATCGGCATCATCCCCGATGGGGAAGATGCCAATGGCAAGCCCCACAAACTCCGCCTCTACTCGATCGCCAGCACCCGCCACGGCGACGACATGGCCGGCCACACGGTCTCCCTGTGTGTGCGTCAACTGCAGTACGAGAAGGACGGCGAGACCATCAACGGCGTCTGCTCCACCTTCCTCTGCGACATCGAGCCTGGGGCGAAGGTGAAGATCACCGGTCCGGTGGGCAAGGAGATGCTCCTGCCCGAAGACGAAGAAGCCAATGTGATCATGTTGGCCACCGGTACGGGCATTGCGCCGATGCGTACCTACCTCCGCCGGATGTTTGAGCCGTCCGAACGCGAAAAGAACGGCTGGAACTTCCAGGGCAAGGCCTGGCTGTTCATGGGAGCTCCCAAGACCGCCAACCTCCTCTACGACGACGACTTCAATCGCTACGAAGCCGAGTACCCCGATAACTTCCGCTACACCAAGGCGATCAGCCGCGAGCAGGAGAACGCCAAGGGCGGCCGGATGTACATCCAGGATCGGGTGCTCGAGCACTCTGAGGAAATCTTCGCCCTGATCGAAGATCCCCGCACCCACGTCTACATGTGTGGTCTGCGGGGCATGGAGCCCGGCATCGACGAGGCCATGACTGCCGCCGCCGCCGCCAAGGGCCTCGACTGGTCCGAACTGCGTCCCCAGCTGAAGAAAGCCGAACGCTGGCACGTGGAAACCTACTGATCGGACTGGCGCCGACAGTTCGAAGCCCCATCCCCTTCCCCAAGCCCGCTGCAGCGGGCTTTTTTGATGGGCAGCCGGCCGCCAGGGGCATCCGAGAACCCTCACACAGCCCGCTTCGGCCCCACCGGGGGAAGCCAGACGGCGCCGCAACCGTTAAACCAAGGGCAACGGCAGCGCTGCGATGACGACAATCCTCACCAACCCGCTGCGGGTGGGACTGCGCCAGGAGCGGGTGATCTCGCCCCAGTGCCTGGTGATCTTCGGTGCCAGTGGGGATCTCACCCACCGCAAGCTGGTGCCCGCCCTGTTTGAACTGTTCCGCCAGCGGCGCCTGCCCAGTGAATTCGCCGTGCTCGGCTGCGCACGCCGGCCCTGGAGCGACGAAGAGTTCCGGCAGCGGATGCAGGAGGCCCTGGCTGATGAGATCGCCGAGCACCACAGCTCCTGGGAGAGCTTCAGCCAGGGCCTCTTCTACGAGTCGGTGGACCTGCAACGGCCCGAGGATCTGGTGCGGCTGGGCCACCGGCTGGAAACCATCGATCGGTTGCGCGCCACCCGCGGCAATCGCACCTTCTACCTGTCGGTGTCGCCGGAGTTCTATGGCAGCGGCTGCCGGGCCCTGGCGGCGGCGGGCCTGCTGGCCGACGCCGACCGCAGCCGGGTGGTGATTGAGAAACCCTTCGGCCGGGATTACGGCAGTGCCCAGGAACTCAACCGGGTGGTGCAGTCCTGCGCCAAGGAAAGCCAGGTGTTCCGCATCGACCATTACCTGGGCAAGGAAACGGTCCAGAACATCCTGGTGCTGCGCTTTGCCAACACCATTTTCGAACCCCTCTGGAACCGCAACTACATCGCCAATGTCCAGATCACGGCGGCGGAAACGGTCGGGGTGGAGGAGCGGGCCGGCTACTACGAGAGTTCCGGGGCATTGCGGGACATGGTGCAGAACCACCTGACCCAGATGCTGGCCCTCACCGCCATGGAGCCCCCCGGCCGCTTCGATTCCGAATCGATCCGCAACGAGAAGGCCAAGGTGCTGCAATCAGCCCATCTGGCGAATGAGGACGAACCGTGGAAATGCTGTGTGCGCGGCCAGTACGGACCGGGGGGGAGCCGCAGCCGCCCCCTGACGGGCTATCGGCAGGAGCCGGGGGTGGATCCCAACAGCACCACCGAAACCTACGTGGCAATGAAGCTGTTCATCAACAACTGGCGCTGGCAGGGGGTTCCCTTCTATCTACGCACCGGCAAGCGTCTGCCGAAACGGCTGAGCGAGGTGGTGCTGACCTTCCGGAAGGCACCGGTGCACCTGTTCGATGCCGCCAGCGGCGCCCCCACCCCCAACCAGCTGATCCTGCGGATCCAGCCCGATGAGGGAGCCGAGATCAAGTTCGAGGTGAAGGCACCGGGGTCGGGGATGCGCAGCCGACCGGTGGACATGGCCTTCAGCTACGACGAATCGTTCGGGGAACCCTCGGATGAGGGCTATGTGCGGCTGCTGGCCGACGCCATGCTGGGAGACCCGACCCTTTATACCCGCAGCGACGAGGTGGAAGCCGCCTGGCGCCTGTACACGCCGTTGCTGGAGTTGATCGAGGACGCCCCCTGGCAACTGCCGGTGCACAACTACGAAGCCCGCACCTGGGGGCCGCCCGCCGCCGACAACCTGCTCGCCGACGACGGCCTGATCTGGCGTCGCCCCTGAGGGGCGCCTGGCAAAGCTACCCCTGACGGGCGCCTGGCAAAACAGCCCCACCAACGGATTTCCCGCTCCTCCCCCCATACCACGACGCCATGTCAGCCCAGCTCACACTCCAGGCCCCCCTGGCCCTGCCCCCGACCGAGGTCAGTCCCTACCTGAACCGCCTCTGGCAGGACAGCCTGGAGGGCTCCACCGGGGCCACCACCTTCACCCTGCTGGTCTGGGAACCGGCCTGGCTGGAGCAGCATCTGGTGCGCTGTGGTCGCCTGCAGGGGCCGATCACCGGTCTGCTGGGGGATGATCTGCTGGATGCCGCCCGCCAGGCGGTGGCGGACTGCGACCTGCCCCCCAGCACCGCGCCGATGGATCCCCAGCTGGCCTGGGCCCTGGGCCGCCAGGGCGGGGACCACGCCAGCGAGGACCTGCGGGGCCGTTTCGTCGACAGTGCCATCAGTGCCCACACACCGCGGCGCTTGATCACCCTGGCCCCCACCCTCGACGATGGCCTGCCCCTGGAAACCCTGGTGGCGGCCTACCGGCCCCTGCCGGAGGAAGGCGGCGCGGGTTCAGCCTGCGGCGATGTGGTGGTGCTGCGCGGTGGCATGGAAGCCCTGCGCCAGGGACTTGGCATGATCCGGCCGCTGGTGAGCCAGGAGCTGCCCTGCTGGGTGTGGTGGAACAGCAGCCTGGATGAACCCCCCGAGATGCTGGACGCCCTGGCACCACCACCCTGCCGGCTGGTGATTGATACCTCCCTGGGCCAGCCCCGGCGCTGCCTGGAAGTGCTGGTGCAACGGATCGGCACCGGTCAGGCCGTCAACGACCTCAACTGGCTGCGGCTGCGCAGCTGGCGCGAATCCCTGGCGATGGTGTTTGATCCCCCGTCGCGCCGGGATGCGCTCAACCACGTGGTGCAGCTCGACATCGACGTGGAGGGGAGCCACCCGGTCAAGGGGCTGTTGCTGGCTGCCTGGATCGCCGACCGGCTCGGTTGGCACCTGGTGACCAGCTATCACCAGGCCGATCCGGGCAGCGGTGACCACGGAATCGCCGCCGAATTCGAACGCACCGACGGCACCACGGTGACCTTCCGGCTGATGGAGGTACCGGTGGGCATCACCAAGGTGCACCCCGGAGCGATCATGGGCCTGCGGCTGATCTGCGAACCGGAGCAGCGCCCGCCGCTGTGCGTGATCCTCTGCTCGGAATCCGGGGGCTGCATGCGTCTGGAATCGGGCGGCATGGCGAGCATGGAGCTGGCTGAGGAGGTGGTGCCGCTGCCCGAGGAGCACGAGGAGCAAGAAATGGCCACCCTGCTGGGCGGTGGTCACGATTCCACCAATCCGCTGCTGGCCGCGGCGGCGCCTCTGGCGGCCGCCCTGTTGCCCGACTGAAGCGGCAGCGGGCTGAGGCCGCTGCCTATTCTGATCGGCAGCGGCCCGATCCCTTGAGCTGTCTGATCGCCGCTCCCTGCAGTGGCAGCGGCAAGACCCTGCTGAGTCTCTGCCTTGCCGCCACGGCCCACCAGCGGCGGGAGAGCCTGCAGCCTTTCAAGGTGGGCCCTGACTACCTCGATGCCCAGCTGCTGGGCGCCGCGGCAGGACGACCCTGCCGCAACCTCGACCCGTTACTTTGCGGGGAGGGTTGGCTGGAACGCAGCTTCCACTGGCACGGATCCCGGGCGGATCGGGCGCTGGTGGAAGGGGTGATGGGGCTGTTCGACGGTCGGGGTGCAGGCAGCGAAGGCAGCTCGGCCGCCGTGGCGGCCCTGCTAGGCCTGCCGGTGGTGCTGGTGGTGGAAGCGTCGCGGCAGGCCGGATCGGTGGCCGCCCTGGTGCGGGGCTTCCGGGAACACGGGCCACCACCGGTGCGGCTGGCCGGCGTGGTGCTCAACCGGGTGGGAAGCGAGCGCCACCTGGCCCTGCTGCGGGAGGCCCTGGCCTCGATCGCGGTGCCGCTGCTGGGGGTGCTGCCCCCCCACCCGGCCCTGGAGCTACCGTCCCGGCACCTGGGACTGCTGCCCGCGCGGGAACTGGCGGATCTGGAGGAGCGCAGGCGAATCTGGGCCGCCCTTGCCGAGGAACATCTCGACCTGGAACAGCTCTGGCCCCTGCTGGAGCCGCCGTCGGCCCTGGCGGACGACGGCCAGCCCCGCGAGCCGATCGCCTGGTGCCTCAGCCGCCTGGCGCCGCCCCCCGCTCCGGCCGCAGCTCCGGACAGTGCGCCACCGGTGCTGGCCATCGCCAGCGATGCCGCCTTCCATTTCCGCTACCCGGAAGCCAGCGAATTGCTGCGGGCCCTGGGACTCGAGCCCCGCAGCTGGAGCCCGCTGGCCGACGTCCCCCTGCCCGACGACTGCCGCGGGGTGCTGCTGCCCGGCGGCTATCCCGAGCTGCACGCCGAGCAGCTCGCCGGCAGTCGCCGCAGCCTGGGCTCCCTGGCGGCCGCTGCCAGCCGTGGCCTGCCGATCGTGGCCGAATGCGGCGGCCTGCTGCTGCTCGGCCAGGAGCTGCTGGATCCGCAGGGCAGGGGCCATGCGATGGCCGGCGTGCTGCCGTTCCGGGCCCGGCGGGGAGCCCTCAGCCTCGGGTACCGCAACGCCGAGGCGAGTGTCGACGGCCTGGTGGTACGCCGTGGTGAACGGCTGACGGGCCATGAATTCCATCGCTGGCAGTTGGAGCCGCTGCAACCCGTTGCAGCTGTGGCGGCCCGCGCAGAGTTGTGGCAGCTTGAGGGTTGGGGAGTGCCCCGGAGAGCCGAAGGATGGACAGCGCCGAACGTGCACGCCAGCTGGCTGCATCTCCACTGGGCTGGATGCCCGGTGATTCCCTCTCGCCTGGCCGCCGCAGCCGGGCGAGGCGGGTTGCCGCCGATGAGCGGCGCTTCCTGCAACCCAGCACGCCGCGCAGCACCCCGCCCGATGAGCGCTGGCGACTGACGGTGCGTGGCCGGGTGCAGCAGGTGGGCTTCCGGGCGGGCTGCAGCCGTCGCGCCACCGAACTGGGGCTGAGCGGCTGGGTGTGCAACCGACCGGATGGATCTGTGGAGGTGGAGGCGGAGGGCTCACCGCAACGGCTCACTGAACTGCAGCTGTGGTGCGAGAAAGGCACCGCCGGAGCGGTGGTGAGCAGCGTGACCAGCACCCGCATTCCTGCCACTGGCACCGATTGGTTTGAAATCCGTGGCTGATGCCGGCTTCTGGGGCGAACTGCTGGGCTTCGCGCTGGCGATTGCCCTCAGTCCACTGCATATCGGCGTGCTGCTGCTGTTGCTGGTGGGCGGCAACCCGCTGCGGCGGGGCGGCTGGTTCGTGGCGAGCTGGGTGCTGGTCTCAGCCCTGGAGGTGCTGCTGCTGCTGAGCGTGGGCCATGGGCTGCTGCTGACGATGGAGAAGGGAAGCAGCCATCGCACTGGCCTTGACCTGCTGGCGGCCGGCGGCCTGCTGGCCCTGGGACTGAATGAACTGGTGGTGAGGCGGGAAGAAGGGGACGAATCAGCGAGCTGGAACCGCCGGCTCGATCGCTTCGGGGCCATGCCCCTGCCACTGCTGCTGGGGCTGAGCGCCCTGATCCAGGTGGCAAGCCCCGACGACATCTTTCTCTACGCCAAGGCAACGGGCAGCCTGCTGGCGGAGAACCTGAAGCCATCCTCGGAACTGCTGGTGGGGGCCCTGTTCACGCTGGCCACCGCCCTGCTGCTGCTGCTGCCGCTGCTGGCCATGCTGTTGATGGGACAGCAACGGCTGCTGCCGGCGTTGCAGCAGGCGAAGGGATGGCTGACCCGCAACGGCGACCTGCTGGTGGGTGGCATCAGCCTGGCGCTGGCGGCCTACCTGGGCTGGCAGGGGATTGAGGGCCTGAGGGGTCTCTGAGGGCCAGAGGGGTTCGCCGTGGGGTTCAGTGGCGACTGGAGCCGGAATTGGCGTCGTCGCCATCAAGAATCTTGCCGAGATAGCGCGGATCGCGCAGTCGCTCGTGGTGGGATGGCGGCGGGAACACCGGCTGGACCGGCAGGCTGGCGCTCTGGCGACCGGAGCGCCGCCGGGCCCAGACGGAAAGGCAGATCCGGAAGACCAGCACGGCCGCCAGGACCAGGGCAGCCCCCACCATCAAGGGGGGCAGAATCTGGGTCAGCTCCTTATCCACGGATGCCGTGCCCTGGATGCTCCTGCCACTGCCTTGCTCCCGCGACAAAGGGGCACGCCGGGCCTGGGCAAAAGGCGACCAGACAGCAGTGGCAGAGACGACAGCGATCGTGATAGTGGCGATTGTCCGAAAACTTAGGTAAACGATTGTCTGAGCTCAAGGGGCCGAATCGCAACAGACGCAAAACTGCAGCAAGGCCTGTCCCATGGGCAATGACCATAGTATTCCGCCCCAACTTCAGCGCATCGCGCGAAATTCAGCGCATCGCGCGAAATTCAGCGCATCGCGCCAACTTCCAGAGAATCGCGCCGACTTCAGTGCAGCGCCCCTACGCCCTCGGGCCCCTTTCATCCAGCCAACTGCTCCACAGCGCCCCATCCCCCCGGTGGCCCTGGCCGGCCACCAGCGATACCGCCTGGCTGGCGCGGCTGACGGCCACGTAGACCAGCTGCCGGCAGAGCAGCGGGTCCCGCGGCCAAAACACATCCGAATCGACAAACACCTCGGAGAAGGTGCTCCCCTGGCTGCGATGCACCGTCAGCACCGCCGCTGGTCCCAAGGAGGCGAAGGCATCGCGCAGCAGGAAAAAGCGCCGCCAGATGGCGCGACCGTCCTGCTTGCCGGCGTCGCGGGCCTGCTGGCGCAGCCCCTGCAATGCCGCCTCCAGGCTGGTGCGGGAGGCGCTGCCGAGGGGCGGCAGCAGTCGCAGGCGCAACTGGGTCTCACCGGCGTCCACCGTTGCCGTGAGCGTATCGATCAGCGTGGCGGGACAGCCGAAATCGGCCAGGTCGCAGCGCTCCGGCACAACATCACGGACCACCAGCTCCCGGTTGGAACCCAGCACCATGTCAGGTTCCTCAGCCGCCTCCGCCCCCTCGCGGCAGGCCGGGGCCATCACCGCCGAGCGGGTGATCAGCACCTCTCCGGGCAGCACCGGCAACTGGTCGGCCATCTCGCCGTGGAGAGCACGGCGGGCGATCGGCACCAGCCGCTCCAGGGAGCGGTTGGTGTAACAGAGGATGCGGGCCAGATCGGGGTTGTCGGTCTCGGCACTGCGGCGCAGGGCCCGCTGGGCCGCCACCAGCCAGTCCTGGCGATCCAGCAGGGCCACCATCCCCTGGGCCGTGCCCAGCGGTGGCAGGGCCGGCGGCGGCCGGCAGGGCAGGGCGCCCTCACGGACACCACTGGCCAGGCGCAGCACCGGCCCCTGGTGGCGCACCACCTCGGTGAGGGCCACCCGCCGGGCGCGCTCCATGGCGAAGACCGGACTCTCCGCCTCCGCCACCGGCGGCAGCTGGGCGGGGTCACCGACAAAAACCAGCCGGGTGCCGAAGGGATGGGCACAGCGCAGGCTGATCTCCAGCAGGGTGCTGTCGACCATCGACGCCTCATCGATCAGCACCAGCCCCAGGTGCTCCAGAGCCACGGCGGTCTGGTCGGTGGCTTCGCAGCGCTCCAGATCCCTTTCGCGGCGGAGCTTCAGCCGCAGCAGCCGATGGATGGTGGAAGGGAACCAGGTGGGCTGCAGGCCGGCGAGCTGCAGATGGCTGCGCAACACCCCCACCGCCTTGTGGGTGGGGGCTACCACGGTCCAGCAGAGGCCGGCCGCCTCCACCAGGGCCAGGAGCCGCATCGACAGGAACGTCTTGCCGGTGCCGGCATAGCCGCTCAGCACGAAGGGGCGGCCATCGCCGGGGGCGGCGAGCCAGTCGGCGAAGGCCGCCACGGCGGCGTCCTGGTCGGCGGTGAGGGAGATCCCCGCGGGCCGGGGGGGGCCGGGGGATCTCACCCGAGCGCCTGGCTCAGGGCCTGGGCCAGGTCGAGGGGGGAGCCCACCAGCGCCAGGCCGGGCAGGGCGACGGCCGGCCCCATGAGGCTGCCGACCAGCACCTCCAGGCGGGTGTGACCGAGGTTTTCCTTCAGGGGCTTCGGCGGGTCCGGGGCCTGCCCCAGCAGCTCCCGGGGCAGGCCATTGACCCGGGCGGCGATCAGGCCGGCGGCCCGGCGTACCCCACTGGCGTCGTAGAGCACCACGAAGGCCATGGCGGCCGCCAGGGCAAACAGGGGGTCGCTGAAACCGAGCTGCCAGCCGATGCCGGCGGCGGTGCCGGTGAGCAGGGCGGAATGGCTGGAGGGCATGCCACCGGTCTCGATCAGCACCGCGGGGCGCCAGCGGCGGTGGACCACCAGTTCAATCACCAGCTTGGAGAGCTGGGCGACCCCACAGGCCGCCAGCCCCCACCAGAGCACGGGGTTGTCGAGGACGGCCAGCAGGGGCTGGCTGTCGTGGGCGGGCAGTTGCTGGGCCAGGGGGAACGGCATCATCGATCGCGGCTGGTGATGTAATCAGCCAGGGCGAGCAGGGGGGCCGCCTTGGGGGATTGGGGACCGCTGGTCCAGGGAGCCAGGGCCGCCTTGGCTTCAGCCACCAGGCTCTCGGCCCGGCGCCTCGATTCCTCCAGACCAAGCAGCTTGGGATAGGTGGTCTTGTCGGCGGTGAGATCCTTGCCGGCGGTTTTGCCCAGCACCTCGCTGCTGGCCGTGACATCGAGGATGTCGTCGATGATCTGGAAGGCCAGACCGATGCCGCGGGCGTAGGTGCGCAGGGCCGCGAGCAGCTCCTCGCCGGCTCCACCCACCAGGGCGCCCCCCACCACGCAGGCCCGCAGCAGGGCGCCGGTCTTGTGGAGATGGATGTACTCGAGGGTGTCCAGGTCGACGCTCTGACCTTCACAGGCCAGATCCACCACCTGTCCCCCGACGAGCCCCGGGGCGCCGGCGGCCAGGGAAAGCTCACCGACGACGGCCAGCAGCCGCTCGGCGGGCACCCCTGGACTGCGCAGGGCCACCATCTCAAAGGCGCGGGTGAGCAGGGCATCACCGGCCAGAATGGCGTTGGCTTCGCCGTAGACCTTGTGGTTGGTGGGGCGACCGCGGCGTAGATCGTCGTTATCCATGGCCGGCAGATCGTCGTGGATCAGCGACATGGTGTGGATCATCTCCAAAGCCACCGCCGTGGGCAGCGCCAAGGCGGCATCGCCCCCCGCGAGCTCGCAGGCCGCCAGACAAAGCATCGGCCGCAACCGCTTGCCGCCCGCCAGCAGCGAGTAGCGCATCGCCTCCCGCAGCGATTCCGGCCGCTCCGGGGCCAGGGAAGCATCGAGGGCCGCCTCCACCTGCAGGCGAGCTGCCTCCAGATAGGCGGCGAAATCCAGGGGGCCGTCGGGCAGGAGGGGTTCGGGGGAGG
>Ga0207954_1000277_pt1 | contig 16708 bp, 15 predicted proteins | sample CryBogmetaGMA0M_FD_184547 | JGI IMG/M metagenome (GOLD analysis project Ga0207954, IMG submission 184547) | Freshwater microbial communities from Crystal Bog, Wisconsin, USA - MA0M (SPAdes) | ecosystem: Environmental > Aquatic > Freshwater > Lake | place: Crystal Bog, Wisconsin, USA | collected... | reverse complement strand
CGAACTTCAGGCGATGCACCTTCGCCAGCGCCTTCATCACCTTCTCGGCCGGGGCGTAGCCGAGGCGGACGACCTCGTCGTGCACCTTCTTGCCAGACGAGCCGGCGACCCGCAGCGCCTCCGCCAACTGGTCGGCGGAGACGATGCCTTCGGAGACGAGGAGCTGGGCGAACGCGTCGGGTGGCATGGGTGCGGAGCGGTGGGAGCGGCGAGCCGCGGGCGAGGGCGGGCCGTCAGGCCGGGCCGGGCTGCTCGAGGAAGGTGTCGGAATGCTCGTAGCCGGGGGCGCAGGTGCAGAGGAAGACGAGCTCGCCGGCGCCGGTGTTGCGGATCGTGTGGCGGATGCCCGGCGGGATCGCGATCGCATCGCCCGGACCGACGGGACGCGTTTCGTGGCCGAGGGTCATGTCGGCCGACCCCGAGAGGATGTAGTAGATCTCCTCGGTGACGGCGTGGTGGTGGGGCGTGGTGGCACACCCCGGGCCGAGCCGGGCCTCCGCCAGGCTCTGCTGGCGGATCGACGAGTTGCGGTGGGCCAGGAGCTCGCGGATCGTGGAGCCGTCCACCGTGGTGAACGGCGGTGCGTCTTTCTGGTTGACGACATCCATCGGCATCGGCGCGGTTTCCCCGGCCGGCGAATGCGCGGCCTCGCCTCCAAAGATAGCAGACGGCGTTGCGGGCGGGTGACTGCGGAGATAGAGCACCGCTGGGGGCACGGGGCGGACGTCCCAGCCGTCCGCGGCGGGCAGGACCGACGCGTCGAGGGAGGTGTCGGCCTCCACGGCGATCACGCTCCCGGGCGGGGCAGCCCGGTCCACCGCGTCGATCAGGGCCATGAGGTCGGCGTGGCGGGGGTGGTCTGGGGCGAAGAAACTCCACGGGGGCGACACGAACGCGATCCACGGCAGGTCGCGGGGCAGGTCGGGCATCCGACGGGGCCAGAGGAGCACGTCGCCGGCCTTCACCTCGCAGCGGTCGGCCACGCCGAGCTCCGTCGCCGACCGGCGGATGACGTCGGCCGTGGGAAAGTGCCGTTCCACGAACACGGCCTTCGCGGCCCCGCGGCTCACCGCCTCGAAGCCGAGCGCCCCCGTGCCCGCGAACAAGTCGAGGGCGAGGGCGCCACGCACGTCGGTGCCGATGAGGTCGAAGAGCGATTCGCGGACGCGATCCTTCATCGGCCGCGTGCGGCCGTCGGGGTTGTGGGCGAGCCGGCGGCCCCGCAGGTGGCCCCCGACGATCCGCGGCGGGCTGATCGCCTCCGCGGGGTCGCCTCCCGCGGCGGCAGACGCGGGTCTCGGCTTGGCGGGGCGTCGCGCGGGGCGGGGCATGGTGGATTCCGGTGTTTTGACTTCGAAAATGCTATCGTACCGCGATCCGAACCCGGAGATACGACACGCATGGATGCTCGCTGGATGAACGGCTGGAAACGACTCTCGGCCGTGGTGCTCGCGGTGGCGGCTGGCTGGCAGGGAACGGCGGCGGCGAATCAGGCCAAGCCCGACGTGGCGGCCGCCAAGGCGGAGTTTGACGCGGCCGGCCGAGACCTCAAGGAACTCGTCTCCGACATGACGGTCTTGCAGGCCCAGTATCACCAGCCGAAGGCCGACCGCGACGTGATCGAAGCCCGCTTCAAAGACGCGAGCACGAAGGCCGTGGCCGCGAGCGAGCGGTTCGAGGCTGCGGCCCTCGCCCTGGCGGTGGCCGACCCGAGCAATGCCGACGCGAAGCAGGTGACGGGCGAGGCCATCAAGGGGGCCGTGCGGGCCGACGCGCCCGAGGTGGCCCTGGAGAAGGCCGGCAAGCTCAAGGCGGCTGGCGTGGCCGACGGCGAGATCTGCCTCGTGGCGGCGGCGGCGGCCCTGATCACGTCCCAGCTCGACGCCGCCGCCGACTGGCTGGCCGAGGCCAAGGCCAAGGGGGCGCGGAAGGATCGCGTGGGCGAACTCGAGGAGGCCCTCGAACGCGATCGGCCCAAGGTGGAGGCGGAGATGGCGAAGCGGAAGGCCGACGCCGACGCTGACGACCGGCCGCGGGTGAAGCTCTCGACCTCCGCGGGCGACATGGTGGTGGAGCTCTTCGAAGACGAGGCCCCGAACACCGTCGCCAACTTCGTGAGCCTCGTGGAGAAGGGCTTCTACGATGGCACGCCGTTTCATCGGGTGATCGGTGGCTTCATGGCCCAGGGGGGCGACCCCAAGGGCACCGGCTCCGGCGGGCCCGGCTACGCGATCGCCTGCGAGGTGGACAACCCCAACGCCCGCAAGCACTTCCGGGGCACGCTCTCGATGGCCCACGCGGGGGCAGACACCGGCGGGTCGCAGTTTTTCCTGACCTTCCGCCCCACCGAACACCTCGATGGCAAACACACGGTGTTTGGCCGGGTGATCGAGGGGACGGAGGTGCTGCCGCGGATCATGCGGACGACGGACGAGCAGGGACGGACGGTCGCCGGCGTCGAGCCGGATAGAATCACAACGGCGAAGGTGCTGCGGAAGCGGAACCATCCGTACGTGCCGCAGACGCTGCCGGCGGCTCGGCCGCGGTAGGGCCTCCGCGGCGTTGCGAGGAGATCATGACCATGCGACTGCTTCGGCGTTCGTCGGTCGTTTGCCTGCTGCTCGTGGCCTGCATGGCGCCGAGCGAGGCCGCAGGCCCCAAGAAACCACCCCGTCGTCCCAAGGATGTCAAACGCATGCCCAGCCAGTTTCCCGCTGAAGACACGCCCGCCAGCAATCCCGCCCTCGCGGGCCGCGTGCCCGACGAGCAGATCCCCCAAAACGAGGCCGAGTGGCTGCAGCGGCTGACGCCGATGCAGTATGAGATCACGCGGCGCAAGGGCACGGAGCGGGCGTTCAGCGGCAAGTACACCGACACGCAGACCGAGGGCACCTACCGCTGCATCTGCTGCGGCGAGCCGCTGTTTGCGTCGGGCGAGAAGTTTCACAGTGGCTGCGGCTGGCCGAGCTTCTCCGCCCCGATCGACGGCGTGCAGGGCAATGCGATCGCGGAGCACGAGGATCGATCGATGGAGATGATGCCGGGCTTCGGCGTGCGGACGGAAGTGACCTGCCGCCGCTGCGGCGCCCACCTCGGCCACGTGTTCGACGATGGCCCGCCACCGACCGGCCTGCGGTATTGCATCAACTCGGCGGCGATCATGCTCGACGAGAAGAAGCCCGAGTAGGGGCCCAGGGGCGGCTGCCGATGCCTGGAGTGGGTGCAGGTTTTCAACCTGCACAAGCGCCACCCCAGACCTGGACTCCCCGCAGGTTAAAAACCTGCGGCCACTTAAAAACCTGCGGCCACTTTCAGGGAGGGACTCACGGCAGGCTATGTGCCCGTGTCCGGTTTTCCGAGCAGGGCGGCCACGGCGAAGATCGCCATGGCCGCGCCCCAGAGGGGCTCGCCGGCGAGCAGGCCGATCAGCGGCCAAGCCACCAGCCCGACGGCCGCGACCGTTCGCCGCACGGGCGTGAACCAGATGCCCACGGCGAAGAGGATCTCGAAGGCCACGATCGCGTGGCTGACCAGATTCATCAGGTATTCCGAGCCCAGATAGGCCTCGCGGAGATCGACCGCACCGGCCCGCGAGGCGAGCCACCAGGCCGCCGTGCCGTTCCACCAGGCGTCGCCCTTGAGCTGCGCGAGCACGGCCGCGAGCACGATCGCCGAGGCATGCACCCGCAGCAGCCCGAGCGCGACACTCGCCCACGGCGTGGCCGCCGGCGGCGCGCGACCGGCCCGCGCCGCCAGCATGCGGTCGAGCGCGAGGTCGCCACCGCACGGGCCCACGGCAAGACACCAGAGCAGCACCGAGAGGCAGTCGTCCGCCGGTCCGGCGAGCATCGGGCCGCGATGCAAGAGCGACGCCCAGAGCACGGCGCCCGCCACCGCGGCCAGTCGCGAGCCGAGTCCCACCACGAGACACGAGAATGCGACCACCGTTGCCGCGAAGAGCGCCGTGACCGATGCCGACGTCGTCGCCGCGTCGTAGAGCGACACGCCCCAGCGCGGCCGCCACTCGGCCGCCACGTCGCGGGGAATCATGCCCGCGGGACCGAACCAGGCCTGCAGGTCGTCGGCATACGACCAGGCCAGCAGCAGGCCCAGGATGCCGGTCAGGATCCGGATGATCGCGAGCGGCCGCACGGGCGCCGGCGAAAACCAGAACCGCATCCAGGTGTCACCGACGGTCGAAGGCCGCGCCGTAGACTCCCCTCCGTTCATCGCGATCCCTCCGCCGCGGCCGATGGCTGCCGCACGAGCGGCGCCACCTCGCCCCGCGGCTCTTCCCGGATCAGCTGCACGTCGTCGGCCACGCGGCGAATCCGCGCGGCAACCACCTGCTCCGCCGCGGCGTCGGCAGCGGCGGTCCGCTCGGGCTGCGGCAGGCGAAACACGCGGAGGTCCACGTCGGTGGTGCCGAGCCGCGCGAAGCCGCCGCGGCCCACGCCCGCCGCCACCGGGCTGCCGTCGCCATCGAGGCCGCCCACCGCGATCGTCCGCGCGAGCCGCCGCCAGCGGGCCGCCCGCTCACCCGCCACCGCGCCCGGCAGCTGGAGCGGCTCGGCGGCGCCCCCGTGCGGCACGAGTTCGAGCTCGTGATCGGCATCCTCGTCGAGGCCGTAGGTGAACCGGTGGTCGTAGCCGAGGTCGAGCCACGCGGGCACGAGCAGCGGCGAGAAGAGTCGCGACTTCACGGTGCCGAGGAGTGCCGACGAACCGCTCAGCGAGTTGGTGGCGATCGCAAGCACGAGCCCGACGAGATACGCCGCCAGGGCCACCGTCACACCGGCGCGCACCGCCTCCCCCGGCTCGGTGGCGGGACTCCGCGGCGTGGCGTTTTTGGCGGCGCGTGCCATGCGGGCGAGTGTGATCGGCAGCCACGCCCCTCGCCAGTGCCGGTCGAATCCCACGGCCACGCGAACCGTTTCACGGCCCGGCCGCCCTTCGCGTTGACATGCCTCCCGGCAGCCGATACCGTTTATTCAGCACGTTGACGCCTCGGCACGCAGGCTCCCTTCGATCGCCCCGCATGTTTTCGGAATGGGTCGGCGCCTTGCGTCGTCCTCACATCCGGGGGATTAGCTCAATTGGGAGAGCGTCTGGCTGGCAGCCAGAAGGTCAGGGGTTCGAATCCCCTATCCTCCACTTCGATCGAAACGATGTCTGCGGCCGAGGCGACCCGGAGCGAGCTGGCTTGGCTCGACGGTCGGGCGATTCCCAGGGGCGATCTCGCCCTGCCCGTCGGTGACGCCGGGTTCGTGTACGGGGCCACCGTCACCGAGCAGCTGCGGACGTTTCGCGGCACGCTCTTTCTGCCCGACGACCACGGCCGTCGCCTGGCGCATTCGCTGGCCGTGGTGGGCATCGAGCCCGGCTGGCCGGTGGCCGACCTGCTCGGCGCCGCCGCCGCCGTCGCCACCCACAACCACGGGCTTGCCGCCGCGGACGACGACCTGGGGCTCGTGATCTTCGCCACGCCGGGCGACCTCGCCGCGCAGCACGACGGCCGGGCGGGCCGGCCGCGGGTCGCGATCCACACGTTCCCCCTCGCCTTCGGACTCTGGGCCGAGGCCTTCACCCGCGGCGTCGCGCTCCGCACGGTGTCGGTCACGCAGGTGCCCGACAGCTGCTGGCCACTCGCGGCGAAGGTCCGCAGCCGGCTGCACTACCACCTCGCCGATCGCGAGGCGCATACCGCGGAGCCCGGAGCCCGCGCGATCGTCGCGCATGCCGACGGCCGGATCAGCGAGACCTCGACCGCGAACGTGGCGATCGTCGTGGACGGCCACGTGCTCACACCGCCCGCCGGCGACGCGCTCGGCGGCGTGAGCCTGGCCTGCGCGCGGCGGCTGGCCCACGGGCTCGGCATTCCCTGGGCCGAGCGGTCGCTCACCGCCGCCGACCTCGCCGCCGCCGACGAGATCCTGCTCACGAGCACGCCCTCCTGCATCCTTCCCGCGACCACGTTCAACAGCCGCCGCGTCGGCACCGGCGCCGCCGGCCCCGTGTTTCAGGCGATCCTCGGGGCGTGGAACGCGCTCGTCGGGCTCGACATCGCCGACCAGGCCCGCCAGCACCGTCACCGGCCCACCTCATGACGACCATCACCATCCGCACCGGCAACGGCTCCCCGCCCGGCCTCGCCCGCTACGACGTGCGGCACATCACGACGTACGCCTACTCCGAGGCGGTGCCCGTGTGCCACAACGAGATCCACCTCGTGCCCCGGCAGCTCCCGGGCCAGCGGCTGCTGTCGTCGTTCATCGCGGTCGAGCCCACGCCCGATCACGTCTCGACCCACGCCGACTACTTCGGCAACACCGCCGGCATCTTCTCGATCGACGAGCCGCACGAGCGGCTGGTGGTCACGTCCACGAGCCGCGTGGAGATCGATCCGCCCCGCGAGTGGACCGCGTTCGAACAGATGCCCTGGGAAACCCTCCGCGACCGCCTCCGCCGCGACACCGATCCCGCCACGCTCGAGGCCCGGCAGTTCACCGACGACTCGCCGCACGTCCGCACCGCGCCGCGGCTGGCCGCCTGGGCCGCGACGTCGTTCACGCCCGCGCGGCCGTGGGCCGAGGCCCTCGTGGACCTCACCCGCCGCATCCACCGTGAGTTCACCTACGATCCGACGGCCACCACCACCGCCACGCCGGTGGACGAGGTGTTCGACCTCCGCCGCGGCGTCTGCCAAGACTTCGCGCACCTGCAGATCGCCTGCCTCCGCTCGCTGGGCCTCGCCGCCCGGTATGTGAGCGGCTACCTGTCGAACGAGCGACGGCTGCAGGGCGCCGCCGGCGAAGGGGCATTCGAGGCGGGCATGGTGGGCGCCGACGCCTCGCATGCCTGGCTCTCCTGCTGGGGCGGCGAGGACGGCTGGCTCGACGTCGATCCCACCAACGACTGCACGGCGGGCACGCTCCACGTGACCGTGGCCTGGGGCCGCGACTACGCCGACGTGAGCCCGGTGAAGGGCGTGTGCGTGGGAGGCGGCCACCACGACATCCGCGTGGCGGTGCACGTGACGAGGATTGCCTGAGATTCCGGACGGCGCTCTTCCACAGGTTGAAAACCTGTGGCCACTTTCCAGACCAGTCCACGGCTTGAGAACCTCAGGCCACTTTCCGAAACGCTCCAGGAACACCCGCATCATGCCCAAGGAGCTCCGTCTCCTGCTCGGCCTGACGGTCGCGGCGATCGCCGTGCCGGTGGTGCCCTGGCTGCTCTGGGGCACGCGGCTCGATCACGCCGTCGCGGCCTGGCTCGAGCCGCCACCGCCGGCACCGCTCCTCGCAGCAGCGGAGATCGGCGTGCTCGCATCCGACATCCTCCTGCCGGTGCCCTCGAGCCTCGTGGCCACCCTCGGCGGCGCGAGCCTCGGCGTGGTCGGCGGCACGACCTGCGGCTGGATCGGCCTCACGCTCGGCTCGCTGGCCGGCTGGTGGCTGGGGCGGACGGCCGGCCGACGAGGCCTTGCGTCCCTCGACGACGACGAGCGGACCGCGCTCGAAACCCGGCGGCAACGGTTCGGGCCGCTCGTCGTGGTGCTCACGAGGCCGCTGCCGATCCTGGCCGAGGCGGCAGCCCTGATGGCGGGCGCCGCGGGGATGACCTGGCAAGCCTTTCTCGCCGCGGCAGCTCCGGCCAACCTGGCGATCGCCTTCGCCTGGAGCCTTGCCGGAGCCCTTGGCCGCGACGCCGACTCGCTCCAGTGGGTGGCGCTCGCCGCCGTCGCGGTGCCCGCGGTGGTCGCGGCGGTCGTCGCGGTGCGGCGCCACGACGCGGGCCGGACTTCCGTCCGCTGACGGGCTACACTGCCGCCGCCCCCCGCTTCCCACCGGAGACCCTGATGGACGCCCCCGGCTCGATCCTCGACATCTTCCTCAAGCTCGACGAAGTGCTGCACGGCGTGCTCCAGGCCTGGGGACCGTGGACCTACGTCCTCCTGTTCGCGATCATCCTCTGCGAGACGGGCCTCGTGGTCACGCCCTTCCTGCCGGGCGACTCGCTCTTGTTCGCCGCCGGCGCGATGGCGGCGCTCTATCCGGCCGACCTCAACATCGCGCTGCTACTCGGCCTGCTCTCGGTGGCCGCCATCCTCGGCGACACCATCAACTACGGGCTCGGCCGCTGGATCGGGCCGAGGGCATTTCGCATCGACCGCTGGTTTCTCAAGCACGAGCACCTGGAACGCACCCAGGCCTTCTACGAGAAGCACGGCGGCAAGACGATCGTGCTCGCCCGCTTCGTGCCGATCGTGCGCACCTTCGCCCCGTTCGTGGCGGGCGTCGGAAAGATGCATTACCCCACGTTCCTCTTCTACAACGTCGTGGGCGGCCTCGCCTGGGTGCTGATCTGCACGCTCGCCGGCTACTTCTTCGGCAACTTCCCGATCGTGAAGGAGAACTTCGAACTCGTGGTGGTGGGCATCGTGCTCGTGTCGGTGCTGCCGATCGCGTGGGAGATGTGGTCGGCCCGCCGCCAGAAAGCCCAATCGCGGAAGCGATAGGGCTCTCGGACCGCCGCGCCGCTCGGGTCTGCCCCCAGGAAGCCCAATCGCGTAAGCGATGGGGATCTCGGACCGCCGCGCCGCTCGGGTCTGCCCGCACGAAGCCCAATCGCGGAAGCGATAGGGATCTCGGCCCGCCGCGCCGCTCGGGTCTGCCCACGCCCCGCCGCCGGACGTTCGCCTCGGCCCTCCAGGCCTCGGCTCTCTGCATGTCCGCTGCGCTTCGGCATCCTGCCTGCGCTTGCTCCCATAGCCCGGCGGCGGGGCATGGGCAGACCCGAGCTCGTCATCGCGAGTCGCAGGTGTTCAGTCTGTTTGCTGCCTCGTTGAAGACGGCGGTGAACTCCTCGCGGACGCGGCTCGTGGTGTCGCGGACGTCGGCGACGAGCGTGGCAGTGTCGGTGTAGCCCAGCAGGTGGGCGAGCTTCCGCCGTTCATCGTGCGACGCGGGGAAGTCGTGCCGGGCCGGCGCGTCGAGGAGACGGAGCCGGCCCTCGATGCCGCGGAGCGTGCGGTAGGACCGCTCGAGAAACGCGAACCGGTCGTCGGACAGCAGGCCCGCCTCGTGGAGGGCCACGAGCGCCGCGAGCGTGCCGCTGGTCCGCAGCCGCTCGTCGCGGCCGCCGTGCACGAGCTGGAGCATCTGGGCGATGAACTCGATGTCCACCACGCCCCCGGGGCCGCGCTTCAGATTGGCCGAGCTCGCCCCCTGCTCCATCCGAAACCGCATCCGGCGGATCGCCTCGATGTCGGTCACGGTCCACGTGCGGCCGAACGTGGCCGCCTGGATGATCCGGCCCACCTCGGCCCGCGCCACCGCGTCGCCCACCACAGGGCGGGCCTTCACGAGCGCCTGCCGCTCCCAGACGGCCGCGGGGCCGTCGCTCGCAAAGTAGCGGGCGAACTCGGCGAGCGAGATCGCCGCCGGGCCACTCTTCCCGCTCGGCCGCAGCCGGGAATCCATCTCGTAGAGCCGGCCCTGCGGCCCGAAGGCGTTGAACACCCGCATCGTCCGCTGGGCCAGTTCGCCGAAGAAGTGGGCATTGCTCGTGCCCTCGGCGGGCTTGCGGCCGCGGCGGGCCGGCAGCGTGTCGCCGTCGTGGTCGTAGAGGAAGACCACGTCCACGTCGCTGGCGTAGTTCATCTCGCGACCGCCGAACTTGCCCATGGCGAGCACGACGGGGCTGGCCGGCTCGCCTCCCACGGCCCGGGGCCGGCCGAGCCGTTCCGTCAGCCGCTCCATCTCCAGCGTCACCACCTGCTTCACCAGCGCCTCGGCGATGCCGGTGAGGGCGGCGGACGTGGTCTCGGCATCCTGCCGGCCCAGCATGTCGCGGACACCCACCCGCAGCTGCTGCGACGACTTGAACGCGTGCAGGATCGGCTCCACCTCGACCGCGCCTCGGCAGAGCTCGGCGAGGCTCGCCTCGAGCGCCTCGGCCGTCGGCAGCCGCTCGATGAGCAGGCTGTCGAGCAGCTCGTCGATCATCCCCGGATTCGTGGTCAGCAGGTTCGCCAGGAACGGGCTCGCGGAGCAGAGGCGGACGGTGAGCTCGAGCGACGGCGGATTGAAGCTGAACAGCTCCCAGAGCACCCCCTTGCCGCCGAGCGAGTCGGCGACGCCGGCGAGCGCGACGAGCGTGGCGTCGGGATCGGGCGTGCGGGCGATCGCCGCCAGGAGCCGCGGCGCGCAGGCCGCGAGGAAGTGGCGACAGCGGCGCGTGGAGAGAAACCGGACCTTCTCCTCACCCAGCGAAACGAGCGCCCGATGGGCCGTGGCGACGTCGCGAAAGCCGTGCCGCGAGAGCACCTCGCGCACGGTCGCCGGGTCGGGCTCGGGATCGAGCACGAGATCCACCTCGGGCTCCGGGGCGGCGTCGTCGGGAAAGGCGTCGTGGAGGAGGTGGTCGAGGATCCGGCGATTGAGCGCGGCGGCCTCGGCGAGCTCGCGCTCGAGCCGGTCGCGGCCCGCCGCGTCGCCCCCGTAGCCGAGCCGGCTCGCCAGCCGCGCGAGCTCGTCGGCCGACGTGGGCAGGGCGTGCGTCTGCCGGTCGTAGAGGATCTGGAGGCGATGCTCCACGGTCCGCAAGAGCGTGTAGGTGCGCTCGAGGATCTCCCGCTCCTGGTCGGTGAGCGCGTCGGCCTCGGCCAGCCGGCGGATCGCCTCCAGCGTGGTGCCGGTGCGCACCCGCGGCGCGTCGCCGCCGCCGAGCAGCTGGAGAAACTGGATCGTGAACTCGACGTCGCGAATCCCGCCCCGGCCGGTCTTCACGTCGGTGGCGTCGGCCCCCGCGCGGACCGCCCGCTGCTCGATCCGCCGCTTGAGGGCCTTGATGCCGCTGATGTCGGCCCGGGTCAGCCAGCGGCGCCAGATCCAGGGCTCGAGCGCCGCGAGCAGCCGCCGGCCGAGGTCGAGGTCGCCCCCGACGCAGCGGGCCTTGACCCACGCCTGCCGCTCCCAGGTGCGGCCCGTCTGGTCGAAGTAGTGGAGCATCGGCTCGAGCGCCATCGACGCCGGCCCGACGCTGCCGTGGGGCCGGAGGCGGAGATCGACGCGATACGCGGCCCCGTGCTCGGTGGGATCGGCCATCAGCCGCACGGCGTCTTGCACCACGCGGTCGAAAAACTCCTGGTTGGTGCACGGCCGCGGCCCCTCCACCCGGCCGTCGGCGGAGTGCAGGAAGACGAGGTCGATGTCGCTGGAGTAGTTGAGTTCGCCGCCGCCGAGCTTCCCGAGCGCGAGCGCCGCGATCGTGGCCACCTGGCCGTCGGGCCCGCGGGGCGCGCCCCGCTGGCGGGTCGCGTGGGCCACCGCCGTCCGCACCGCGAGATCGACGACGCAGTCGGCGACGTGCGAGATCTGCTGCACCACGGTCTCGAGCCGCTGCTTCTCCACGATGTCGCCGTAGGCGATGCGGAGCGTTTGCCGCCGCTTGAACCGGCGAATGCCGCGGGCCACCTGCTCCACCGTGTCGCCCCCGCCCACCTCCGCGGCGAGGGCCGCGGCGAGCGCCTCCTTCTTCTCGGGCCGGCCGCGGCCGACGCGGATCTCCTCCCAGGCCTCGGGATCGGCGATCACGAGCTCGGCGAGGTGGGGGCTGGCCGCGAAGATGCCCAGCAGGATCTCGAGCGCCCGCGGATCGCGTTCGAAGAGGGCCGCGGTGGCCAGCGGGCTGCGGACCGAGGCCACGAACCGCTCGAGCGCGACGAGCACGCGATCGGGATCGGCGACGTGCGGCAGGAGCTCCACGAGCCGGCCGGCGAGCGACCCGAGGAGGTCGAGCGGCACACCCGTGCGGGCCATGCCCGCGAGCGGCCGGGCGGCGCCGGCGGGGTCGGCGAGCCCCGCGGCCCGGCCCCAGGCGGCGGCCGCCGCCGGATCGTCGAGGAGCCTCGCCACGTCGCTGGCCGCGGGCACGTCAGCCCCGTGCGGGTTCGGAAGTCGCCGCCTGCGGCTTCGCAGAGGGAAGGGAGATGTCGTAGAGCGGGGCCGCGCCGGCGTCGCCCGCGAGCTCGAGGTGGTCCAGCGGCACCGCGTCGGCAAGGCCGTCGGCCACCACGCCCGACAGCGACCAGGCACCGGCGGCGAGGATGTCGATGTCGACGAGCCGGCCGACGAGCCGCGTGGGCGCGTCGAACACCACGATCCGGTCGCACATCGTGCGGCCCGTGAGCTGGGCCACGCCGTCGGGCCCCGGATCGACCGCCCGCTTCTCGTCGCGGGTGGAGAGCCCCTCGACGAGCACCTCGTGCCGCGTGCCCACGAAGCGGCGATTGCCCGCCAGGCTCGCCTCCTCCTGGGCCTCGAGCAGCACGCGGTTGCGCTCCTTCTTCACCTCCTCGGGCACGTCGTCCGGCAGGCGATCGAAGGCCTTCGTGCCGGGCCGCGGGCTGTATTTGAAGATGAAGCTGTTCTTGAAGCCCACCGTCTTCACGAGGTCGAGCGTGGTCTGGAACTCGGCGTCGGTCTCGCCGCAAAAGCCCACGATGAAGTCGCTCGTGATCGCGGCATGCGGGATCGCCGCGAGGATGCGGCCGTGCATCTCCATGTATTCGCCGATCGTGTAGCCCCGCTTCATGCGACCGAGCACGGCGTCGGAGCCGTGCTGGGCCGGCACGTGGAGGTAGTGGCAGACCGTGGGGAGATCGCGGACCGCGGCGATCAGGTCGTCGGTCATGTCGCGCGGGTAGTTGGTGACGAACTTGATGCGGTCGAGCCCGTCCACGCCGTCGAGGAGCGCGAGCAGGTCGGCGAGCCGCGTGGTCCGGCCGCCGTCCGACCACTTGTAGCTGTTGACCGTCTGGCCGATGAGCGTGATCTCGCGGCAGCCCTCGGCGACGAGCTTCCGCGCCTCGGCGAGGATCGTGTCGGGGGCCCGGGCCTGCTCCGGCCCGCGCACGTGGGGCACCACGCAGAACGCGCAGAACTTGTCGCAGCCGGTCTGCGTGCGGATGAAGGCCTGGAACGGCGTGGGCCGCATCGCCGGATCGCGGTCGGGGTCGTAGCTCTCGAAGCTCCGCGCGATCGCGTCGCGGCTGCCCGCCTTGCGGTCGAGGCTGACCTCGATCCGGGGCCCGCCGCCGGCGAGGACCTCGTCCACGAGGGCCGGCACCTGGTGGAGCTGGCCCGGCCCGACCACGAGATCGACCCACGGCGCCCGCTTGCGGATCTGCTCCTGGTCCTTCTGGGCCATGCAGCCGAGCACGCCCACGACCACGTCGGGCCGCTTGGCCTTCACGCTCCGGATCCGGCCGAGGGCCGAGTAGATCTTGTCTTCGGCGTGCTGGCGGACGGAGCAGGTGTTGTAGAAGACCGCGTCGGCCGCGTCGGCTGCCGGGGCCATCTCCCAGCCCTGCCGACGGAGCGCCGCCACCACGAGCTCGCTGTCGAGCACGTTCATCTGGCAGCCGACGGTCTCGATCCAGAGCCGCTTGGTCATGGGGACGAGTGTAGAAGAGACCCGGGCCGCGGCCAAAGGCCGGCCTGAAGTGGTGAGGTTGGCCGAAAAGTGGCCGCAGGTTTTTAACCTGCGGTGAGGCCACGCCCCGGGTGGGATTTGTGCAGGTTGAAAACCTGCACCCACGTAGGACAACCTGCACCCACGGTTGAACACCTGCCCCCGGGTCTACCCCAGCACCGCCCCCGGCAGGAGCGGGCTGCCACGGAGGAAGTCGGCCGCCGTCATCGATCTGCGGCCCTCGGGAACCACCCTCGTGATCGCCACCGTCGTGCCGCCCCCGCAGGCCACCACGATCCGGCCGCCCGAAGTGTCGAGCACCGTGCCGGGAGCGGCGGGCTCGAGATCCGACGCGGGTAGCACCTCCACGTCTTCGAGCACGAGCCGCTGCCGCTGCCCGTCGCCGCGGGTGAAGAAGGTGGTCAGCCGCGGCCACGGCTCGAGCGCCCGCCGCAGCCGCTCGAGCGCCGCGGCCGGCTGCGACCAATCCACCAGGCCATCCTGCTTCGCGAGCCGGGGAGCCCGCGTGGCCCGGGCGGCGTCTTGCGGGATGCCGATCTCGGCCACACTGCCGGTCGTCGCGAGCGCCGCCTGCATCCGCTCGATCGCGTCGGTCACCGCACCGGCGCCCAGCGCGGCGAGCCGTGGCTCGAGTTCGGCCGCCGTCTCCCGCTCTCCCACCGGCGTCGAGCGGGCCACGATCACGTGGCCCGCGTCGAGGGCGGGCGTCATGTGGATCACGCTCACGCCGCTCACCGCGTCGCCGGAGCGGATCGCCCACTGCACTGGCGCTGCGCCGCGATGCCGCGGGAGGAGCGAGCCGTGGAGATTGATGCCGCCCAGCGGCGGCACGCCGAGCAGGTCGCGGGAGAGAATCTGGCCGTAGTCGCAGACGACGAACAGGTCGGCCCGCAGCGCCGCCAGCGCCGCGACCACGGCGGGGTCGTTGACCCGCTCGGGGTCGAGGATGCCGATCCCCGCCGCGGCGGCCGCCTCCCGCATCGGGTTCGGCGGCGGCCGCCGGCCGGGCGGCGCGTGATCGGGCCGCGTGACCACTGCCACGATCGCATGGGCAGACGCGAGGAGCTCGCGAAACATCGGCACCGCGAACGGTCCGGTGCCCATCACGACGATCCGAAGCGGTGTCACCGGTGCGTCCCCACGTGGTCGTACCGGGGCGTCAGCAGCGGGCGGCTTCGAGGCGGTCGATCTCGGCGAGGAGCACGTCGTTGCCGGGCAGCTCCCCGCGCGACTGCTTCCCGAAGAAGACCTCGCGGAAGGTCTCGAGGTCGCGGCGGACCTCCAGGGCGGCGGCCTCCGGGAGGCGGTCGGTGAACAGCCGGCCCTCGAGGTGGTCGAACTCGTGCTGCACGACCCGCGAGAGCAGGCCGTCGAGATCCATGCGGAGCGGCTCGCCCTCGAGCGAGAACGCATCGACCACGACCTTCTGCGGCCGGCGAACGTCCATTCTCACACCCGGCAGCGACAGGCAGCCTTCCTCCTGCACCGCCGTGCCGCGGGGCCGCGAGAGCACGGGGTTGATGAACACGTGTTCCTCCCCGTCGCCGCGGCGGCCCGCGCAGTTCACGACGAACAGCCGATACGGCAGGGCCACCTGAGGCGCGGCCAGGCCGATCCCCTGCGACTCGTACATGATCTCGAACATCTTGGCGACGGCGTCGCGGAGGGCCGCGTCGAGCCGCGTGACGGGGCTGGCCCGCCGCAGGAGGGCCGGATGCGGGTATTCGACCAGCGTGAGCGGGCCGATGGCGGCGGGGTCGGCGACGTGGGCGGAATCCATCGGAAAGTCGGTGGGCTGGCGGACGGGATCGAACGCAGAATCATACCGTTCCTGCCGCCACGGTACGATGTCGGCATGACCGATCCGGCTGAATCAGGCGGTTCCCCCGCGGCCCCGGCCGCGACGCCGTGGTTCGCGCCCGCGGTCTTCGCGGCCACGGCTTGCGGGCTGGGCCGCGTGCCCTTCGCCCCCGGCACGTTCGGCGCCCTGCTCGGCCTGCCGCTGTCACTCGCCACCGGCTGGCTCGCGGGGCGCCTCGCGGGCGACGCCCCCGCCGCGACCGCCGTGGAGGCCGCGGTCGTCGCCGTCGTCTGCGGCGTGGGCATCCCGATCTGCTCGCGGGCCGCCGCCCTGATGGGCCGCAAGGATCCGGGGGCGATCGTGCTCGACGAGGTGGCGAGCATGCCGCTGGCCCTGCTCGTGCTGCCGCCGGCGGCCCGCACGCCGCTGAACCTCGCAGTCGCCTTCGTGCTCCTGCGAACCTTCGACATCGGCAAACCCTTTCCCTGCCGGCAGCTCGAGCGGCTCCCCACGGGGCTGGGCATCATGGCCGACGACTGGGGGGCCGCGGCCTGGACGGCCGTGTGCCTGGCGCTCGCGCGTTGGCAGCACTGGATCTGACCCTGATGCCGCCGGGTCTCGGCGGGTGACGGCGGCATGCGCATCCTCCTCGTCGATCACGGCTGCTGCGATCATCCGCACACGCGGATCCACCGGCTGCGCGAGGCTCTCGAGGCGAAGGGCTGCACGGTGGCCGTCTGCGGGCCATCGACCGTGAACGCCTTCGAGGAGCAGCCGGCCGGCATGCACGGCATCCACCTTAACGACGTGGCCGCCGCATCCCGCAGCTTTCTGGCGGCCGTCCGCGATGGCAGCCCCGAGGCCTTCCTGAAGGTCACCGCCGGCGTGCCGTCGGGGGTGCTGGGGCTCGCCCGCGAGGCGGCGCGGCAGATGGTCGCGGAGGCGGCCGACGCGATCTTCCCCGATGCGATCTTCGTGCTCCACGCGGGAATCCTCGCCGACCTCGCCGTGGAGACCGGCGCGCCGGTGGTGGTGCACGTGTCGGCGGCCGATCTCGAGGCCGCCGCGGCCCGACCGTCGCTCAAGCGGCTCGTGCTCGCGGCGATCGGATCGAGCGACCGTATCGTGGCGGCGGATGACGCCGTCGCAGCCACGCTCGCTGACTGGCTGGGCGACGACGCCGACACGCGGGCCCGCTGCGAGGTCTGGCCGTTCGACGAGGCCGCGGCGGACCGGGTGGCCGAAGCCTGTCGGCGGGCCCTCGCCGGCCGCCGCGGGGAACGCGAGTGACGTGGGTGCAGGTTTTCAACCAGTACTGTCCGGTTAGAAGTCGAATAGCCGCAACTGGTTACGATCACACCCCTCGGGGAAAGCGCGGCTGATTTGCGAAAACAGCGTGCTTGCTGG
>Ga0207954_1000276_pt1 | contig 16738 bp, 10 predicted proteins | sample CryBogmetaGMA0M_FD_184547 | JGI IMG/M metagenome (GOLD analysis project Ga0207954, IMG submission 184547) | Freshwater microbial communities from Crystal Bog, Wisconsin, USA - MA0M (SPAdes) | ecosystem: Environmental > Aquatic > Freshwater > Lake | place: Crystal Bog, Wisconsin, USA | collected... | reverse complement strand
GGATTTCTACAAGCTCGGCCCTGGTGCCTACGAGAAGATCCTCGCCGACTACGACGTCATCATTTTCAGCGACGTCGAGGGGAAGCTCTTCCAGTTGGCGCCGACCTTCTTCGACCGCACCAAGTTTGGCAAGGAGGTGCTGACCTTTCCCGATCGGGTGCGGCTGACGATCGACGCGGTGAAGGCTGGCAAGGGGCTGATGCTCCTCGGCGGCTGGTATTCCTTCACCGGCGAACAGGGGAAGGGGGGCTGGGGGCGGACGCTCTTGAAGGGGGCGATGCCGGTCGTCTGCCACGATCACGAAGATCTCGTCGAGAGCACCGAGGGCTATCGGCCGCGGGCTACCGTTCACGGCCGGGAGCGCTTCGCCGAGATTGACCTGACGACCTGCCCGCCGATCCTCGGCTACAACCAGGTGCGGGTGAAGCCGGGGGCGGAATTGCTCCTCGACTTTGCCGAGACCGGCGACCCGCTTCTTGTCCTCGGCCACGAGGGGCAGGGGTGCGTCCTTTGCTACACCTCCGACCCGGCGCCCCACTGGGGCTGCAACATGGTGTTTTGGGATCGGTATGCCGAGTTCTGGCTCCGCTGCCTCGAGCTCGTGACGCCCCACGCGTGAGTCATTCGGCCGCTTCCTGCCGGATGGCGATCGGGACGTAGCCCGCTTCGAGGCCGGGCGGGGGCGTGACGATCAGCGCCGGGTCGAGGCTGGCAAGCTCGCCGCGCGAAGGCGGCGGGAGATAGTCGCGGTCGATCGGCCAGTGGCGGTGGAGCTTCTCGACGCGGGTCTGGAGGCGAGAGCGCTCATCTTCAGAAAGATTCGCATTGCGGATCGCCGGCTGATCGACGAAGCGATACCAGGCGTAGGTGACGATGCTGCCGTCGCCGAGGCGCGTCTCGAACGGGCCGGCGACGGGGCCGGGAGTCTTCCACAGGCTGTCGGGATTGTCGGGGGTGACGTAGGGCTCGGCCGGCGGTGCCGGGGGCGTGTGAAACTCGACCTCGGCGAGCTTCGTCTCGGCAGGCACTTCGTCGGCCGCCACCACGACCCACTCCGACTTCTCTTCCCCCTTCACGAGCCGGTAGTACTCCGGCAGCGTGGCGAGGGGGCCTGAGAAGGAGTCGGTCTCGGTGACGGTCGCGGCGTTCCAGCGGTAGCCGTAGGTGTGCTCGTCGAGGGCGATCGGCGTGGCGAAGGAGTTCCACCCCAAGGCCACCTTCTCCGCGCGTGGGGCGTCCGGCGCGTAGATCTGCCAGGTCGAGCCGCCGCCGCCGGTGAAGCGATGGAGGGCCGACCCGGCCGGGTCGATCGTGCCACTCACCGGATCGCCGCCATCGAACCAGGCGCTGACGGAGTCCCACAGGGCGGTCTTGTCGTAGGCGGTGATCTGGTGGATGACGGCCGACTCGTTGCCGGCGTTGCGCGGGAAAGAGGTGGGGGCGATCCGGGCCCAGGTGTCGCCGTGGGCGTCGACGGCCTGCACGGCGGGGACGTATTGCGTCTCCATCTGCACCGCCTTGTTCGGCTCGGCGGGGCGGGCATCGAGGAACCGACCGGCGTGCTCCGGCTTGTCGAGCGTGGCCCGCGACCAGTAGGAGGGGAGGAAGAAGGCGATCGGTCCTTTGAAGTTGGCGGCGTTGACAAACAGCGTCCACGACTGATTGCCGGTGGGGATCGGCTTGCCAGCGGTGGTCGGTTGCGCGTCGGTGAGGGGAAGGGGGAGATAGCCGTAACCAAACAGCTCGCCGCAGGTCCCCTGGGCGAGGTTGAGGCCGTCGGCGGGCCAGACGATCCGCGGGCTCAACTGCGCCACGCCATACACCCCCAGCGGCGCGTTCCAGTCGCGGCTCTTGCCGGCGCCGGGGCCGTTGGCCCATTCGTCAAACTCGAGCGTCACGCCCCCCATGATGAACTTCGGCGTCTCGGTGGCGAAGCGCGTGTCGCGCCACCACCCGAGCCCCCCTTCGATGTCGGAATAGATGTTCTTCGGCTTCGGCTCCTCCTGCCTGGCAAACATCCAGGTGCCGAACAGGCCGGTCTGGAAGCGATTGCCCGGATATTCGCGCACCAGCGGCCAGGCGGCGACATACATCGAGAAGCCGGCGTCGTAGCGCTCTGGAACTTTTTCGTGAGGGACGAGGAGATAGCCCGACATCTCCACCTCCTCGACCCCCTCGGCGCCGCGGGCCGGGGAGTCATCGATGAAAGCGCTGAGGAACGCGAGGCACGTGGCCATGGCCACGGCGCGGATCGGATGGAAGCGAGGCGTCATGGGGTTCACTCCGGGTTGGAGAGGGAGGATCGATGGCGATCAGGCAGATCGGGCAGCATGCGGCGGCGCTCGTAAGCGCGGGCGAAGGGCCACCACACGGCCATCGCCAGGAAGATCGAGATCACGCCCCACACTGCCGCGCGCCAGTCGCCGCCGGTGACGAGCCAGTGGCCGATGACCGGGGGCGTCGTCCAGGGTATGCCGACGACCGGCCGGCCGACGAGCCCCCATTCCATGAGAAGCCAGCTCGTCGTCGTGAGGAGAACAGCATTGAGCACGTAGGGGATCATCAGGAGCGGATTCAAAACGATCGGCAGGCCAAAAAAGAGCGGCTCGTTGATCTGGAAGAGCTGCGCTGGGAGCGAGAGCCGCGACACCTTGCGGGCCACCGGGTCGCGCGCGTTGAGCAGCAACAGGGCCAGCGCGATCGTCGCCCCGGTGCCGCCGACGTTGACGAACGTCGTGAAGAACCCCAGCGCCGTGGTGTGGGGGGCGGGGAGCCCGGCATCCCAGGCTTCGGCGTTGGTGGCGAGATATTGGAGGAAGACGGGGGCGACAACCGTGTCGAGGGCGTTGTCGCCGTTGACACCGAAGCTCCACAAGGCGGTGACGAGGAAGGCGTAAACGACGATTCCGGGGAGCGTGTCGAGGGCGAAGACGAGCGGCTGAAAGAGGCGGCGGAGGCCGTCGGTGAGATCGAAGCCGAGGACGAAGCGGACGAGCCAGAATCCGGTCAGGAGCACCGCCAGCGGGATCAGGGCCGCAAACGACTCGGTAACGATCTCTGGCACTTCCCCCGGCATCCGGATTACCGCCCCCTTCCGCGCCATGAACGCCTGCACCTCGACGGCGATGACGGCGACGAGGATCGCCGTGAGGATTCCCGCCGAACCCAGCGCCTCCATGCGGAGGGATGCGGTGGCGGGGTCGAGCGAGACCAGCAGAAACGACACGCCGGCGAGGACAACACTCGACAGCCGGTCCTGACCGCGGCGGCCGCCGAGATCGTGAGCGACGGCGAGGGCGACAAACAGCGCAAGGAGGCCGAAGGTGGCGGTGACGGGGATCTCGAGGAGCGGGGCCCAAGGGGCGATTGCGATTTCGAGCGCCGGCAGCGGCGGATGGGCGATGAGCATGAACAGGCCGCCGACGATCGTCAGAGGCACGACGGCGACGACCCCGCCACGGATCGCCGCAGGGATCGGCGCGTCGGCAAGCGCCGTCACCCTCTCGGCAAAGCGGCGAAGAGTCAACGCAGCGGAGGATGTCGCGGAAGCGGTCATGGTGTGAATCGCTCCGCGCGGCTCACGGCGGCATCGAGCCGCAGCCCCATGTAGGTACAGCCATCGTCGCCACCCACCCGACACAGTTCCGCGAAGCCGAGCTTCCGGTAGAAGGCCTGAGCGCGGGCGTTGACCGTGCCGACGCCGAGATGGACGCCAGGAAGGCCGCGGCGGCAAAGCTCCCCGAGGACCATCCCGATCATCTTCTTGCCCAAGCCCCGCCCCTGGGCCCGTGGCAGCAGGTCGATGTGGACGTGAGCAGGGTAGTGGCCGGGGGGACCGGGGATGAGGTGATCGGGATGATGGTAGAGCCGGTGGATGTGTTCCGCGCGGGTCCACGTCGACGGCTCACCGGTCGGCTCCGGGAAGCGGGCCATGAGGTCAGGCCGCCACTGACGCTCATAGGAGTCATAGAACGCTGCCGAGTCGGCGGCGCCGAGGCAGTAGCCACAGACACCCTCGTCGTCCTCCACGACCCAGGCGAGGTCGGGGGCGAAGGCGAAGTAGGGGCCGACGAAGATCCGCGGCAGGGCGTCGGGATCGTCCAAGTAATACCGGGTGGCGTCGTTGCCGTCGTTGCCGGTCTCGAGGCAGACGCGATACGCCTGCTGTCGGTCTTCGGGGCGGGCCGGACGGATCGTGAACGTCGCCGAGGTGGAGCGCGGCGCTTCCCATGGCACCGGCACTCTTGTTTGGAGCGCGGCAAGCAGGCCGCCGCGGAACGTCCCGGGGAGGTGATCGTTGTCGGGGAGGAGCGCTTCACCGCGCGCGGCGCGGAGCTTGTTGTCGGCGTGAAGGAGCAGGAGCGTGCATTCCTCGCGGAGAGGCCAGAGGCGGCGGGCGAGCGCGTGGAGGAGAGGGCGATCGGCAAGGTCGGCGAGCCGATAGCCGAGCGCCTTCAAGCGGCGCGCGGCGTCGAGAGCCTCTTCTTCGACGCGGCCCCAGGTGGCCGGGAGTTTTTCCAACACGCCGCGGGCGCCTGCCAGTAGGGCCACCCCACCGGCTCCCTCCTCGTAGGGACCGTAAAAGCAGTCGGCCAGAAGAGTGAGATCGTCCAAGGATACGGGCTCGCGCGCGGGCCGGTGCGGCGCGGCGTCAAGGAGCTTGAAGGCAGGGAGCCAATCGCACAGGGCGCTTGCGAACGCCACGCGCGGGTCCCACGGGCCATTGCCAAGGAGCCACTGGGAGAAGGTATGGAGGGGGACGAAGTTCAGCGGCAGCTCGTTGTTGGGGTTGAGGTAGACGCCGCGGACGGCCGACCGGAGATCCCGCGGGCGGCCCGAGTAGGGGCCGGCGAAGAACCGCTGGCCGTCGTAGTCGTCGGCGAAGAAATTGTCCCAGATGACGGGCTTGCGCCTCAGGAGCGCGGTCACGCAGAGCAGCGACTCGGTGGTGATCTCGGGGGCGATGATCTCGGGCCCGGTCCAGAGAATGTCGATCGCCGGCGCGAGCTGCGTCCCGAGGGTGTCGAGGTAGCCCGAGCCACCGAGGCCGGCTTCGGCCATCCGATCGCAGTAGGGGGTGGGGCAGAGGAGGAGTGTGCCCTCCGGCACGTTCGCGGCGATCCATTCCCAGGCTTGGTTCGCGACGTGGGCCTGGGCGGCGGCAAGCGTGCCGAAGCGGTCGGCGTCGGCCGGGTCGAGGGCATCGGGGATGTCGTCGAGGAGGAGGGCGAAGCGGCGGCAGCCGAGCCCGAAGAGCTCGGCGAAGCGCGCGAGGAGCGCCGCGACGTCGGCCTCTTCGGCATGCCGGAGATCGAGGCCGGGGCCCACCCCCCAGATGAAGTCGATGCGGCTTGTTCGACAGTCGGCGATCAGGCTGGCGATCCGCTCTGCCTCGCCGCGGGGATAAGGCTCGCGCCAGGCAGCGCGGTGGTGGGCGTCGTCCTTGGGGCAATAAAGATAGACGGTGAGGCCGAAGCGTGCCATCCACTCGAGGAGCGTGCGCCGCTCGGCGTCAGACCAGGGTGGTCCATAAAACCCCTCGATAACGCCGCCGGGGCAATGTGGCTCGATGGCGTTCGCGGGGGAAGGGACCATGACGCGGGCGCGGCCTGATCGGGGGGCGGAGGGAAGGATCGACAGCGGCAGTATGGGGCAGCCCCGGATCGACGACAAACCGGCGCCGCGGCCGATGTTTGGTGTCGCTCTGCTCCGTTGACAGGGCTGACGCACGGGGGATAACGTCCGAACGGGGCCGGCAGCGGCGGGGACCAGTGTTCGCGAGTGGAGGGGCTTCGATGACGACATGGCGAACGGGCTGGCTTGGAATCGTGGCGATGTTCGTCGTGCTCGCCTCCGGAGTGGAGCATGCCGCAGCCCAGGAACGGGCCGCGAAGCCGGGGCCAGCCGCAGCGGGGGAGACGCGCACCTGGACCGACATCACCGGGAAGTTTTCGCGGGAGGCAGAGTTTCTCAAGCTCGAGGATGGACAGGTGCACATCCGCCTCAAAGGTGGGAAGGAGACGAAGATCCCCCTCAAGGAGCTCTCGAAGAAGGACCGCGACTGGGTGCGCAACGAGGGGGTCTTCAAGGGGGCGGTGACGAAACCGGTCGGCTCCCGGATGGTCTTTCGCAGCTACAAGGCCCTCGTCGACGACAGCATCTTCCTCGCCGATGCCCTCAAGCAGCAGGCGCTGGCCGGTGCCATCCCTGGGCTCTTTGTCGCGCTCACCGGCGGCAAGCCACTCGACGGCTTCGATGTCGGCAAGCCGATCGTGATCACGATCCATGTCGACGAGAAGGGGCAGCCTGCCGGGACGATCGTGGCGGTGCCGGTGCTGGGGAAGGAGCGATTCCAGAAGACGCTCGAGGCCGTCTTCCCCGCGAAGATGACCCCGAAGGGACGCTCCTATGAGATCGCGATGCTGGGGAAGGGGATCTTCGCGAAGCCAGGCGCGGGCTATTTCCTCCTCTCCGACGACGCCGATCTCGTCCGCAGCGCCGCCGCCGATCCGCCGGCGCCGGTCGTGGTCAGCGACGTGGCCGTCGAGTCGTTCAACACGGCGGTCGCCGAGGAGGTGCGCCGCGCGGGGCTCGCCCAAGTCGACGCGATGCTCGCGATGGCGCCCCTTCCCCCGAATCTCCCCGAGGAGGCGCAGCGCCTCCGGGATGAGTCGATGAAGTCGGCTCGCGTCCTTCTGGAGCGGCTCACGCGCGACACCGATCGATCGAGCTTCGAGGCGACGATCGATCCGACGACGAAGGCCCTCAACGTCGCCTTCACGATCCGGGCGACGAACGGCACGCCGATGGCCGAGTCATTTGCCGCGTACGGTGCAATCAAGCCCCGGTTCGTCGCCGCCGGGCGCGACGACGCCGACGGCTGGGTGGGGATTTCGCTGCCGAAGGGGCCTGTCACGACGGCCCTGCTCGAGAGCAGCGTCGGCGACAGAATCGAAGCCCTCAAGGCGAAGGTGGCAAGCGCCGGAGAAGTGCCCCCGGAGTTCACGGAGGCGGTCGCGGAGATCGAGCGCCAAAGTCTCAAACTGATGGCGTCCGAGCACGTGGAGCAGGAAATCGTCGTGTCGGCGGAGGAGTCGGGAACGCCGCGGATGTTGTTCCGCTTGGCGACTCCCGGAGTCAGCGACTACTTCGCGGCGATGACCAAGCTTTCCTCCTTCGACCCCACAGTCACGACCTCGGCCGAGGGGATTCTCTCGGCGCCGTTACCCGCGGCGAGAGCCGCCGAGTTCGGGCCTTTCGGTGGCCAACCGATGCGGGGCGGGGCTGTCGGGGAATCCATGGTGTTCGGCTTCGGATGCAGCGAGATCGATCCGGTCAAGGGAATGCTCGCTGCTGCATCCCAAGGCTCCGCCCTTCCTCCCGTCTCGGCACGCATCGATCTGGCGAAGCTCTGGCCGATGATGGCAAAGGCATCGCCCTCCACCTCGTCGCTGGCCGATGCCGTCGGTCAGGACGGAAACCTCCGCGCCGATGTCAGCTCGCTCACCGACGGCATCGAGCTTCGCATCAATGCCGACGCCGGCGTGCTCCGCTTGCTGGGTGCCTTCGGTGCTGCAGCAGCGCAGGCCCAAGGCGCCGCCGGTTTTCCCGGCGGCCCTCCTGCCGGACTCCTTCCGCCATCGATTCAGGGCTTCCCGATCCCGCCGGTCACGCCCGCCGGCCCGCCGTAGGATGGTCCCATGCCCAGCCCCGCCACGCCGCTGTTTGACCTTGCCGACGTCGGCTTCGAGCGCGACGGCCGGAGGATCATCGATGGCGTGAACTGGCGCGTGCTTCCGGGGGCACGCTGGGCGCTGCTGGGCCCCAACGGCTCCGGGAAGTCGACGCTTCTCAAGCTCGCCATCGGCCAGCTCTGGCCTTCGACGGGGCGGATCGAGCGGCTCGGAAAGGAATACCAGGATCTCCGCGACCTGTGGCGGCGGATCGGGCTAGTGGCCGAGGGAATCGCCCGGGAGATCCCCGCCGACGAGCCGGCCCTCGATACGGTCGTGTCGGGGACGCTCGCGCAGCTCGGCTTGAAGTTCTTCGTGGGGATGGAGCCGAGTGAGGCCGATCGGGCGCGGGGGGCGGCGGAGCTCGCCCGCGTCGGCTGCGCCGATCTCGCCGACCGCCCCTTCGGCGTCCTTTCGCAGGGGGAGCGGCAGAAGGTGATGGTCGCCCGGGCGCTTGTCGCCGACCCGCTGCTGCTCGTTTTCGATGAGCCGTGCGACGGAATGGATCCCGGGGCGCGCGAGCGCTTCCTCGGCTGGCTCGGAGAGCATCTCCGCGACGTGGGGGCGCCGGCCGTGATCCTCGTCACGCACCATGTCGAGGAGATTCTGCCAGCCTTCGATCACACGCTCGTGATCAAGTCGGGGCGGGTTCTCGCCTCCGGCAAGACAAGTGAGGTGCTCACGCAGCCCGTCTTCGAATCGCTCTACGACACGAGGCTCGAGCGGCTCGAGCAGGCCGGTGGCCGGGTCTGGCCGATCTGGGGTGATCCCACCGAGGCGCTGCGATGAACGACCGGTGTCTCCCGCTCACGCGGCGCGGGCTGCGCTGCTTCCGTTCTGGCATCGGGCTGGCGGCCCTCTGCATGTTGACCGGAGGGATACAGCAGTACGTGACGCTGCTGAGCCCCGCCGCGGGCCTCTCGCTGCGCTGGATCCAGCCGGTGGTGGCCTCGATGGGCGTTGTAGCCTCGGGGCTGATGCTCGTCGGTGTCCTGTTCATGACCGCGTGCCCGGCAGAGGCTGGCGTCGCGCGGTGGGGGATCGGCATCCTATCCCTCTCGGCGCTCGCCTCGCTCTGGCCGGTGGTCGTCTATGCGGCCGATCTCCCCTTCGGGGCGCTCGGCGGGCCGATCGGCAACGCCGGCATCGGCCTGACGGCGATCCAGACAGCGTTGTTGGCCGGCATGCTCGGGGCGCTGTGCCGGTGGATGGCCTCGGTCGAAAGGCGCGCCGCCGCCAGCTCTGGTTCAGCGCTGCACTCCCCGGAGGGGGCGATCGAGACCGACCCCGGCGCTGTCTGGGAGACGCTTGCCGGGCGCTGCCAGAAGCTCTTTCACGGGGCGACGACGTTTCTTGTGGCGCTCGCGATCGTCGCGCTGCTCGCCTCACCCTTCAATCCAGTCCCCTCCCTGCAGCCGATGCGGCAGCCGATCCTGGCGATCCTCGGCGGATTCACCGTGCTCATCTGGGGCATCGCGTTGCTCCTCCGTGTCGTCGGCGCGGTGTGGGGGGTCGATCGGGCGGTTCGTCGATCGGCGCGACTGGCGGCCGATGAGGAGCGTGACAGGGGCGGCCTGACAGCCGAGCGATTCGGGGCTGTCGGGATTGTCGCTGGGGCCTTGGCGCTCGGGAGCCTCGTGGCGAACCACTGGGCCGAGCAGTCGCTGGCTCCCGGTTGGGTCGATCGGCACATGAAGGAGTTCGTCGGCAACCGGCCCCTTGGCGGCTCGTCGAAGGCGGTCGGTCGGTCGGCTCCGGCGATGGCGATGAAGACGATCGACGGGGAGACGGTCCGCCTGGCGGACCTTGCCGGGAAGGTCGTGGTCCTCAACTTCTGGGCCACCTGGTGTCCGCCGTGCGTCGCCGAGATCCCCGATCTCGCCCGGCTGGCGAAGGAGGTCAACCAGGAGGGGGGCGTGGTGATCGGGATCAGCGACGAGGACGTCGACACGATCCGCCCCTTCGTCGCCTCCCGCGACATGCCGTACGCCATCGTGGCGGGGAGTGACTGGCCTGCTCCCTTCAATACGATTCGCGCGATTCCGGTGACCTATTTTCTCGATGCCGAGGGGACGATCCGGGAGGAGTTGGTCGGGGGAAGTTCGTACGAGGTCTTCCGTCGGGCGTTCGATGCCGCGAAGGCGCCGCTCCCGCCGCTGGCCGACCCGGCCACGGGCGCGCTGCCGTGATTCAAAACCGCCTCACGATCTCTTCACATTGCCCTAACCTCGCTGGCCGTGGGCGGGAGCTTTTGGAGGTCGTTTTCCCTTCGTTTCTCGCTCGCTCGGGCCGAGCCCTGCGGGTCACTTTCCCCGCTCCCAGACGCCGCGTAGGATGCAGGGACTAGGGTGGCCTCGCTAAGGGTTCGGTAACCCCGTGGATCGTTCGAGCCATTCGCAGCCCCCTGCCCCTCCCGCCTCCTGTTCCCGCTGGTTTGACCGTCCGGCCACGGTGGTGGCGATCGATCAGCCCGTGCGGCCCCACCACGGTCCATCCGCATGAGCATCGGTCTGGAGACCACGGCCGGGGATCTCGGCCGGATCGATGTGGCCGGCTTCCGTGAGGGCGTCGACCGGATCAGGGCCGAGGCCCACGCCGCCATCGGTGCGGCCGACTACCGCCATTTGCGGCGGATCGAGTGGTATGGGCGGGTGGCGACGGGCCTCGGCTACGCCACCGCTTGGGTGATCCCCAATCCGGTCAGCGCCTTTTGTTTGAGCCTCGGGCAGTTCACCCGGTGGCTCCTCGCCCACCACATCCTCCACCGCGGCTACGACCGCGTGCCGGGGATTCCCCACCGCTACACGAGCCAGGGGTTTGCCCGGGGGTGGCGGCGGTATGTCGATTGGTTCGACTGGCTCCTCCCCGAGGCCTGGGACCACGAACACAACATCCTCCACCACTACCACACCGGCGAGGATGGCGACCCGGACGTCGCCGAGCGGCATCTGGAGTTTCTCCGCCGGATGCGGATCCCGGTGGCCCTCAAGTATGCGCTGATCGCCGTCGTCGCATGCACCTGGAAGATCATCTACTACGCCCCCAATTCCCTCGGCGTCCTCGACGATCGCGGCCATCGGCGCCGCCGGGAAGTGCCGATCGCAGCCCTCACGGTGGGGAGCGTCTTCGACCTCCGCCGGCCAGCGGTGCGCCGCTTGTGGGTGGAGTGCTATGCCCCGTATGCCACCTGGCATTTCGTGGTCATTCCGCTCCTCTTCCTGCCGCTGGGGGCGACGGCGGCGATGTACGTCTTCGTCAACAAACTGCTCGCCGAGGCGATCACCAACGCCCACGCCTTTCTCGTCATCGCCCCCAACCACACCGCCGACGATCTCTACCGCTTCCGCTTCCACTACGGCGGCAAGGGGGAGTTTTACGTCACGTCGGTGCTCGGATCAGCCAACTACCAGTGCGGCACCGAACTCGTCGACTACCTCTGCATCTGGCTCAATTACCAGATCGAGCACCACCTCGTTCCCGACCTGCCGATGCGGCAGTACACCCTCATTCAGCCGCGGGTGAAGGCGCTCTGTCAGGCCCACGGCCTCGTCTACCGGCAGGAGAGCGTTTTCCGGCGCTTCGGCAGGCTCCTCGACATCTGCGTGGGAAAGACGACGATGCGGCAACTCGAGGCCTTTCCCGCGGCTACGGAGGCCGTTCCCGGGCCGTATTCGCCGTCGTCGCGGTGGGGGGATCGCGGATCGGATATCCTGCTTGGATCCGCCGTGGAGGGCTGCAGCGGTTCGCAGGGTGCGGTCGGGCCGGCCTGAAGACGATGGTGTTTCAACGGTGTCGGTGGCGTTTTGGGGTAGTGAGGAGCACTTGATGATCTCGTTTCGGTTCGATCATGTTCGCCTCGAGGCGTTCGGCCTCCACTTCCCCACGACGCAACTCTCCTCCACCGAGATCGAGGAACGACTCGCCCCCGCCTACCAGCGGCTGCGGATTCCGTTCGGGACGCTCGAGCGGGTCAGCGGCGTGACCACGCGCTGCATGTGGCCGACGAACGTCACGCCGAGCTCCGTGGCGACGATCGCCGCCAGGGAGGCCCTGGAGAAGTCTGGCTTTGCTGCCGGGGATGTCGGCGCCCTCATCAATTGCTCGGTTTCCCGCGATTACTTCGAGCCGGCGACGGCCTGCCTCGTCCATCACAATCTCGGCATCCCCGAGGAGTCGCTCGCCCTCGACATCACCAACGCCTGCATCGGCTTCAGCGACGGCCTGATCATGCTCTCCCACCTCATCGAGGCGGGGACGGTGAAGGTGGGGATGATCTGCTCCGGGGAAAACATCTCGAAGGTCGTCCACACCACCTTCGACCAAATCCTCGGCGACACCGAAATCACGCGCGAGAAGATGCTCCAGATGCTCCCCACCTTGACGCTCGGGTGCGGTGCCGTGGCGGCCGTGCTCTGCCATGACAGCGTCTCCAAGGGAGGCCACAAGGTCGTTGGCGGTGTCGCCCGGTCGGCCTCGCAGCACCACAAACTCTGCATCGGCAACGGCGACTTCAGTGTCGGCCAGGGGGAGGAGATCGCGCCGATCATGACCTCCGATGCCGCCCAACTGATCGCGGCGGCAGCGAAGCTCGGCGGCCGGGCGTTTCCGGACGTCACCGCGTCGCTGGGATGGTCGAAGGACCACATCGACCACGTCTTCTGCCACCAGGTGGGCCGGCAGGTCAACGACGCCTTCTACCGGGAGATGGGGCTCGATTTCGACAAGGACTACGCGATCTACAAGCGCTACGGGAACATGGTCTCGGTGGCCCTGCCTGCAGCGCTGGCGATCGGGGCTGAGGAGAAGGGGATCAAGCCCGGCGAGAAGGTCCTGCTCACCGCCTTTGGCAGCGGCCTCAACACGCGGTTCCTCGGATTCGAGTGGTAGGAGCCAGGCCGACCCAGCCATGAACGGACTTCCTCCCATCGACCGCGAGGACGCGCGGAGCCCGGAAGCCGGTGGGCTCGCGGCGCTCTATCCGTTCCGCTCCAGATTCCTCACCGTGGGGCGTGGGCCCGGCGCTCTGTCGGGTCACCGCCTTCACTATGTCGACGAGGGGAGCGGGCCGGTCGTCGTCTGCCTCCATGGCAATCCCACCTGGGGATTCCAGTTTCGCCGTCTGATCGCCGACCTGCGGGGCGACTTCCGCGTCATCGTGCCCGACCAGATCGGCTGCGGACTCTCCGACAAGCCGGCCGACATCCTCTTCGGGGCGGTCGACCGGATCGCCCATCTCGAGGAACTCCTCGCCCACCTCGGGATCGGCAGGTTTTCGCTGGTCATGCACGACTGGGGGGGGCCGATCGGGACCGGGTTGGCGGTCCGTCGCCCGGACGATGTCGAGCGGCTCGTCTACCTCAACACGATGCTCGCGGAGACCGCGCTCCTTCCGCCGATGATCCGGATGGCCGCGTCGCCGCGGGTCGGTCGCTGGCTGACGCAGCATTCGCGCTGGTTTCTCAAGCTCCTCGTCTCCCAGGGGGCTGCCCGTGGGCTCTCGGCCGACGTCAGGGAGGGCTATCTCCATCCCTACCCCACCCGCGCCAGCCGGACAGCGATCTGGGGCTTCGTCCGCGACATTCCCTTCAAGGCATCGCATCCGACCCATGCCGTGATGGAGGAGATGGTGTCGCGACTGCCGCTGCTGGCTGAGAAGCCGGTGAAGCTCATTTGGGGGATGCGCGACCCCTGTTTCCATCCCGAGATCCTCCGCCATGTCGCGGCCCGGTTCCGGGCGCCCGAGGTGGTGCGGATCGCCGATGCCTCGCATCTGGTCATCGAGGACGCGCCAAAGCGCGTGGTCGCCGAGGTCGGCATGTTCCTCCGCGCGGCCGCGGCGGAAATCGCTCCTGGGCCCGCCATCGACAGGCCCGACGCGGCGGGGGGGCCAACGGTGGTGGTGAGGGCCGCCGCCGATCAGGCCGAGCCCCGTCTGGCATCCGGCGGGCTCTATGCGGCGCTGCAGTCGGCAGCTGCGGCCGCTCCCTGGGTGGCGGCGGTGACGCGGGCCTCGTTTCCGCGCTGGCGCAGCGCGCCAAAGTACGACGCCATCAATTTCGCCGCCCTCTCTGACCGGATCCACGCCTACGAGCATGGCCTGGCATCGGCCGGGCTGCGGGCCGCCGAACGCGTCATCATGCTGGTCTCGCCGGGGGCCGATTTCCTCGCGCTGAGCTACGCCGTGATGGGGCGCGGCGCGGTGCCGGTGTTCATCGATCCCGGCATGGGAATCGATGCGGTCCTCGCCTGCATGAGGGAAGCGGAGCCGAGCGGATTCATCGGCGTGCCGAAGGCCCATCTCCTCCGGCTCAAGGCTGCCGGGCTGTTCCGCTCGCTGCGGTTTTGTGTCGTGGCGAGCCGGTTCCCGATGTTCGGAGCGACGCGGGTGCGCGATCTCCTCCGGCCGTCGAGCGAGCCCCCTGCCCCGATCGCCCGTCAGGCCGACGACGCGGCGCTGGTCGCGTTCACGTCAGGCGCCACCGGCACCCCGAAGGGGGTCGTGTTCACCAACCGTATGCTCACCGAGCAACTCGCGGTGTTTCGTTCGCAGTTCGGGTTTCGCGGTGGCGAGCAGGATCTGCCGCTCCTCCCCGTCTTCAGCCTGTTCACCGCAGCCCTCGGTGTGGGGAGCATCTTCCCGCCGCTCAATCCCAGCCGGCCGTTGTCGCTCGTGCCGGGGCGGATCGTGCGCGTGATGCAGGATCTCGGCAACGAAACCTGCTTCGGCTCTCCGACGCTGTGGTCGAAGCTTGCGGAGTATTGCCGCCAGACCGGCACCTCGCTCCCCAAGCTGCGGCGCGTGTTCATGGCAGGGGCGCCGGTGTCGCAGGCCACGATCGATCTCGTTGCTGCCGCCTGCCCGCAGGCCCAGAGCTTCACCCCCTACGGCGCTACCGAGGCCCTCCCGGTGACGATCGCGGCGGCGGCGGAACTCCGCCAGCAGACTCAGGTGAAGGCGCTTTCGGGAGAGCAGGGTACGCCGGTGGGGCGGGCCATCGAAGGGGTCACGCTGCGCATCGTCCGCCCCGTGGAGGGAGGAGGCCAGAAGGCGCTCGTCGATTGTGCCGAACGGGAGATCGGCGAGATCGTCGTCAGCGGCGCTACCGTCAGCCGAGAGTATCTCCGCCGCCCCGAGGCGACCGCGGCCGGCAAGGTGGTCGAAGGGGAGCGGGTGTGGCACCGGATGGGTGACATGGGCTACCTCGATGCCACCGGGCAGCTCTATTTCTGCGGCCGGCGCGTCCACATGGTCGTCACGCCCGCTCGGGTGTTCCATAGCGTGCCGATCGAGAACGTCTTCAACCGTCATCCGGCCGTCAGCCGGTCGGCGCTGGTCGGTGTCGATGGGGAGGCGGCGCTTGTGGTCGAGCCGACGGGTGAGCACTGGCCCCTCGCTGCCGGCGCGAGGCGCCGTCTGGCCGAAGAGCTGGGCGCACTTGCGGCGGCTGATCCGGTGACGGCGTCGATTCGGCGCTTCTACTTCCATCCGTCGTTCCCGGTGGATGCCCGACACAACGCCAAGATCTTCCGCGACAAACTCGCCGTCTGGGCCGCCACGCAGACGGCCGTCGACCTCGCTCCTCCCCCCGCCGGGAGCGCCGGGATCGCATGAGGATGCTCGTCACGGGGGGGAGCGGCTTCGTCGGCTCGGCACTCTGCCGCCGCCTTCATGCCCTCGGCCATGACGTCATCGCCCTCGCGAGGCGCCCTTCCCCTCGCCTCGCTGCCGAGGGGATCCGGACGGTGACCCACGATCTCTCCGCGGCCGCGGCCGATTCGATCCTCGCCGGGGTGTTCGCCGGCGTGGGATGCGTGTTCCACACCGCGGCCCACGTGAAGATGTGGGGGCCGAAGGAAGCCTTCCGGGCCGGCAACATGGTGGCAACCGGCAACGTCATCGCCGCCTGCCGCGAGGCCGGGGTGCCGCGGCTCGTCTTCACCTCTTCACCGAGCGTGGTGGCCACGTCGGCCGGCCTGCGCGGTGTCGATGAATCGCAGCCCTATCCGACGCACTTCGAGGCCTTCTACCCCGAGACGAAGGCGGCCGCCGAGCGATCCGTGCTCGCGGCCCACGGCCCCGAGCTGCGCTCGATCGCGCTGCGGCCGCATCTCATCTTCGGCCCCGGCGACACGAACCTCGTTCCGACGATCCTCGGCCGCGCCCGGGCCGGCCGCCTCGTGCAGGTCGGCGACGGCTCGAACCTCGTCGATCTGACCTTCATCGACGATTGTGTGGAAGCCCACGTGCTCGCGGCCTCCGCGCTCGATGAGCGGCCGTCGGCGGGGGGACGGGCGTATTTCATCAGCCAGGGCACGCCGGTGCCGCTGTGGGGCTGGATCGCGAGGGTCCTCGAGCTGCACGGCGTGGCCCCGGTGCGGCGGAAGATCTCCGCGCGGGTCGCGCGGATGCTCGCGACCGTGGCGGAGACGGCGTGGCGAACCGGCGGATTCAAGTCTGATCCCCCCCTGACCCGGTTCTTGGCCGAAGAGATGGCGACGGACCACTACTTCGATATCTCCGCGGCCCGCCGGGAGCTCGGCTATGCCCCGAGCCTCTCCGTCTGGGAAGCGACCGAACGATCGTTCGGCCGCGCTGATTCCTGAGGCCAACGCTTCGGCCTGTGGATCGATCCGACGCATCCCAGCGGCGGGGCGGGATCTCTGAACGCTGGGGCCGCGGCTGGCAAAAGGCTCAGGTGTCCGGTCGCGGAGAAAGCCGAACGGGCTTGCTCCGAGCGCCCGTCTTGATTGCCGCCCCGCGGCGGCGAATCCTTCGCTGGATTCCGAACCGGCTTACCTCCTGCCGACGCTCCCCCGAGCGGCGCGGCCAGCCGTGATTCCGGCCCGGGATCCACTTCTCGGAAGACGTGCTAGCTCGGCGTCCGCCCCCGGCGGAACCGAAGTGGAGCGTAAGCCGACCCGGGACTCGCCGCCTTGCTTGAGCGGTCGGGCCCGCCGTCATGGCCCCGTCTGCCCTGCCAGCCGATTCGCTGGCAGGGCAGACG
>Ga0207954_1000274_pt1 | contig 16833 bp, 10 predicted proteins | sample CryBogmetaGMA0M_FD_184547 | JGI IMG/M metagenome (GOLD analysis project Ga0207954, IMG submission 184547) | Freshwater microbial communities from Crystal Bog, Wisconsin, USA - MA0M (SPAdes) | ecosystem: Environmental > Aquatic > Freshwater > Lake | place: Crystal Bog, Wisconsin, USA | collected... | reverse complement strand
ACCACCGCCATGGCCGCCACCGCCACCGTGCGCCCACGCCACCGTCGGGGCCGCCACCTGGCACGCGATCACGGCCGCCACGACCACAACTCCGAACCGTCCTTGAAACTTCATTGGCTGATGCATCGACTGTTCTCCGAAACGGGTTGGGGCCGCCACCTATCGATCCACAAATCCGCGCGTTCAGCGCACCTTCTTGAAAGTCAGTGGCGCGGCGTCGGGCAGGTTCACGCCGTCAATCCTCCGCTCGATCATGTGCGTCGTCGCCTTCCCCTCGCCTGACGGCGAGATCACCTGCACCCAGGTGGCCACGCGGCCGCGGACGGCGTCGGATGGCGTGCCCGACATCACCTTCTCGAACGACGTGCCGTCGAACTCGAAAAAGCCCTCGGCCTTTGCCCCCGTGGAGTCGAACACCCAGGCGCGGATCAGCCCGGCATCCCGATCGGCGTGAATCACTTCCAGAGCCTCGATCCCGTTCGGGAGCAGCGTCGCCTTGCCCGGCTTCGGCATCATCTTCGTCTTGCCCACGATGCAGTAGCCGCCAAGCGACTTCTCATAGGTGATCTCGATCGTGGCGCGATCCGCCACATCGGCCTGCCAGGTGCCGAGCATCCAGTCGAGGTCGTCGAGCGCCGCCACGTGGGCCGGCGTGACCCGCGACTCGGCGAGTCGCCAGACGGAGCCCTCCTTGACCCGGAGGCCGGTGAACCGCGACTCCAGCGGCTTGTCGCCCGGCTTGTTCGTGAACCGCATGACGCCTGCCACGCGGGCGATCGGATCCGCCACCAACTCCACGTCGCTCAACTCGATGGCCAACGTCGCCTGCGGATGGCGCGCACGCCAGAGTTTGAGCGACTCGACGATCGCTTCGCGACCTTCGAGTCGCGTGCCCCCCTCGACCAGTTCCGCCCGAGTCGTCCACTGGTCGGCGAGTGCCGTGAAGTCGCCCTTCGTGAAGGCCTCGGCATAGGCCGCCGACGCCTTCCGGAGTTCTTCGACGGCGGGATCGGTGTCAGCGGCATACACCGCCCCGGCGGCACAGAGCACAAGGACGGCTAGGAGGCAGCCTGCCCCCGCACGCCACGACGAGAACCCAAGCCACCGCATAGCGCACCCTCCTGGACTGGATGATCGCGGCAGCACCCCGCCGCGGACCCCGAGTCTAGCGGACATCCGGCGCCGGTTGCATGCTTTCGGCGCGGGGCCTGATGGTACCGGGCCGGGCATCGCCCTGGAGCACGTGCTTCGGTCCGGGCGACGTTGGTTAGAATCCCGATCCACTCATGCCCCCCATCCTCGCCATCGCCGCCGTGGTCGCCTCGGGACTGGCCGTGTATCTCATCGTGGCCATGCTCGCGCCGGAACGCTTTTCATGACGCACGCGTGGCTGGAAGCCGCCTGGATCCTCGGAGTGGCGTTCGCGGTGGCCATCGCCGTGGTGCCGTGGCTCACGGCACTGCTTCCCATGGAGGGTGAGCAGGCCGAGTCACGCGGGGGCCTGATGAGGTCGATCGAACGACCGCTCCTCCGAGTCGCAGGTCACTGGCCGCCGCGGGAAATGACCCCGGCGACGTATGCGGCGGCCACGGTCGTGATGCATGCCGTCGGGTTCGTCGTCCTTCTCGCACTCCTGCGACTGCAGGGCGTACTTCCGTGGAACCCAGACAGGCTCCCAGCAGTGCCCTGGGGCATCGCGATCAACACCGCGGTGAGCTTCGTCACCAACACCAACTGGCAGTCCTACGCTGGCGAGACCACGCTCTCGCCCTTGTCGCAGGTCTGCGGCCTCACCGTCCAGAACTTCGTCTCGGCCGCGATCGGCCTCTGCGCGTTGGCGGCAGTCGTGAGGGGCTTTGCGCGGCAGGGCGACGAGACGATCGGAAACTTCTGGCAGGATCTCGTCCGCGGCACCGTAGCCCTGTTGCTGCCGCTGGCCGCACTCGTGGCCGCCGTGCTCGTCTGGCAGGGAGCCGCTCAGTCGCTGACCACGTCTGGGGGCGTCGACGGCCCCGCCCGAACCGGGCCGGTCGCGTCGCAGACGGCGATCTCGCTCATCGGCACCAATGGCGGAGGCTACTTCAATGCCAACGCGGCCCATCCGCTCGCCAATCCCACGCCGCTCAGCAACGCCGTCGAGATCGCCGCGCTGCTCGTGATCTCGATCGCAGGTTGCCTGGCGTTCGGCCGCTGGGTCGGCGACCGGCGTCAGGGACGGGCGATCTTGCTCGCCAACGTGATCCTGTTCCTCCCCGGACTCGCGGTCATCATGACCGCCGAGACAAGGCCAAACCGCACACTCCCCTCCGCCGTCGATCAGACCTCATCCGACGCCCACGACGGCGGGTCGCTCGAGGGCAAGGAGGTGCGATTTGGCAGCGGCGCTTCCGCCCTCTTTGCCGCCGCCACGACCGCGACGAGCACCGGCTCGGTCGATGCGATGCACGACAGCCTGAGCCCGCTTGGCGGCCTCGTCACGCTCTGGATGATCCAACTCGGCGAGGTGGTGTTCGGCGGCGTAGGCACGGGCGTTGCCGGAATGATCGTCTACGCGATCGTGGCCGTATTCGTCGCCGGATTGATGGTCGGCCGCAGCCCGGAATACCTCGGCAAGAAGATCGAGGCCCGGGAGATGAAGCTCGCCATGCTCATCCTCCTCGTCCCGCCGCTGACCACGCTCCTGGGAACGGCCGCGGCCTGCGTGGTCCCGGCCGCGGCGGCCGCGGCCCCCAACCCCGGGCCACACGGATTCTCGGAACTTCTCTATGCCTTCACGAGCGCCGCCAACAACAACGGCTCGGCCTTCGGCGGCCTCGATGCCACAAGCACCTTCTGGACGCTCAGCCTCGCCGCCGCGATGGCCGTCGGCCGGATCCTGTCGGTGGTCTGCCTCGTGCTGCTCGGCGGGTCGCTCGCCGCGAAGCGGCCCGTGGCGGCGTCGATCGGCACGCTGCCGACCCACCGGCTGCTCTTCATTCTGCTGGTCGCCGCCGTCGTCAACCTCGTCGGCGCGCTGTCGTTCGTGCCCGCGCTGGCCCTTGGCCCGATCGCCGAGGCGCTCCAACCGCTCGCGGGAGGTGCGCCGTGACCCGTGTCTCCCTCGCCACGCGCCGCACCGAGCCATCGACCGGCTTCCTCGCCGATTGGCGCACCATCGCGGCCGCCATCCCCGGCGCGTTCGCCAAACTCGATCCCCGGCGGATGGTGAGATCGCCGGTGATGTTTACCGTCGAGGTGGGGGCGGTGCTGATCACGATCCTCGCGATCCTCCGCGGCCTCGGGCAGGCCGGCAGCGAATCGACCGCGTTCGTGGCCGCCGTGGCCGTCGGGCTCTGGGCCACGGTGCTGTTTGCGACGTTCGCCGAGTCGCTCGCCGAGGGCCGCGGACGGGCCCAAGCCGATGCGATGCGGTCGATGCGAAAGGACACCCCGGCCAAGCGGCTTGCCAGCCCGAGGCGCGACGCAGCGGTGGAGACCGTGCCCTCGCCGAGCCTGCGGGCCGGCGACCACGTGCTCATCGAGGCGGGCGATCTCGTGCCCGGCGACGGCGAAGTGGTCGAAGGGGTGGCGAGCGTGGACGAGAGCGCGATCACGGGCGAGAGCGCGCCGGTGATTCGCGAGAGCGGCGGCGACCGCAACACCGTGACCGGTGGCACGCGGCTGCTTTCCGACTGGCTCATCGTGCGGATCACCGCCGACCCCGGCGACAGCTTCCTCGACCGGATGATCGGCCTCATCGAGGGAGCCAAGCGGCAGAAGACCCCCAACGAGATCGCGCTCGACATCCTGCTCGCGGGGCTCACGCTCGTATTTCTCGTCGTCACTGCCACGCTCTTGCCGTTCTCGCTCCACGCCACGGCGTCGGCCGGTCGCGGCGACCCGATCGGCCTCGCCGTGCTGGCGGCACTCTTCGTCTGCCTTGCGCCCACCACGATCGGCGGCTTGCTCCCGGCGATCGGGATCGCCGGCATCGATCGGATGGTGCGGGCCAACGTGCTGGCCACGAGCGGCCGCGCGGTCGAGGCGGCCGGCGACGTTGACGTGCTGCTCCTCGACAAGACCGGCACGATCACGCTGGGCAACCGGCAGGCGGCGGCGTTTCTGCCCGCGGCCGGCGTGGCGGAACGGGATCTTGCCGACGCCGCACAACTGGCGAGCCTCGCCGACGAGACACCCGAGGGCCGCTCGATCGTGGTGCTGGCCAAGGAGCGGCACGGCCTCCGGGCCCGCGACATCACCAGCCTCGGCGCGACGTTCGTGCCCTTCACAGCCCAGACGCGGATGAGCGGCGTCGACCTCGACGGCCGCCAGATCCGCAAGGGCGCCCGCGACGCCGTCGTCCGGCATGTCGAGCAGGCCGGCGGCACCGTCAACGCGGAGGTCCACGCCATCTGCGACGCCGTCGCCAAGGCGGGTTCCACGCCGCTGATGGTCGCTGACGGCAACCGCGTGCTCGGGGTGGTCGAACTCAAGGACATCGTGAAAGGTGGCCTCGCTGAGCGGTTCAAAGACCTCCGGGCCATGGGCATCCGCACCGTGATGATCACGGGCGACAACCCGCTGACCGCCGCCGCGATCGCCGCCGAGGCCGGTGTCGACGATTTTCTCGCCGAGGCAACGCCCGAAGCCAAGCTGGCCATGATCCGCCGGTATCAGGCCGAGGGGCACCTCGTGGCGATGACCGGCGACGGCACCAACGACGCCCCCGCGCTCGCCCAGGCCGACGTGGCCGTGGCGATGAACTCGGGCACGCAAGCCGCCAAGGAGGCGGGCAACATGGTCGACCTCGACAGCGACCCGACCAAGCTTCTCGAGATCGTCCACGTCGGCAAGCAGCTGCTCATGACCCGCGGCAGCCTCACCACGTTCAGCCTCGCCAACGACATCGCAAAATACTTCGTGATCCTGCCGGCCGCGTTCGGCGGCATCTATCCGCAGCTCGACCGGCTCGACCTGATGCGGCTCCACTCGCCGACCACGGCGGTGCTCTCGGCCGTGGCCTTCAACGCCCTGGTCATCGTGGGCCTCGTGCCGATGGCGATGCAGGGAGTGCCGTACCGGCCCCGGCCGGCTGCCGAGTTGCTGCGGACGAATCTCCTGGTCTGGGGGCTCGGCGGGCTCATCCTCCCGTTCCCGTGCATCAAGGCTCTCGATCTCCTGCTCGCCGCCTGCGGGGTGACGTGATGAACGACGTCCATGCCGATCCCCGTGATTCGATCATCGGAGGAGTGCGGCCCGCGCTCATGCTCCTCGTCGCGTTCACGGGGTTGACCGTCGCCTACACGCTCGCCGTCACCGTGATCGCGATGGTCATTGGCCCTCCGCCGACCGCCAACCTCATCCTTGACCCCGCTGTGGCGGCGACGTTCTCGGGCCCGGAGTGGTTTCATGGCCGGCCTTCTGCCGCGACGGGAGGCGTGTCGGGCGGCTCCAATCTCGGCCCCACGAATCCGGCTCTCGCCGCCGCGGTTGCCGATCGAGCGGCGGCCGTGCGAACCGAGAACCCCGCTCATGCGGGATCGGTGCCGGTCGATCTCGTGACGGCGAGCGCCAGTGGATACGACCCGCATATCTCTCCGGCGGCAGCCCGCCTGCAGGTGGGCCGCGTGGCCGCCGCGACCGGCCTCGCCGAAGCCACGGTCCGCGACCTCGTGGAACGGAGCATCGAACCCCGCACGTTCGGCATCTTCGGCCATCCCCGAGTGAATGTCGTCGCGCTCAACGCCGCACTTCGCTCGCTCGTCGCCACGCAGCCCCCGCGAACAGCAGGTGGGCTGTGAGCCGCGAGCCGGGAAGGCCCGATCCCGATGCCCTGCTCGTGGCCGCAAACCGCGAGGAACGGCCTGCCAATCGCGGTCGGTTCAAGATCTTCTTCGGGTTCTCACCGGGTGTTGGCAAGACGTTCGCCATGCTGGAGGCGGCGCGGCGGCTGCGTGCCGACGGCGCGGATGTGGTGGCCGGAATCGTCGAGACGCACGGCCGCGGGGAAACGGCACGTCTGCTCGACGGCATCGAGGTGCTGCCGCGGCTGGAGGTGCCCTATCGCGGTCATGTGCTCCGCGAGTTCGATCTCGACGGGGCGATCGCCCGCCGGCCCGCACTGCTGCTGGTGGACGAACTTGCCCACACCAATGCCCCCGGCGTGCGACACGAGAAGCGCTGGCAGGACATTCTCGACGTGCTCGCGTCGGGCATCGATGTCCACTCCACGCTCAATGTGCAGCACGTGGAGAGCGTCGTCGACCTGGTCGAGGAGGCGACCGGGATCCGCGTGCGGGAGACCGTGCCCGACACGGTGCTCGAACGCGCCGATGAGATCGAACTGATCGACCTGCCGCCAGACGAACTCCTCTCGCGACTTCGTGACGGCAAGATTTACCTGCCCGAGGTCGCGAAGCAGGCCGTGGAACGATTCTTCAAGCGAACAAACCTGCTGCAGCTTCGCGAACTGGCGCTCGTCCGCATGGCCCAGCGTGTCGGCAGCGACGTCCAGGAGACCCGACGGGCCACCGCGCGACCCGCCGCGGGCGTCGCCGAGCGGATCGTGGTCGGCGTCGGATCGGGCCATGGCTCCACCCGCGCGATCCGCGATGCGGCACGGATCGCGACCGGCCTGCGAGCCGAATGGACCGCGGTGACGGTTCGCCGGCCGTTCGCCCGGCCGCCGCGGGTCGCCGCCGCAGATTCCCTGGAGGAGAACCTGCGGCTTGCCGAGTCGCTCGGCGGCCGGATCGAGCGCGTCGCGGGCACGTCGGTCGCTGCCGGGCTGCTCGATGAGGCCCGCCGCGTGGCCGCGACGCGGATCGTCGTCGGACGACCACGGAAGACGCGGTGGCGCAGGCTGTTTCGCGAACCGGTCCTCGATCGTCTCGTGCAGGAGAGCGGGCCGATCGACGTCGTGGTGGCGGGCAGTGCGGTTCCCGACCTCATGGCTGCACCGGGGGCTCCGGTCGCCGAGGATCCCATCGACCTGTCGGTGCGAACCGCACTGCCAGTGCTCGCGATGGTGGGCCTCGCGTTCGCGGGGGGATGGGCGATGCGTCCTTGGGTGGATGACCACGACATGGCGGTGGTCTCACTCCTGATCGTGGTATCGGCGGCACTGCGATACGGCCGTGCAGCCGGCATCCTCGCCGTGGTGCTCAGTGCCCTCGGCATCGACTTCCTCTTTCTCCACCCGAGATACCAACTCGCGATCGCCGAGACCAAAGAGATCGTCTCATTGGTGCTCCTCCTCTCCGTGGGCATCGTGGTCGCGGAGTTGGTGATGCGGATGCGATCGCAGCGGGAGCAGGCAATCGCCGATGAGCGCCGGCTGGGGCGGCTGCTCGAACTCTCGCGACGGCTGGCGTCGTCGGCCACCGCCGACGACGCGGCAGAAGCCCTTGCGGCTATGGCGGCCGACGTCACGGGCGCCGGCATCGAGATCAAGCTGGCGTGCCCCGCCGGTGACCTCCGCACCGCCGCCCGGAGCGGCGTCGTCGAGCATGCGGCTGCCGATGCCGGCGTGATGCTCTGGTCCCACGAGTTTGGCCAGCCCGCCGGGCGCGGTATGAACACGCTCCCGGGCGCCAAGATCTCATGTCTGCCGATCCGCGAGGCGGGCCGGGGGCTCGGTGTGCTGGTGATTGGCTGCAATCCGCCTCGCGATCTCACCCGCGACGAACTCGAACTGGTCACCAGCGCGAGCCGACAGGCTGCCGCCCGTCTGATGATGATCGAACACTCGGGCGTCACAACTGACGCGGCTCGCTCCGAAGCGTAGCCGCGCGAGCGGTACGGTTAAGCCGCGCTGTTCCCGGGTATGCTACGGATCGCACTTGATCCTCGCGATCGACCGCGCGGCGAGTGAAAGCCGACCGGCCGTGAGGCCGCGGGCAAACCACGCTGGACGCTGCGTCGGGTGGTAGTTCGCCCCACGCCTCACGGCGTTGGGCTTGTACAGACGGACGCGCGAGAATCAACGCTGCCCCCTGTCAGAGGTCTTTCATGGCAAAGCTTCACACGGCGTGCCTGCTCCTCTTACTGGCGGCGGTCGCTGGCCCTGGGTCCGCCGCGGAGCCGCCACGGCCAAATATCCTCGTGATCGTGGCCGATGACCTCGGCTGGGGCGATGTCGGCTGGCACGGCGGGTTCGGCAAGACGCCCACCATGGACCGGCTCGTCCGCGAGGGCGTGGAACTCGACCGCCACTACGTGCAGCCGGTCTGCACGCCCACGCGGACGGCCCTGATGACGGGCCGCTACCCGGGCCGGTTTGGACCGCAGGCGATTCACCCGAGCAATCTTCGTGCCCTGCCGCCGGGCACCGTGACGCTCGCCTCGGCCCTCAAGTCGCTCGGCTACGCCACCTTCCAGGCCGGCAAGTGGCACCTCGGCTCGCGGCCGGAGTGGGGCCCAAACGCCTTCGGCTTCGACCACGCCTACGGCACGCTCACCGGCGCGGCCGATCCCTGGACTCACAAGTACCGCAGCGGCCCCTACGAAGACACCTGGCACCGCGACGGCGTCCGCCTCGACGAGGAGGGCAACGCCACGGAGTTGATCACGGCGGAGGCCGAGCGACGGATTCGCGAGGGCGGTGCTCCAGTCGCGGCCGACGACCGCAAGCCCTGGTTTCTCTACGTCCCCTTTCATGCGGTTCATACGCCGGTCGACGCGCCGGACGAGTTCAAGCGGCTCTACGACGGCGTCCGCTTCGACGACGACCCCGCCAAGCACGACTCGCGGCTGCGCTTGGCTGCGATGATTTCGCAACTCGACGCGTCGATCGGTCGGCTCGTCGCAGCGCTCGACGAAACGGGCCAGCGCCGCGACACGCTCGTCGTGTTCACGAGCGACAATGGCGGCATCGAGTCGCTCGAAAATCACTACGTGGGCACCGTGCCAGACTCGCCGCTCAACAGCGAAAACGCCCCCTTGCGGGGTGAGAAAAACACGCTCTGGGAAGGGGGCATGCGGGTCTGCGCCTTCGCGAACTGGCCCGGCAGGCTCGAGCCAAGGAAGTGTACGGCGGTCATGCACGTCGCCGACTGGTTTCCGACCATCGCCCGCCTGGTGGGCTGGGAGCCGGCGCAGGCTCCTGCCTGGGACGGCCTCGACCGCTGGGACGCGATCGCAGGCGTGCCGGAGGCGCACAGCCGCCCGCGGCAGGTGTGCGTGGTGCACCCAAGCGGCCGCGCCGTGATTGGCGACCGCTGGAAGCTGATCGTGCACGGTGAAAAAAAGAAGAAGCAGGAGTCGCCGCAGCTCTACGACCTGCTCGCCGATCCCTTCGAGACCACCGACCGGGCGGTGAAAGAACCCGCGATCGTCGCCGAGTATCTCGCCATCGCCGAGGCCGACGCAGCGCTCGACCTCGCCGACATGCCGGCCGATCTCCGCGACGCCCCGCCGTGACCGTGGCGGTGGCGATTCACTCGCCAAAGAAGTAGCGCCGCAGAAACACCCGCGGGTCTCCCTCGTGGCGGGCAAACTGCACGAGCGTCAGGAGTTTCTGCCGGTCTCTTCGGTGCTTCTCCGCAAGAGAGCGCGCCTCGCGCAGCCGCAGCGGCAGATCATCGACCACCGCCACCCGCACGCGCTCCTCGTTTCGCCAGTCGCCCTCGATCACGCCATAGCGTTCGAGCATGGCCAGGGCCGTTTCCAGCCGACGGTCGTGCTTGGCTCCCGCGTGCAGCCGCTCGCGAATCCATGGCAGGCCGAAGGCCTCGACCTCCTCGTGCCGGTTGACGAGCAGGTCGAACACCCGGTCGTAGACCTCGGGGCCGGGATTGCTCCAGTCGATGAACTCCATCTGCGTCATCAGATCGCGCTCGTCGTAGAGCAGCACGCAATCGGCGTCGCGACCATCGCGGCCGGCACGACCGATCTCCTGATACCACGACTCCATCGAGCCGGGGATCTCCGCGTGCACGACGAAGCGGATGTCTTCCTTGTCGATTCCCATGCCGAAGGCGTTGGTGGCCAGCACGAGTTCGCCCGGGCCGCCCATGAAGGCCTCCTGCACCCGCCGCCGCGTGTCACGGTCGAGATCGCCGTGGTAGCAGCGATGCGGAATGCCCCGCTCCCGAAGCAGCGTGCTGAAGCGGTCGAGCACGCGAATGAGCGTGAAGTAGACGATCCCGCTGCCCATGCCGCCGTGCCGGGCACGAACCTCGAGGATCTGCCCAACCTTCTCGTCATCGCCCCACACTTCCCGCACCGCGAGCCGGAGGTTGGGCCGCTCGATCCCCTCGTGAAACGTCGTCACGTCTTCGGGGGTGAGGCCCAGCTGAGCGACGATGTCGCGCTGCACCTCCGGAGTGGCCGTGGCCGTGAGGGCCACCGTCACCGGATCGCCCAGCAGCCGGCGAAACTCTCGCAGGCGGGTGTAATCGGGGCGGAAGTCATGACCCCACTCACTGATGCAGTGGGCCTCATCCACGGCGAGAAGCGTGACGTGCCTCGCGGAGACGACCTCCCGAAACTCCGGTTTTCGAAACCGTTCCGGCGTGACGTAGAGGAGGCAATGGCGTCCGGCCCGCACCGCGGCATACCTCGCCTCACGCTGTTCTCTGGTCAGCGACGAGTTGATGAATGCGGCATCGATGCCGCGGGCGCAGAGGGCGTCCACCTGATCCTTCATGAGAGCGATCAGCGGCGAGATCACGATCGCCAGTGGGGCTGCGTCGCCGACGGCATGCCGCTCCGCCTGCACGAGTGCGGGCACCTGGTAGCACAGCGACTTGCCGCCGCCGGTTGGCATGATGACCAGCGCGTGCCGGCCCGCCAGCACGTGGTCGACGATCGCCTGCTGCTGCCCGCGAAAGCCGCGGTGCCCGAAGACACGAAAAAGAACGTCGGTCGGAGTCATGCTGCACACCGCGAAATGATCACCGCCTGAGGGAACGTGCCGTGCAGGTGAAATCGGGGAGTTCTCGATCAACCACCGCAGACGATACAGCTCACTGATAGGTTCGGCGGGAAGCTCAACATATACGTCCGTATACTCTCTTGGATCGCGTGCTATCAACAACTCCACCCGGCGGGGGAGGTACGATAACGAGCCGAGGGATTCGCATTGTTTGGCGTAACCGCGGGGTGGTAGGCTGACACCATGACGACAGTTACCGAAATAAAGGCCGCAATTGAATCCCTGAGTCCGCGCGATTACTGCGAACTTATGGCCATGCTGCATCCTACCGTTGACGACGACTGGGATCGGCAGATGACGGCCGATGCGGCGAGCGGCCGCCTCGACCCACTCATGGAGCAGTCGAGGGCGGATGCTGCTGCAGGCATGTGCGTGCCGCTCGAGACGGTGCTGGAGGATGACGGCAGTGAGAGGGCGCTGTGAGGATTCCCAGCGTCGCCTCTCGCGACTTCTGGCGACTCTATCGACGTTTGCCTCGCGATGTGCGTCGCCTGGCGGCAAAGTCTTATAAGGTCTGGCAGCAGGACCCGTTTCATCCGTCCCTGCACTTCAAGAAGGTCGGCGACGATCTCTGGTCAGTGAGAGTTGGAGGCCATCACCGCGCACTTGGGCGATTCCACGACCACCGCCTTGTGTGGTCATGGATTGGTACGCACGCTGACTACGATCGAATGCTCTGAAGGCGCCCAGCGATGGTCGTGATCTCGTGCGGACCAGCAGGGAAACCGCCGGTCTCGATCTCGTCAAGAAAGATCTTGGTGAGAGCAGCGACGGCGGCAGGGCGGTCGGCAAGCATGCCGCGCAATCACTTGGGCACCGAGATCACCCACTGCCGCACGGGCACCGGCGGGCTGACGTGGCAGGAAATTCCCTGGCGGGCTATTCTGGCGAGTATTCTCCAGCCCGCTGTGTCGTTGACGGGTTTCCGCTGCGGGCACCATTCGCCCGCCGCCCTTTCCGCTCACCGAAAACCCCATGACACTGCACGTCTCGCGATTCATCATCCATCTGATCCTGGCGGTCACGACTTCCTGCGTCACCGCGGCCGGCGCGGAACTGCTTTACGTCTCGATGCCGCTCTCGACCAACGCGGTCGTCACCTATGACGTTTCGCTCGGGGACGCGACGGCGATCAGGAACTCGCAGCAGACCTTCGCATCGGGGACTGATGTCGCCGCGCCTCAGGGGATGGCAATCGATCAACAGGGTAACGTCTTCGTCGCCAACCAACTCGTCAACGCCATCGGCAAGTTCGACTCGAGCGGAACCCTCCTCGCCACCATCGGCTCCGGGTCAAACCTGAACACTCCGATGGGCTTGGCCGTAGACTCGGCTGGCACCCTATATGCGGCCAACTACGGCACTGGCCCGGCCGCAAACTCCGTCGCCAGATTCGATGCCGGGGGGAACTTTGTCGCCTCGATGACGGCCCAGATCAATCGGCCGTTGGGTGTTGCCGTGGACACAAGCGGCCACCTGTTCGTGGGCAACTGGCCCCTCAACACCGTCAGCAAGTTCGACTCGAGCGGCACATTCCTTGCGACGATTGGATCATCGAGCACCATCACCAATCCGGCAGGACTGGTCACGACCGCCAACGGCGAGCTCTACGTTGCCAGTGAAGGCAGCGGGGTGATCAGCCTGTTTGACGCGGCCGGAACCTACCAGTCGTCGATCGGATCGGGAGCGGGCCTCCTGCTTCCATCTGGAGTCGCCCGCGACCGCCTGGGCAACGTCTATGTCAGCAGCGGCACGGACAGTTCCAACTCGTTGATCTCCAAGTTTGACTCCGCCGGTGCGTTCCAGTTCTCGTGGAGCATCCCGGATATCTCCGGGTTCCTGGCCACCGCCCCGGTTCCCGTGCCTGAACCCGCGACATCCACGCTCACGGCCGTCGCCGCACTGGCGGGCGTGCAACTCCTCCGCCGGCAGCACCGCCGGCACGACGTCTGATCAGTCAGGTGAACAGCTCACCGACGTCCACGGCAAGGTCGTCACGGGCATCCTCGCGTGAAGGCGGTGCCCCACGGCCGCATCCATTCGGTTTGAAAGGAATGCCTCTGCCAGCTACCCTTTTGGCCAATGTGGAACTCTGCGCAGCATTGGTGCTCGTAGCGCCACGGGCATCATCGATATCTTTTTTTCCGCTCTCCGAGAAACCAGGATCAATCCATGACGCGGTACCTTTTGCGTTCCCTCTTCCACCTCCTTCTGGTCGGCATGGTGGGCGGTTCGGCCGCTACGGCGTCGGCGCAGGGCAGCCCGCCCCTCTCGTACACGATCTACGATCTCGGCCCGAACACCACCGGCTTGAGCGTCTCGCCCAACGGCGCCTACGTCGGCGGATACGAGTTCACCACGGGTGCCGGGTTTCTCTGGACCGGCACCGGCGGAATGCAGACCTATCCGGAGATCGTCACCCTCCCCGTCCGCCGATTCGCTGAACCGAACGGTATGAACGACTCGGGAGTCGCCGCCGGCTGGATCTCCGAGCAGGCGTATGGGTTGCAGCCACTCCCCGTCCGGTGGAGCGGGACGAGCGGAGCGACGCTTCCCCTGCCCGACGGTGTGTCCATTGGGCAGGCCTACGACATCAACAACGCCGGGACGGCCGTCGGCGCGATCAACTCCGTCGGCGATTGGTATGCCACCGTCTTCAGCAGCACCGGCGCCACGGTACTGATGCAGCAGACTCCCGCCGGCGGCATCCTGCAGTTCGCCTACGGAATCGCCGACAACGGAACTGTGGTGGGGCAGGCCACTGGCACGAGCGGCGCTCAGAACTCCGCCTATTATCTCCTCGCCGGCGCGACGTCGGCCGTCGCCATTCAGCAGGCCGACGTCGCGCTTGGCGTCAGCCCGTCCGGGGCCGCGATCACCGGCTACAGTGGCACCGACGCCTTCATCTATACAATCGCCACTGGATCGTTTGCGGCCCTTCCGATGCTTCCGGGCACGCAGAGTGCGGAGGGCCGCGCGGTGAACGACAGCGGGTGGGTGGTGGGCTACGCCGGGGCGGCGGGATCAATCCCCTTTCTGTTCGACGGCACCGCCACCTACAGCCTCCAGAGCCTCCTCACCGGCACCGACGCCTCGAGCTGGGACATGACGACGGGCGTCACCAACGCCGCCTACGGCATCAGCAACAACGGCATCATCGTCGGCCGCGCCGTTCACAACGGCGTCTCGGCAGGCTTCGTCATGGTTCCGGTGCCGGAGCCCGCGGCCGCATCGCTCACGATTATGGCCGTCGCCGCACTGGCCGGCGTGCAACTCCTTCGACAGCGGCATCGCCACAACCGCGTCTGACCACTCTGCAACGCAGGAAAAGCGGTGCCGCAGGGTCATCGACCCAAAAGTAGCGGCTCCTGGCTTGAAAAGTTACCTTTTCAGGCAATCTCCCTACAAGGGCATCAATCCCATGAGCAAATCCGCCCTGCCTCTTGCGGTCGTGGTGGGCGTCGCAGTTTTCTGCTGCACGCCTTCCCTCCGCGCCCAGACTTCCAATGCCTGGGACTTCACCTACACCGGTTCGATCGTCACCTGGACGGTTCCCGTCTCCGGGTATTACGACGTGACGGCCTATGGAGCGCAAGGCGGCGGCGTCAGCACGCAAACCCTGAACAGCCCCCCGATCTACGTCCCCGGCGGCCGCGGAGCTGCGATCGGCGGGAGGTTTCTCTTCAACCAGGGAGAGGTGTTGAGCATCCTGGCGGGCGGCACCGGAGGGTACGGCGCCGGTGGCGGCGGCGGAACGTTCGTGGTGGGCTCATCCACGACTCCGCTCGTCGTGGCTGGAGGGGGAGGCGGGGTTTCCCCTTTTGGATCGTTGTGGCCGAGCGCCTCGATCACCACCTCCGGAAGTGATGCCACCTACGTGAGCGCTAACAAGCAGGGCTCTGGTGGGACGAACGGTGATGGAGGGACCGTCGGCAGTGATTCAGCTGAGACGGGAGGAGCGGGCGGCGGGGGATTCTTCGGGGACGGGCAATCTCACTACGGGTCTGCCCCCAGCTGGGCGGCTTCGAACATGTACTCTGCCGGCGGAAGTAGTTTTATCAACGGCGGCGCTGGAGGAAGCGGGGGATACTTTTACCTACGCGAAGGAGGCATTAGCGTTAACCTGTTTGGCGGGAGTGCTAATTCTGACAGTGTGTGGACACATACCGCCGTCTACGCCGTGAACGGCGGTTTTGGCGGGGGTGGTCAGGCTCAGAGGGGCGGTGGCGGTGGCGGCGGCTACAGCGGAGGAGGAGGAGGAGCGGGAGGTTTTATCGGAAAAAGCGGCGGCGGCGGCGGCTCCTTTCTTGCCACCACGGCCTCCAATGCCGTGATGCAAGTTTTCCACACCGGCAACGGTCGGGTGAGCATTTCGCAGGCGGCGGTCAGCCTTCTCGTGGGCGAGAGCGTCACCATCAGCACTGGCTCCGCCACCTATTCCAACATCGTCCTCGGAAGCACCGCCGGCGACTCGAACGAAAGCTTCTCCGTGGTGAACGCGGGCACCATCGTCGACTCCGCCAACTACATCCTGGTCGGGCAGAACGGCTCGAACAACGCCATGACGGTGTCGGGCGGGGCGAGTGTGGCCGATCAGGCATTCACGGTGGTCGGCCTCAATGCCACGGCTTCGGGCAACAGCCTGCTGGTGACCGGAACCGGATCGACCTGGAGCAGTGGCGGGCTCGTGATCGGCGACAGCGGAACGGGCAACAGCGTGTCGGTCGAGGCGGGGGCCGGGGTCGCGAGTGCCGGGTCTGGAGTCGCTCTCGGCTACAACGTCGGATCCTCCGGCAACTCCCTGGTGATCACCGGAACCGGTTCGACGCTCACCGACACCTCCGATCTTGTCGTCGGCTTCGCCGGGAGCGGTAACTCCGTGGTGGTCTCCAACGGCGGAACCCTGACCAACGGCCAGTACACCTACGGCGGAGTCATCGGCGTCAACGCCGGCTCGACGAACAATAGCGTGCTGGTGACGGGATCCGGATCGACCTGGAACAACTCCGGCGCCCTTACGATCGGCTCCGCCGGGAGCGGCATTCTCACCATCGCCGATGGCGGATCGGTGTCGGCAGCCGAGGTCGTCATCGCCGCCGAGACGAGTGCCGTCGGCACGTTGAACTTCGGCTCGTATGGCGGCGGCGACACCGCGGGGAACTTCCTGCCCTCCACGATCAGCTTTGGATCGGGGCTTGGCACCGTGAACTTCAACCAGATCAACACGATCGCGGCCACCGGCTTCTCCGGCACCGGATCGCTCAACCAGCGCGGAACCGGCACCACGATCCTGACGGGCAGCAACTCCCTGGCGGGAACGACCACGGTGAGTGCCGGGCGGCTGGTCGTGGACGGCCAACCCTCTCTCGGCGCGTCCTCTGTCACGCTGACCGGCGGAACCCTCGCACTCTCGGGTTCCTTCTCGGACTTTTCGCTCGGGCTCGCCGCCGGAAGCATGCTCATCACGGGAACGGGCTCGTCGTGGAACCGCACGAGCGACTTGTCCGTCGGCAATGCCTCTGCGGGGGTCAGCGTGATCGTATCGAACGGAGCCACTGTGACGGGCGGGGCTCAGGTGCATCTCGGCCCCAACACCTGGGCCACCAACAACAGCATTCTGGTGACCGGCTCGGGTTCGAGTTGGACCAACACCGCGACCATCCTCGTCGGAGCCACGAGTTCGAACAACAGGCTGGTTGTCAGCGATGGGGGGCAGGTCACGGCCCCGCTCTATGTCGGTCGCGACGCCGGGAGCAACAACAATAGCGTGCTGGTGACGGGAAGCGGCTCCAGCCTGAGCACCGGGCTGGGCAACACCACGATCATTGGATACTCGGGCCAAGGAACGCTCACCGTAGCCAATGGCGGCATCGCGACCGCGCCGCAAGGAGCGCTGCAGATCGCGCTCGTGCCTGGTT
>Ga0207954_1000272_pt1 | contig 16839 bp, 11 predicted proteins | sample CryBogmetaGMA0M_FD_184547 | JGI IMG/M metagenome (GOLD analysis project Ga0207954, IMG submission 184547) | Freshwater microbial communities from Crystal Bog, Wisconsin, USA - MA0M (SPAdes) | ecosystem: Environmental > Aquatic > Freshwater > Lake | place: Crystal Bog, Wisconsin, USA | collected... | reverse complement strand
TCTTGCATCACCTGCGAGAGCATGCTCCCGTGTACTGGAGCGACGCGATCGGCGGCTGGCTGCTGACGCGCTACGACGACGTGATGGTGTCGCTCAAGGACACCGCCACCTTCTCCAACGAGAACCGTCTCGGGAAGGCGGTGGAATACCTTCCTCCGGATCGCCGGGCCAAGTTCAAGTTGTTCGAGGAGCACTACGCCACCAAGGGCCTGCTGCACTCCGATCCGCCGGACCACACCCGGATGCGCGCCGTGATCAACAAGGACTTCACGCCCAGCGTCGTCGAGCAGATGCGACCGGCCATCCAGAGGATCGTGGATGACCTGATCGACGAGGCGGAACGCCAGGGTGGCATGGACGCGGTGCCCGACTTCGCCGCCGCGTTGCCGACCGGCGTGATCGCGGAAATTCTCGGCGTGCCCCGATCGGATCGGCACCTGTTCAAGCGCTGGACCGACATGATCCTCGGCTTTCAGGGGGTCAACAAGCCGAGCGAGGAGGATCTGCTGCGGGCCCAGACCGGCCTGCAGGAGATCCGCCCCTACCTCCAGTCGATGATCGAAGAGCGGCGTCGCCAGCCCCGTGCCGACCTCATGAGCAAATTTGTGGCCGCCCTCGGGGAGGGGGGCCGCATGTCGGAGTCGGAGCTGATCAACACCTGCGTCACGCTGTTCACGGCCGGCCACGAGACGACGCTGTCGCTCATCTCGAGCACGATCCACACACTGTTCAGCCACCCAGACCAACTCGCGCTGCTGCGGGAGCAACCCGATCTCCTCAAGTCGACGATCGAGGAGTCGCTGCGCTACGAGAGCCCCGTGTCGCGTCAGACACGCTTGATGAAGAAGGACACGGAGTTGCGGGGGCAGCTGCTTCGGCAAGGCCAGATCGTGTTTCAGATGCTCAATGCCGCGAATCGTGATCCCGAGCAGTTCCCGGATCCCGACACCTTCTCCATCGCCCGCGAGCCCAACCGGCACATCGCATTCGGTCACGCCGCGCATTTCTGCGTGGGGGCGCCGCTCGCACGGACGGAGGGATTCATCGCGGTCGGCACCCTCGTACGGCGGCTGCCGGGTTTGAAGCTGGTCGATACGACTCCCGACTGGGATGTCGAGAAGCGCAACTCGCGGGTCCTCAACTCGCTGCGCGTGTCCCTGTGAGGCAGCCGGCCTCCTTCCGCCACGACAGGTGACCGCCCGATGCTCCGTGGACGAATCTCGCGACACTGGGCCGCAGCGCTGCTGGTCGCCGCTGCCGGGGTCGCGTCACGCGGCGCCGACGCCGGTCAGCAGTGGGGCTCGATCGAGCACTGGCAGGAGACGTTTCTCGAAGGTCGGACGGCGAGCCTTCCCGTCAGCTTTCAGTATCGGGGGCAGTCGTCCCGCGACCTGCTCCCGCACTGGACGCGCACGGCGGAGGTGCGCGACACGGACGACGGCCGCCGGCTGTCGCGGCTCACATTCGTCGATCCGGCGACCGCGCTCGAGGTGCGCGTCGAGGCGGTGATCTACCGGGAGTTTCCCGCCGTTGAATGGGTCGTGTGGTTCCGCAACGGCGGCGCACGATCCACCCCGCTCCTCGAGGAAGTGCGAGCCCTCGATGCGGAAGTCGCCACGTCGGCCGACGCGGATCCGGCTCTCGGCCTTCACTACTGCCGGGGCACCAACGTCAACGCCGAGCCCCTTCCCGGCCCGGATGAGTTCCAGCCCGCACGGTCCGACCTGCGGCCCGGCGAGCGGCGACGCTACGTGCCCTACGGCGGCCGCCCCTCCGACACGGTGCTGCCGTTTTTCAACCTGGCGTCGTCCGGCGGCGAACGCGGCCTGTTCGTCGGGATCGGCTGGACAGGGGAGTGGGGGGCGACGTTCGCACGGAGCGACGCCGGAGCCACCGCGCTCAGCGCGGGAATCCGGCAGATGCGGGCCAGCCTCGAGCCCGGCGAGGAAATCCGGACGCCGGCGATTCTCGTGATGACCTGGCGCGGCGATCGCGTGGCCGATGGACAGAACCAACTTCGACACCTGCTCTTGCACCACTACACGCCGCGTCACGCCGGCACGCCGATCGTGCCGCCGATTTCCGCGGGCCCGCATGCCGCCATCTCCTTCGAGCAGACGACGGAGGCGAACCTGCTCGAGTGCATCGAGCACATCGCGGCGCACCACCTGCCAGTCGACAACTTCTGGCTCGACGCGGGCTGGTATACGTGTCCGCGGGAGCCGAGCGGATGGGACAAGACGACCGGATCGTGGACCCCGGATCCGACGCGGTTTCCCCACGGGTTGCGGCCGATCGCCGACGCCGCGAGGCGGCACGGCATGGATTTTCTCGTATGGTTCGAGCCGGAGCGGGTGATGCCGGGCACGTGGCTGGCGGAGCACCATCCGGAGTGGCTGCTCGAGCCCGCGGCCCTGCTCCCGGAGCGGCGGTACCAGGTGGACAGCGGGTTCCGGCTGCTCGATTTCGGGAATCCCGCAGCGCTTGCCTGGGCGAAAGGCTACTTCTCGCAGTTCGTCCGCGAGCAGGGGGTGACCATCTTCCGCATGGACTGCAACCTCCATCCCGTTCTGTATTGGCAGAACGACGAACCACCGGACCGGGTCGGCATGCGGGAAACGCGTCACGTGATGGGTCTCTACGAGTTCTGGGACACTCTCGTAGCCGCCAATCCGGGCCTGAAACTCGACATCTGCGCCGGCACCGGCAGCCGGATCGACTTCGAGGTCATGCGCCGTGCCATGAATCTGACGCGCGCTGACGGCGCGTGGTGGAAGCCCGTGCCCGACCAGGCCAAGACCATCGGCCATGCGCCGTGGGCGCCGTACACCGGCATCGGCACGGTGTCCGACGCGGACTACGATTTCCGGAGCGGCATGGGGGCGGTGTTCTGCGCCAACTTCAACTACCTTGGCGACGACGAAGCAGCATGGGGGCGCTGGAAAAACCTGCTCTCGACGGTCAACGCACTCCGCGACGTCTATCGCGGGGATTTTTACCCGCTCACGGAGTGGAGCCTGGCGGAGGAGGACGTCGCAGCGTGGCAGTACCACCGGCCCGATTTGCAGACGGCCCTGGTGCAGGTGTTCCGCCGAAGCCGGGCGGAGATGCCTGCGGAAGGCTATCGATTCCGCCTCGCAGGCCTCGACCCGCAGGCGACCTATGCCGTGCGGGATCTCGACGCACCGACGGAAACGAAGCGGCTCTCCGGCGCCGAACTGATGACGAACGGTCTGCTCGTCACGCTGCCGCACAAACCGCAGGCGGCGCTGCTGACCCTGGAAGCGGTCGGGCGAGATTCCCGATCAGGACAGTAGACGAATGTCGAATCAACGGCGCCGTCGCCGGACGCGACGGACGCCATGCTCACATGTGCTTATCCGATCCGAAGAAAAGGGGGCCATCATGAACATCTCCGGATGTCCACAGCGACTCGTTCGAAGCGGTCCTGCGACCATGCTTGTTTCCACCGTGCGATTGCCGTTCATGCTCGCCGCGTTGGTGCTGGCTCAACCCATCGTGGCCTGCAGCGCGGAGCACGTGTGGAATGCCTACCAGGACTTTTATCTCGATCCGACGGCCACCGGGTGGCAGGGAACTGCCGCGCCGTCGAACACGGGAGCCGCGTGGGGCTACTATGCGGCGAACGTCAACGGCTACGGCGGATATCCGCGGACGATCGGCGGCTATTTCGCCCCCGGCGCGTTCAGCGCCGACAAGCCCGGGCAAAACCTCTGTGCCTACTCGCCGGCGCACCAGCCGCTCGGTCCCGGGAACGCGATGGTCGGCACCACCAAGTGGGACGACACGAAGGGCGCCGGCTTTCCGCGCTACGCCGACGACAAAGGGTGGGGATCGAGCCTCGGCCGGTACGACCTTCCATGGTTCCCGGCCGCGCCCGGCTACGCCGCCGAAGGCCCCCAGCCGCGCGAGAATCGGATCTGGATGCAGGCCGGATACCTGCAGAACACTGGCGAGGACGGCAAGCCTCCCGCCGAAGGCATTTGTCCGGTGCTCGTCTGGAAGGCGCCGATGGCGGGAACGTTCGCCATCACCGGATCATTCCTGATCGGCCGCAACGGTGAGCCGAAGACGAACGGGGCGTCGATCGCGATCGTGGACAGCAAGGGCGACGCGTTGATGAAAAGAACCGGCGTCGAACAGGGCAAGAGCTACGAGTTCCGGTATTCCAAAAAGTACGAGGAGGGCGACGCGCTCCAGTTCCAGGTCGGCACCGACTACAAGACCGGCACGCCGGTCGGGCTCGACGTCACGATTTCCGCCTCCACAGAGACGGCACCGTGACCACCGCAACTCTCTTTGATGGAGTTTGAAATGCACCGGGGTCGTAACATGAATGCACACCTCGCCGCAATGCTCGCCGTCGTGGCCGTGGTTTCCGCGGGCTCGGTCCGCGCGGCGGATCCGCAGGTTCGCACGGTGAACATCCAGTTCGCGGGCCGTGGCGGAACGCCACAGGGTGCGGAGGATCCGCCGCCACCCGCGTACCGTGGCAGGGGCGTCGTCGGCGAGGGTACTTTCTGGAACGTCGTCTCGGCGAACTCCCTCAAGCCCCCGCTCGTGCTCGATCCCGTCGTGGGATTCACCGCCGACGAAGGAAACGTTCCCGTCGCGCTGGAGCTGGACCATCGCGACTGGACCGGCGCGGATCACTTTCCTCCCGAGCAGGGGGCGGCGCTCGAGCATCCGCTGCTCAACTCGTATCTCGTGGCCCAGGGGAAGCCGGCCCAGCTCGTGCTTTCCCGGCTGATCCCAGGCGAACGCTACCGGATCGTCGTCTTCGCCTCGAACTCCCGAGGCGGGGCCGGTGCCCGGATCCAGCCCCGGGGCGGACAGCGCGCCGACGCGACCGGCACCGCAACGTCGCCGTTTCCCGTGCGGGGCGAAGACTACGTGGAGTTCGACGCCGTCGCGGCCGACGCCTCCGGCGACGTCACGCTCGACGTCCTGCCCGGCGAAGGGGCGGCGGTGGTCAACGGCCTGCAAATCCACGGCCCCTTCGACGAGGTCGCCCCGGCGGCGTCCTCCACCCCGTCGATTCGAGACTGGTCCGCTGCCTGGCTGCCCGACCCCGAAAGCGAAACGGCGAGGGGCAAAGTTCCCTTCAGCTTCTCGTACGGTGGAAAGTCCTTTCGGGAACTCGCCCCCACGTGGACGTTCACCGCGACGAGGGTCTCGGCCCGGGAAACCCTGTCGACGTGGCGCGATCCCGACACCGGGCTGGTGGTCGAGCTGCGCGTCAAGACATTCGACGACTTTCCCGTGGTGGAGTGGGTCGCGACCCTTTCGAATCAGGGCGACCGGCCGACCCCCGTCATCTCCCGACTCGAGGGTCTCGACAGCCAGTTCCGCGGGGAGCCGAAGCACGGCTACACGCTGCATCACAACCTCGGCAGCCGCACGTTGGTCGATGACTTCGCGCCGCAGCGCACCGTGCTCGAGCCGGATGCGGCCGTGACGATCTCGACCGCGGGCGGCCGTCCGGCCATGGCGAACCTCCCCTTCTTCAACGTCTCCTGGAAGAGCGGCGGAGCCATCGTCGCCATGGGGTGGCCCGGCCAGTGGGAGGCGGTCTTTTCGCGGAAGGAGTCCGGCACCCGCCTGGGCATCACGGCAGGCCAGGAGAGCCTGGAAACGTCGCTCCGTCCACAGGAAACGATTCGCACGCCGCGCATGGCGCTGCTCCTCTACGAGGGCGACTTCATCGCCGGGCAGAACCTGTGGCGACGCTGGGCGAGGGCACACCTCATCCCGCGCGTCGGCGGCCGACCGGTCGGCCCGATCCTGACGGCCTGCACCTCGCATCAAACCCGTGAGATGGAGCTCGCAACCACGCGGAATCAGAAGGAGTACATCGACGGCTATATCGCCCGCGACATCAAGCCCGACTTCTGGTGGATGGACGCCGGGTGGTACGAAGGGGATGGATCGTGGGTCTCCACCGGAACGTGGGTGGTGGACAAGAAGCGATTCCCGGGTGGCCTCAGCGAGATCTCCGACCACGCGCACTCGCTCGGCCTCAGGTCGATCCTGTGGTTCGAGCCCGAGCGCGTCAGCCCGGGAACCGAGCTGTTTCGGACCAAGCCAGAGTGGCTGCTGGCCCCGGTGAATCTGCCACCGGAGCTGCGCTACCAAAAAGACCGCGACTGGAGGCTGCTCAATCTCGGGAATCCGGAGGCCCGTGCCTGGATCACCGAGCGCGTCAGCGGCCTCATCGCCAGCGAGAAGATCGATTGCTATCGGCAGGATTTCAACATGGATCCGCTCGACTATTGGCGCTCGGTCGACGAGCCCGGGCGGACGGGCATCGCCGAAAATCTCCACGTGCAGGGCTATCTCCGCTTCTGGGACGACCTCAAGCAACGGCATCCCGGCTTGCTGATCGACAGCTGCGCCAGCGGCGGCCGCCGCAACGACCTCGAGGCCATCAGCCGCGCCCTGCCGTTCCTGCGAAGCGACTACGTGTTCGAGCCGACCGGGCTGCAGGGGCAGACCTACGGCCTCTCGTTCTGGCTCCCCTACACCGGCACGGGGATCGCCGACGCCGTCTCCCTGCGGGCGTCGAAGATCTCCGCCAGTGGGCATTATCTGCCACCCCCCGGCCCTGCAGACCGCATCTGGACCGATTACCTGTTCCGCAGCCAGATGACAAGCGCCCTCATTTCGTGCATCGACACGCTGAACGAAGACGTGGACTTCGATCGCCTGCGCGTGCTCTTCGCGCAGTGGCGTCGTGTCGCGGCGAACTACTCCGGCGACTACTACCCGTTGACCGGATACTCCACGGGCAATGATTGCTGGATGGCGTTTCAGTTCGACCGGCCGGAGGCTGGTGCCGGCATGGTGCAGGCCTTCCGACGCCCCGAATCCCCCTACACAGCCGTGGTCCTGCCGCTCCGCGGTCTCGACAAGGACGCCCAGTACGTCGTGCGCGACGTCGACCGCGACGAACCGCGCACGGTCGCGGGTGCGGAACTCCTCGAGACGGGCCTTCCGGTGGAGATCGCCACGAAACCCGGTGCCGTCATCATCACCTACGAAAAGGTGGCTCCCGGAGAGCAGGGCCGCTGACCGCCCCGACTCGACGGACTCGTCTGACGATATCTCTTGCAACAGATTGGCTCGGCCATGGCGAAGGCGACGATCGGACTGCTGCTCGCGGGCAAAGGCAAACGTCAGCTGACGATGACGAACGCGGCCGACTACAACACCGCCCGCGCCGCGGCCGAGGCGGGCATCGACATCATTCTCGCCCGCGGAATCACCGACGAGCGACAGATCGGGCTGGTGCTCGACCAGATCGTCGCCGGCGCGCCGAGCACGGTGATCGTCTGCAATCTCCCCGCGACCATCGCCTACGTCAGCGACGCGGAGGCGATCCGGGCGGCGATGATCGCCCGGGACCACGGGGCGGACATCATCTACTCGTCGGGCAACTCGCTGCGTCGCTTCGAGGCCATGGCCGAGCTCGGCATCAACTTCGGCGGTCACGTGGGCCTCGTACCCATCCGGGCGAGTCGCGAGGGCGGGCTCGGCGCACGGGGAAAGACGCTCGATCAGGCGATCCGGATCTACGAGGAGACGCTCGCCTTCCAGAGGGCGGGCGCCGTCATGGTGGAGATGGAGTGCGTCGCGGCCGACATCGCGGCCGAAATCACGAAGCGGGTCGACATCCTCGTGATGTCGCTCGGCAGCGGGTCCGGGTGCGACGGGCAGTTTCTGTACAGCACCGACCTCCTGGGGTTCCACGAGCCGCGTTTCCCGGGAATGAACAAGCCGTACGAGGGGCCGCTGCCCAGGCACGCCAGGCGCTACGCGAACCTGTTCGACGAGGCGAAGCACGGCTTTGCCGAGTTCAAGGCCGACGTCGAGCGCGGCGACTTCCCCGGGCAGGCCGAGACGATCAAGGTTGATCCATCCGTGGTCGCCGCCTTCCGGTCTCGGATCGACGGGCCCGCCCCCTCGTGAACCGGCGTGTTGAAGGGTTCCGCCCGCCTCGACCCCGACGGCCGCAGGCGGCTACGCGAACACGACCGTGCGCCTGCCGTGCAGAAACACCCGCTCCTCGAGCACGAGCCTCACGGCCCGGGCGAGCACCAGTTTCTCCACGTCGCGGCCCGCCTGGGCCATGCGCTCCGACGTGAACGAGTGGTCCACGGCGATCACGTCCTGCGCGATGATCGGACCGTCGTCGAGTTCGGCGGTCACGAAATGGGCCGTGGCACCGATCAGCTTCACGCCCCGGGCGTAGGCCTGGCGGTAGGGGCTCGCCCCCGCGAATGCCGGCAGGAACGAGTGGTGGATGTTGACCAGGCGATTGGCGTAGCGGGCGACGAACGGCTCCGAGAGCACGCGCATGTAGCGGGCCAGCACGATGTAGTCGGGCGCATGCACGTCGATGGCCGCGGCCACGGCGTCCTCGTGGGCCTCGCGGCTCACGCCCTCGTGCGGCACGTGCTGGAACGGCACGCCGAACCGCTCGACGAGCGGGCGGAGCACGTCGTGGTTGCTCACCACACCCACGATCCGCCCCGGGAGGTCGCCCACGGCGTCGAGCAGGAGCAACTCTCCGAGGCAGTGGGGCTCACGCGTCGCGCAGATGACGATGGGCCGCCGCTCCTCGCGGGTCACGCGAATGTGTGCGGCAGGCGGCAGCACCCGCCGCAGGTCGGCCTCCAACGCCGGCGCGGACACGGGCCCGTCCGCCCCCGCCACCTCGGCTCGAAAGAAGAACTGCCGCTCGACCGTGTCGACGTATTCCGAGTTGCACTCGATGTTGAGCCGCCGGGCCTCGAGCACGCCCGTGATCCGGTGGATCAATCCCACGTCGTCCGGGCAGGTCACGAGCACGATTTCACGCGCTCCGCGGCCGACGCCGTGGTCGGTGCCGACACCCCGGTGAACGACGCCGGAAACTGAATGACCGCTCATGGGCGTGAGTATCACGCAGGTGTCCTGCGCCGTCCAGACCCGAGGGCTCGACGGCCCGGGCCGGGTGCCCTCTCGCCCGCACCGCGGCGGTGTGGGCTTCCTCTTTCAGTCGACAGTCGACCGTACCGCACGTGGGCCTCCGGCCGCGCCCGAGTTGGCGGCACGCCGATCGGATGGTATGGTGACGCCATGCAATCCGAAGCTCGTCTCAGGCCGATGTGGACTGCGTTCGTCGCGGCGATCGGCGGGTTCCTCTTCGGCTACGACCTCGGCCTGATCGGCGCCGCCAACGTCTACCTCGAGGAGCAGTTCAAACTCTCCGCGGCCGCGCTCGGCTTCGCGACCGCGAGCGCCGTGCTCGGCTGCATTCTCGGGCCCGTCTTCGGCGCCTGGATCTGCGACGTCATCGGCCGCAAGAAGACCATGATCGTGGCGTCGCTCCTCCTCGCGGTGAGCGCCGTGTTCACGGCGGTGCCCGACGTGCTGTCCGACGGCTCCACCGCCGGCATCATGTGGTCGTTCAACTTCTTCCGGTTCGTCGGCGGTCTCGGTGTGGGGCTCTGCTCGATCGCCTCGCCGATGTACATCGCCGAACTCGCCCCGCCGACCAAGCGCGGCCGCTTCGGGCTGATGTACCAGCTCGCCGTCGTCCTCGGGCACGCGGTCGCCCCCTTGCTCGCGTGGGGGATCGTCGCCTGGCTGCGGATCAAGCATGGCGTGCAGCAGGGCGATGTGCCGGAGGCGTGGGCGCTGCAGCCGTGGCGCTGGATGTTCTTCTCCGAGATGGCCAGCATCCTCGCTTTCCTGGGCTTCGTCTTCCGCCTGCCGGAGAGCCCCCGCTGGCTCGCCGAGAAGGGTCGGTTCGACGAGGCGGAGGGCATCCTTCGCCGGATCGACGGCCCGGAGTTCGCCCGCTCGGAGATCCAGGAGATCCGCGGCACGCTGCACGCGGAACAGTGCCGCTGGTCCGACCTGCTGGCGGGCGGCATGCCCTGGGCGCTGTTCATCGGCATCATGCTCGCGTTCTTCGGCAACTGGACGGGCTGGAGCGTGATCGGCGGCTACATCCCGCGACTCTTCGAGGCGGCTGGCTACCGCCGCGAGGACGCCATCCGCGACTTCGTGTTCGTCTACGGCGCGATGGCCGCGCTGACGCTCGTCTCGATCTCGCTGGCGGACCGCGTCGGGCGGCGGCCCCTGTGGATGTGTGCCTCCCTGCTGGGAGTCGTCATCACGCTCCTCTGCGGGTTCGTCTTCGCCTGGGGCTGGCAGGGCACGCCGGTGATGATCGTGATCGCGCTCGTCACGATCCCCCACGGCCTGGCGCTCGGGGGCCTACCCTGGCTGATGATGTCGGAGCTCTATCCGACGCGTCTGCGGGCCAAGGCGGTGGCCGTCACCACGACGACGCTCTGGGTCTTCATCTTCACGGGGGCCTACCTCTTCCCGTCGATCACGGCCTGGTCGGAGCGCACGTGCGGCTCGGTGGCGGCCGCGTTCTGGTTGTTTACCGGGGTCTGCATCCTCTCGTTCCTGTTCGGCTGGTTCCTCATGCCCGAGACGAAGGGCCGCACGCTCGAGGAGATCGGCGAATCCTGGACGTCCCCGCGGCGGTGAGCCGGCGGGCACCCCCTGCACCCATGCATTTCCTCGGCGTCGACGTCGGCTCGAGCTTCATCAAGGGGGCGGTGCTCGACGTCGACTCGGCCGCAGTTTCCCACGTCGAACGAACGGCGGCGCCCGAGCCCGTCGGCGGCCTCGAGCCCACGTTCCGCGAGGTCGACCCGGACGCGTTCCTCGAGGGCACCCGGCTGGTGCTCGAGCGGCTGCACCGCCACGCTCCCGACGCGGCCGGCGTGGTCCTCTGCAGCCAACTCCACGGGACGCTGCTCTGCGACGGCGAGGCCCGGCCGCTCGGGCGTTTCGTCACCTGGCAGGACACGCGGACGCTGCTCCCGCCGCCCGGCGCGGGCGAATCGTGCTTCGACGAGATCGAGCGGCTCGTGGGGCCCGATGATCGCCGCCTGCTGGGCAACGAGCGCGTGCCCGGGCTGCCGATCAACCAGCTCTACTGGCTCGCGCGGCACGGGTTGATGCCGGCCGGTGCGATTCCTGCGACACTCCCATTTTTCGTGGCGGCCCGTCTCTGCCGCGCCCCCGTCGCCTGCGACATCACGCAGGGCTACGGCCAGGGGGCGGTGAACGTCCGCACGCTCGACTGGCATCGCCCCGTGCTCGAGCGGCTCGGCCTCGATCGGCTCGCGTGGCCGCGGATCGTGCCCCAGGGCGCCGTTGTCGGGGAGTGGAGCCACGACGGGCGGTCGCTGCCGGTGTACGCCCCCGTGGGCGACTACCACTGCTCGCAGGTCGGGGCGCTCCTGCAGCCCGACGAGCTTTCCGTGAACGTTTCGACCGGCTCCGCCGTGATCCGGATCGCGCAGGGCTGCGAGATGGGCGACTTCCAGACGCGGCCCTGGTTCGACGGCACCTACCTCAAGACGATCACGCATATTCCCGGCGGGCGCGCGCTGAACGCCCTCCTGAAACTTCTCGGCGAGCTCGCCGCGGCGGAGGGCGTGACGCTGCGCGACCCGTGGGGCACGGTGCTCGCCCGGGCCACGCAGGTCGCCGACGGGGGCGGCCTGGAGGTCGATCCGGCGTTCTATGCCGGGAGCATGGGGGACCACGGCACGATCGCGAATCTCCGCGAGGACAACATGACCGTGGGGCATCTGTGCCACGCGCTGTTCGCAGGCATGGCCGACAACTACGCCCGCGCCGCCGCCCGCGTCGCGCCCGAGCGTGACTGGAGCCGGCTCGTGTTCTCCGGCGGCGTGGCGCTCAAGGCGCCGCTCCTGCGCCGGCTCATCATGGATCGTCTCGGAAGCCGGCATCGCCTCGCACCGGTCGAGGAGGATACGCTCTTCGGGCTTCTCGTCCTCGCCCGCGCCTTCGCCGGGCGCTCCCCCAGCGTTGCCGACGCGATCGCATCCGTTTCCCCGCTCGTCACAACCAGGAGTTGACATGGCCCGCTTCACCAGGCTCGACGTCTACGATCGGCTGCTCGACGAGGCTCTCGTGCCCCTCTTCCACAACGGCGAGGCGGACAAGGCCTCTGCGATCCTCTCGGCCGTGGCGGAGGGGGGCGCCGGCATGTGCGAGTTCACCAACCGCGGCGACCACGCGATCGACGTCTTCAAGGCCCTCGCCCAGCATTGCCGGCGGCAGCTGCCGCAGATGATCCTGGGCGCGGGCTCCATCGTTGACGACGCCACGGCCGCGCTCTTCATCGCCCACGGGGCCGACTTCATCGTCGGCCCGTCGTTCAACGAGCGGGTGGCCCGGCTCTGCAACCGGCGCCGGATCCCGTACCTCCCGGGCTGCCAGACCGCCAGCGAGATCGCCACGGCGGAGGAGCTCGGCGTGGAGATCGTGAAGTTCTTTCCCGCCCGGGCGGCGGGCGGACCCGAATTCGTCAGGCAACTGCTCGGCCCCGCGCCGGGCACACGCCTCCTGGCCACGGGCATCGGCGAGGCGACGGCCGAATCGCTCGCCGGCTGGTTCAAGGCCGGCGTCTGCGGCGTGGGCCTTGGCGGCGATCTCATCAAGGCCGACTGGGTCGCAGCGGGGGATTATCCGGCGATCGCACGCCGCGTCGCCCAGGTGCGCGATCTCGTGCGGCAGGCGCGAGGAGGGCGGCCGGCCTAGCGCGAACCGCGGCCTTCCTCGGGCCGCGTTTCCAGCGCGAGGCGGGGCGGATTGAAGAGATCGGGGTCGGGTCGCACCTCGATCCCCAGCGTCGACTCGGCGTTGTACCGTGCCGGCACCATCAGTTCAGGGTGCGTGATCCGCACCGTGTAGAAGCCGCAGTTCATGCCCCTGTGCAAACCCTGCGGCAGGTCCGCGGGAGGCAGTGAGGGGCTGCAGATGCCATTCGGCGCGATGTCGGACTCGGCCGGCTTCAGCCATTTCGCCAGGTACGGCTCGGGAACGAGTTCGACGTGGCCGCCCGCAAGCGGTTTGCCATTGAACGTGACCCGCAGCGGCTGGGTGACGATTCCCACGCCCCCCGCCACCCACGACGTCATTCGGGCCGCGATCTCCTCGACCGAGAGACTGCCGTCGTGATCCGTGTCGATGTGCTCGAAGGCCGCGCCGAGCCCGGGGCTGGCGGCGGCTTCGACGGGCGAAACGGTTCCATTGTGATCGCGGTCGCATCGTTGCACCGCTTCGGCAGCCGCCCGAGTGGCATCGATCGGCGGCGCCTTGATCCTGGCGGGGCCGCTGGAACACCCCGGGATGACCACGAAGGTCATCCCGGCAGCGACGAACCACGAAACAGCCGGCTGCGGCGTTCGCCTGAATGGATCGTGTTGAACGCGGGATTGCTTCATGTCGGACAACGCAGAACCACGAGGCACGATTCGGGGAAACGGCCCGGCCTACGGGCAGTACGGCGTCCCGGCGCCGGAGGTGTCGCCTTCGCCGGTCACGGTCGCCGTGCGCCCATCGGCCCGATTGCCGAGCCTCCGATGAATCTCCGGATCGATGTCGTAGCTGACGGTGTGCACGGAACCGTCGCACATGGCCATCTGGAATCCGGCTGCATGGGCGCTCCCGAACCGCATACTGTCGGCGTAGCCGCGACGATCCTGCATCGGCCCGCAATACCCGTCGGCGTTGTAGTTCGTGGTGCGGAGCGTATCGTCCTGGTGGCCCGTGAACATGCTCCAGTCATCGCCGCCATCCGTGCCATCCTCGTATCGGTCGGGGCTCAGATACTTCTCGCCGACCGCGTAGGTCTTGGACAGGCCATCGGTGACATCCTTCGCCCTCACCTTGCTTCGCACGAACACGATGCCCGTGATGCGGCTGGTGTTGGGCCACTTGAACGTCGACGACGTTCCTTCCGACACGCTCGTGGGACTGGCCGCGAAGAGAAAGCAGGGGCAGGAGTTGGAGGACGGGTTGCCGTAGACACCGTTCGACGTGCTGGCATCGCCGTAGTTGGCCGCATAGTCACTCTTTGCCTGGTTTGCCACGGTGGCGCCGAGGTTCGCGGGCGTGCAGCACGCCGGGCGGAGCTTCGCGGACCGGCGCGTCGCGCAGGTGAACGCGCCCACGACTGATTGGACCTCGCCCTGTTTGCCGCCGGTGCCGCTGTTGAAGACCGACTGCAACTCCATGAACGGCAACACTTGATACGCCCAGCCGCCGGGCTGCCCGGCGCCAAGGCCCATGCTGGCGTCACCGATCCAGTTGTAGCCCCAGCCTCCCGACGGAAAGGCGCCGCGGGCAGCTTGAAACGACTGGAAGGCGAGCCCCATCTGCTTGACTTGGTTGGTGCAGGCGGTCCGCCGCGCCGCCTCCCGGGCGGCCTGAACCGCTGGCAGCAGGAGGCCGATGAGCGTGGCGATGATCGCAATCACCGTGAGCAGCTCGACGAGCGTGAAACCATGGCGGGCGCGATGGCTCCCGCGGAGGTGCGTGACGACAAAGAACAGCCGCGCGGGTTGACGGACCCCTCCGGAGCTGAACCCGCCAGCCGCTGCCCGCTGCCTGGGGACGCGCATGCCACCTTTCCCCCGCGTGTGTCCGATCCGCCCCCGCCACACGCTTCGCCACGACGGGCCCGCCGCAGGATCGTCCGCGCCCGTCGTCGCCGTGTGCAATCTGTCGACATAGTTTATGGCCGGGCTCCACCCCCTGTCCAGCGCAGCGCGGACATGCCGCTGCCGGAGCCGCATCGGGCGAACGCGGGACGCGGCGTGCGAATCGCGATTGCGAGCCGACTGTCGACAGTTTAGGATGCCGCCGTGCCGGCTGGTGCGACCGCCGCCACGGCCCGATTCTCTCCACCACGGACCATTCCCAGCATGCCAGCCGTGAAGATCGTCGTCACCGATTACGCCTTCGACGATCTCGGGGTCGAGGAGCGGGTGGCGGCCGCCGCGGGAGCCGTGATCGTCGGGGCCCAGACCAAGGATCCGGCCCGGCTGGCCGAGGCGGTCGCCGACGCGGACGCCGTCATCACGCAGTTCGCCCCGGTCAACGCCGACGTCGTCGCCGCGATGCGGCGGGCGCGGGCGATCGTCCGCTACGGGATCGGCGTCGACAACGTCGACCTGGCTGCGGCCAGGGCCCACGGCATCCCCGTCTGCAACATTCCCGACTACTGCATCGACGAGGTCGCCGACCACACGCTCGCCTTCATCCTCGCGCTCACGCGGCAGGTGGCGCCGCAGAGCCGGCTCGTGCACGAAGGGGGCTGGAAACTCGTCGCGCCCCCATCGGGCTTCCGCACGCTCGCCGGGATGACCTGTGGCGTGGTCGGTTTCGGCCGGATCGGCCGGGGCGTGGTGCGGCGGCTCGCGGGCTTCGGGGGCCGCGTGCTGGTGAGCGATCCCGTCGCGTCCGCGGAGGCGGTGGCGGCCGCCGGGGCGGTGGCTGTCCCGCTCCGGACGCTGCTCACCGAGAGCGACCTGGTCACCCTCCACTGCCCGTCGCTGCCCGAGACGAAGGGACTCATCAACGCCACGACGCTCGCCGCGGCGAAGCCGGGCCTCCTCGTCGTGAACCTCTCCCGCGGCGATCTCGTCGACCCCGACGCGCTCGTCTCCGCGCTCGACAGCGGCTCGGTCGGTGGTGCCGCGCTCGACGTCTTCTCCCCCGAACCGATCCCGGCCGGTCACGCCATTCTCGGCCGCTCGAACGTGATCCTCGCTCCCCACGTGGCGAGCGTGAGCGTGGCGGCGGTCCAGCGGCTCCGCACCACCGCGGCCTCGATCGCCGTGGCCGCGACCCGCGGCGAACCGCTCACGTCGATCGTCAACGGCGTTGCCGGCCCCCGCGACGTGCCGGCCTGACCGTCGCGCCGCGTTTTCCCGAGAAAGGTTCGTCATGAGCCAGCCCATCGCGGCCGCCGACCTTGCCGCGTTCGTTCGGGCCACCGGACAGAAGGCCGGCCTTTCGCCCGGCGCGGCCGACACGCTCGCCGAGCCGCTCGTGCTCGCCGACATGATGGGCGTGCACACGCACGGCACGAAGCTGCTCGCGGGCTACCTGCGCAAGCTGCTGGCCGACGGCTACCGGCCGCAGGGGGTCCCGAAGGTCGTGCGCGAGGGCCCTGCCTGGGCGGTCGTCGACGGCGACGCCGCCCTCGGGCAGGTCGGCTGCACCATGGCGATGCGGCTGGCGATCGCGAAGGCCAAGCAGGTGGGTGTGGCCACCGTCTCGATCCGCAACACCGGACACATCGGCGCCGCCGGCTACTACGCGCTCCTGGCCGCCCGCGCAGGCTGCCTGGGAATCGTCGCCGGCAACGACGTGCCGACGGTGGCGGCCCCCGGCTCGCGCGGACCCGTCTTCGGCAGCAACCCGCTGGCCTATGCGGCACCGGTGCCCGGCGGCGATCCGTTGCTCTTCGACATCTCGACGGCGGCCGTGGCCGGCGGCAAGGTCTACGCCGCCGTCGCCCGTGGCGAGCCGATCCCGGCGGACTGGCTGATCGGAGATGACGGCCGCCCCACCACCGACGGCAGCCTCTATCCGGCGCGGGCGGCACTCGCGCCGATGGCAGGGCACAAGGGCTACGGCTTCGCGCTGCTCGCCGAACTGCTCTCCGGCGTGCTGAGCGGAGGGATGGTGGCGGCGCAGGTCGGGCACTGGATGGCCGATCCGCCGCAGGTGCCTTCGCGGCACTCGGCGGGCTTCGTGGTGGTCGACGTCGAGGCGATCTGCGATCACGAGGCCTACGCCGCAGCCATGAGCACGATCGTGCGGCACGTCCACGAGGCGCCTGCCGTCGCCGGCGTCGAGCGGGTGCTCCTGCCGGGCGAGCGGGAGTGGGCCCGCCACCGGGCGGCTGAGGTGGCCGGGATCCCGCTC
>Ga0207954_1000267_pt1 | contig 17071 bp, 17 predicted proteins | sample CryBogmetaGMA0M_FD_184547 | JGI IMG/M metagenome (GOLD analysis project Ga0207954, IMG submission 184547) | Freshwater microbial communities from Crystal Bog, Wisconsin, USA - MA0M (SPAdes) | ecosystem: Environmental > Aquatic > Freshwater > Lake | place: Crystal Bog, Wisconsin, USA | collected... | reverse complement strand
TGACACAAGCGTTCGGTCAGGCAATGTTACAACTTGCATCATCACCTGATGAAATCGTGCGTATTGGCGATCGTGCTTCAGAATATGCCATGCGTTTTTTTACATGGGACGCCAAGGCGAAACAAGTTTTAGATATTTACGACTGGGTACTGGGTCGCCGCCAGGATCGACCTGTTGTCTTTTCAAGAAATACTATGCCTTCGCCCAAAGACTGCAAGAGCTTATAGCGGTTACTGTTTGCGGCACACACAGCACCTTATTTTCAAACCACCCAGTGAATACTCGCACCGCCTAAAGGCGGGGGCTTCGTTTTAACGTACGAAAGTCCTGTTCCGAGCAAAGCTCGGCTCTCTAATGGTTCAGCGTGAAATGGAAAAACCGGGGGTGGTGAGATAAAGACTTCTGGACGCATGGCCACATGGCCTCGATTTACCGCATTCGTACCAATCCCGAAGGGAAAGACAGCGGCGGCATCGTAGCGCCGCTGCCCGATATTAGGCAACGGCCCATCGTGAGTTTCGACCTTGAGGCTGTTGGCCTTCTGGGACTGCTGTCGTTGGTGACAGGCAGCCTTGAGTTTCCGGTTACGCTCAGCAAAGATCGCTGGGTCACGCCCGACAAGCTTGTCAGCTGGCGTGGCATAGCCAATGGCGCTGTGAAGCCTGATGTCGTTGTAATACCCCACATAGCCGGCGACCAACCAACGTGCATCATCCTGCGTCAAAGGCGTGCCAGGCCGAATGCACTCGGATTTGATCGAGCGATGCCTGTCATTGGGCGCTTCAAAACCAGCCAGGCCTCTGGGTCTTTCCTGAACACGATTACCGACTCAGTCCTGGTGGTTTTGCTTTATTTCTCTCGACGCCTCCCTGGCTTTGTTAGTCTCAAACTTCGGCACTCGCTGGCTTGGAATTCAGCAATTCTCCAGGATCACGGATTGACCTCTTCCCCTCTCAAGGGATCTTCTCCGATTCGGCCTCCGACCCGATGGGCGCATTGGCTGGTTTTGAACCACTCTCCTTCTTCGGCGACCCGATGGGCGCATTGGCTGGTTTTGGTGTTTCGGAGACCTCACTGCCTCCTTCAGAACGATCCCTCAAGCGGTAACTCCGACCGTTCATCTGGACGATCTCCGAGTGATGCAGGAATCGGTCGAGAATTGCGGTCGCTGTTGGCACATCGCCCAGTAGTTTGCCCCAGTCCTCCAATGGGCGATTCGAGGTCATCATCGTCGACCGTGTTTCGTAGCGTCGCATGATAATCTCAAAAAGGTATTCCCCCGATCGCTTTGGTAGCTGCTTCATTCCCATGTCGTCGATGATCAGTAGGTCTGGCTTGAGATAACGCGATAGAACCTTGTCCTCCGCCGATAGGGCTTCGTCGTGCAGGAAGTCCCGAACCACGTCAAACACGGACCGATACAAGACGCTGTAGCCGGCCTTGATGGCCTGATAGCCAATCGCCTGGACCAGAAAGCTTTTGCCCACTCCAGGCGGACCTAGCCAGAGCACATCACGCTTCTCACGAATGAAACGGCAAGCGGCCAGATCAAGGATCTGTTTCTTCTTGAGTGAGGGGTTGAACTGCCAATCAAATTGATCCAGCGGTTTGAGTTCACGAAAGAGAGCCGCTTTGACCATTCGCTCAAGCTGCCGGTTTGAGCGAACGGCCAACTCGTCCTGGAGAATCAATTCGAGGAACTCAACATGGTTGAGCCCATGGCTGGAGGCTTCCAGGAGCCGAACCTCCAGGCTCTCCAGGAGCCCTGAAAGCCGCAGCTTTTTCAGAGAACTTCGTAACAGATCGTTCATGAACATGAACTCCTTATTGGGACTGGAAGGCGTCGTGAACAAACTGGCCGTACGCAGAGAGTGGGCGGATGATCGGGTGCTCCGCGACGAACGGCATCACTTCTTGCTTGGGGGCCTCTTTCTGGATCAGGGATCGAATCGTGCGGAGATGAAAGGCACCGTAACTCGAAGCGATTTCGCACGCGTGCTCGATCGCTTTTGAGGGATGATGTTCGGTAAGACTCAAGAGGCCAACCAATACACGGGCGGCCTCCACACCACGGAGCCGAACGACCGATTCCGCCCATTGAAGGCTATGTGGCCCAACTCGCCGTACACGCCCCAGTTGCCAGGCGACACCGCGTTCGACTCCGCTGATTTTTTGAGCGACGATATTCGCGTGATGTGTACTGAACCGTCCAGGTTCTTGTCGGACATGAACCTGGATCGGTTCCATTCGATCATTAAAAATCCGCACCATACGAGTATCCCAGCGGACCCAGACTCGGTGGCCGAGATATTCTGGGGGAACCGAGTAATAGGCACGGCCAACCTCGATATGGCCATCACGGTGAACTGTGCGTCGGGCTTCCTGGAACGAAGGAAAACCCTCGATCGGGAGTTTCAGAAGAGCAGCTCGTTCAACCTCCTCAAAATATGGGCCCACCTGCTTATGCGTAGTTCCGTGAATTCGTGTATCTGCGACCGTCAACTCCCAGTTCCAAAGGAACTCATTCTGTTCCTCTAGAGACGAGAAACTCCTTCCTTTCAAGGCGTTCTCCTGGACATAGCCGACGCCACGCTCAACCTTGCCTTTATGGCGTGGCGTGTAGGGACGTGTCGGGAGAAACACGGTTCCGTAGTATTCGCCAAAGGAGCGAACCTTGGGATTGATCTCAGGGTCGTACCAGTCGGCCCGCTTGACGGCGGCCTTGAGGTTATCCAGGACCAACCGCTTGGGTACTCCACCAAAGTGCCGGAAGGCACCTTCGAGGCATCGAAGGAAATCCTCCGTGGTCTGACGGTAAACGACCTCGCTATACCCCTTTCTTGAGTGGCTCAGAACAACGCGAAGGACATGGGTTCGACGACGCTTGCCATCGGGACCAATCACCCAGGCTCCCGTGCCAAAATCAATCTGGGCCTCCTCGCCTGGCTCAGACTCGATACGACGAAAGGGCAATGCAAGCGAGTGTTCAAGCCGGCGGACGAAACGCCGAACCGAGTAATAACTCCCAGCAAACCCTCGCTCCGCAACCAGGTCTTGGTAAATACGCTGAGCTGAGAGACCCAGTCGGCACTTGTCCTGAATCCATTCTCGCCAGGGCTCGCATTCACTGGTGCGGCCTCGTTCCGCGATGGGCGTTGGCTCAGTAGCAGGCTTGACCTCGGTCAGGCCAATGACCCGAAGCGGGCAGTTCTCGTCCACCTCTGAGCCGATGGGCGCATTGGCTGGTTTTGAGGCAACCTCGATTGGCTCCGAGCCGATGGGCGCATTGGCTGGTTTTGGAGTCCCAGCCTGCGTGATGTAACGGGCAACGGTCTCACGATTGACCCCAAGCTCACGGGCAATTCGTCGTTGGGACCAGCCTCGCTGGTGAAGGGTGTAGATCGTCTCGATATTTGCCATTTTGAGCAGATTCGCCATGGTGCACCTCCGGGGACAAAGGGTCTGTACTGGAGATTAACCGGCGAATCAGGGGCTCCTCAAAGTGGCTGGTTTTGAAGCGCCCATTCCTGTCTGGTTTTGAGCGCCCGCTAACACGCGCTACTCAGCACAACAAGGCACCGTCGAGTCGGTCTACCAACCTTAGAAAGACTTCTTGCCATGGATCCAAGGACAGGAGACGATAAATCAAGCAGCGGCCAGTCCGGACGATGTAGCAAGGCATTGAATGATGGCCATGCAAAACTTTCGGAACGCCATCCGCAGCAGCGGTTGCCTCTCTGCCCGGTATTTCGCTTTATGTCGAGGAGACTCGGGCACCAGCAACGCAGCCCAAGTAGTCAAGCCCCAAGCCGGTTTGATCATCGGCAAGTAGGTCCAGGTTCTAGTCAGGTTGTCAACTAGCGTCGTCAAAGCATGCATGCCGCCCTTGAGGTGGGCGATGAGATTCTCCTCTGTGTACCGCTGATTGTCTGAAAGGACCACCACTTCCGCCCTCATATCGGGATCATTGGTGATGAAGAAGAACTAGCGGAACTATTCAAACATACAGAGCTACCATTTGTCCGTTGTTGGGAGCTTCCGCAGCACGATGCCCCGATATTGCCGATTGCAGGCAGTCGGTTGGTGGTCGAACTCGACGACCATATGATTGAGTGTGTGGATTGTCTCGAATCCATGCTCCCGTACTTTCTGTTCCTTGCACCGCTTTGGCTGTTGGCGTAGCACCGTCTTGAGTAGGGCCTCGGGCCGTTCCAAAAAGCCGAAGGCCGATTCCTGTAAGTCTTTGGCCAATCCGATCAGGTTTGCTCTCGCGTCGAGACCGAATAGAAATTGGACATCCCCTGCATCATCCCAGCAATTATGGTGTCATTGGGCGCTCCTGCTCCGGACCTGGACAAATCTTGATGCGATTCAGAAGTTGTCGCTTCCTTGTACCAGTTTGATAAGGGTATTAATCCTCACTCGAAACTCTTTCGTGTCTTGAAGTAGAAGGATGGGCCATGCCCTTATTCATCCAGACATCCAGGGAGTATCGAGGCGTTTCATACACTCGTCGGCCGAAATGTTAACGCATCACGCTTGATTCAGGACCAATACTCGAACATGGTTTCTTCCCAGTTCCGTCTGAATAAAACGACGCTGTCTGCACCGCCCGGTGAATTATGAAGACCTCGACCCGGCTCGTGCGAGAGCATATTATGATCATGTGAACACTATCAAGTGAGCATAATACGTCACAAACATTCAGTTCGTTGAGGCAGTGGAGGTGGGGACCCAGTAATCGCTCGAATCAGACTGGCTATCTTAATCTTAGAATACGAGGCACGCCCTAAGACATTCCCATTCCATAGACTTGTTATCATCCCACGAGCGATATCTAGAAAGTCTATGCACAATAAAGACACAAACGCACCAAATGGCCAATGTTTACGTGCCCATCGGTATCTGGCATGGAAGTACCATGCTTGTAGGTCTGACCGACGTTGAATATCGGCTCCACCACCGCTAGCACCTCCGTAATGGCGAATATAACCATCGCGGAATACTGCTCGAAACCATCCAGCTCTACAGAGCCTCATGGAAAGATCGGCATCTTCACCATACATAAAAAAATTATCGTCAAGAGCACCGCCGATGTCTCTTAATGCTTCTTGCCGTATTACTAGTGCGGTACCTGGCAACCAACAATCAGAATCGTCATCGCCTTTAAGCGTGTATGAGTCCTGCCATAACATCTGACGAATCTCATTTGTAAGGCTCATGAACCGAAACTGACACGTTTGCGGCTTGTTATCAACGCCGATCAGAAGTGGGGTGACAGCACCTAGGTTCTTACGTATGCGCATCCACTGTGCACAACGAGTGAGGGTGTCGTCCTCCAAGAGCGTATCTGAATTAAGCAGAACCAGGTATTCACCAGTAGCTAGTAACAGACCCCGATTATTAGCTCCAGCAAAACCAAGATTTGTATTTGACTCAATAAGCGTAATATCGGGAAACTCACTTCTAACCATGGCCACTGAACCATCCGAACTAGCATTATCTATTACAATAACCTGCGACTCAGGCAGGAAACGCTCAACTGAATGAAGACAATTCCTGAGTAAGTTACAGGTATTGAAGCTGACAATAATGATCGAGATGGAAGGAATTGACATAATAGAACCTACGTGAACTCGTGTGGCCCCGTTCGTTCGATTAACAACCACGACTAACCAGGATGCATATCTTTCAAGAGACCTGTTACCTGAGTCGGTATCCAATCAAACCTTTAGTTGATTAGATACACACCATTGTCTGAATAAGCAAGAGTGCTCCCATAAACAGACATTGGACGAAGTGGCTGCGCCGCGGACTGCTGGAGCGGACAGGGTGAATCGCGTTGTCTCTGCAGTACCGAGCGATTGAGTCCGGTTCTATACCCCGGGACTTCCATCAAGACGGTCTGGTCTTCATTTCTTCAAGCAGCCAAGGGTATGACGATGACGGAACTCTGAAGCCGCATGATCATGGACATGCAACGTACCGGCCTGTCCTAAGGAACTCAGTGCGAGTATAAGAGGTGGTACGCCAACTCACCACTTATTTCAAGAAATCGCCCGATCGGCTGTGTTAGCGGGTGCTCAAAACCAGCCACTGTGAGGAGCCCTAGATCCGCCGGTCGATCTCCAGGACAGACCCTTTGACCCAAGAGTTATACCATGGCGAATCTGCTCACAATGGCAAATATCGAGACGATCCACACCGCTCACTAGCAAGGCTGGTCCCAGCGGCGAATTGCCTACGAGGTTGGGGGCAATGGAGAGACTGCCGGCCGTTACATCCGGCAGAATTAGACTACCCAACGAACCAAAACGCCCATCGGCTCGTTGACCAAAAGATAAGAGTTCCCTTAAGGGCGAAAAGGCGAAGCCGCGATCCTTGAGATTCGCTGAATGCCGAGCCCGTGGATGCCGTAGATTCAGGCTAACTAAGCCTGAAGAGAGGTAGAGAGAAATAAAGCACAACCATCAGGACTGAGTCGGTAAGCGTGTCTGGGAAGTCCAAGAGTCCTGGCTGGTTTTGAATCGCCCGCTCACAATTAGCAATCGCCGCATGGGACTTCCGATCCTAAATTGCCGGGAGCGGTACTTTGTGAGTGATAGAGGATCCAAGGAAAAGAACGATCATAAACCCCATGGTATCGAATCAGATCAGAGGGGGGATGAGGTCGATAATCATTCCGACTTATTGCGAAACCAATTGAGCCTCATATTGCGGTGCTTAGGCTGAGCTTACTATTGCGTTCCTTTAATTCGACTTCGCACTTCCGATCCAAGCTCTTGGTTTATCTGTTGAATTCGCCTCATCAACCAAGCTGCAGTCATTCCGTCATCGGCAGGTTCTGCCTTACCTGAGGGTGTCCGAGATTGAGTCAGATGTGACGGCTCGGTGCGGCGACCGATCTCCAAGGATCTTGTCCAAGAACGGGCCTCATCACGGAAACCCGCAAGTTCACGTTGAAGAGCATCTATTTTTTCCATGGAGCGTAATATGTCCTTCGATTGATTATCCTGTACTTCACTTAATACCTGAAGTACTTCTTGTTGAAAATCATACTGTCGGCGAAGAAGATCTCCCTGGGTGATTTGCAAAATCCGAAACAGCCAGGCTATTACTTCAGATTGCGTTTCGGGAAAGAGTGAATCATTTGGTGTCCATGAACTCACGCACTCTGTAATCCCAACTTGGTGATGTCTGCCAGGATATTCAACCGAAGTCGGTCTTAAAGGTGATAGCCAAGTATTTGTGTGGGGTGTGACATGGCACTTAATTCGAGTATCACAAATTGATATGACGTCACCATCTTCAATAATCACAGGCGAGTGAATCCACTCACCATTGATGGCAACATCGCGTTTAGCCAAGTCAACTAAATAGACCGCAGCCTTTGAACGAACCAATACGCAATGTACATGTTCAGCCAGACTGTCGTGCAATTGAATGCCACACGCATTCGCACTACCGGCGAAAACTAATTCTGAATGTAGGACAAGAGGTGGACCAGACTCAGGTGAAATTGTGATTTCGCAGAGATCGTGATTAACAAGATCCGCGAGTGGGTCGCTTCCATCGTATCTCTGCACAATCGGTGAATCCAGTATCATGCGATCCACTACTATACGCCACGGACCAATCAGAATCTCTTCACCAGAATTAATCCATGCCGACAACTGCTTCTTGGGCCCAATGTGACTACCATTACCACTTAATAGATCAACCCCGAATAGTCCTTGTGAACTAAGGTGAAGATAAACGTGATGTGAAGCAACCGAGAGATCATCAAGAATAACGTCACAGGAACTAGATCGTCCGATAACAGCGTAAGGAGATGCAATCTCGACATATCCTCGGCTAGGTCCTTCGATCCGTAGGCAAATACGTCCGGTCGCCCAGAGAGGCATCGAGTCAAAAGAATGGTCAGCCAAGGAATTGGTGCTCATAAATGGAAGGGTGGCAGAGTGTCACTCGATGTGTGTCAGCTCGCCCCAGAAAGCGAGCACGGACTAATGCAAAGATCAATGCTCATAATAACCAATACCAAGTCCGATATCATTGTAAAACGGTTATTCTTTGACGTTCTTGATTTTGGCTCTAATTCGCACCGCACACATCCCAGGCTATTGCCTTGCCTAGGCATAGGACTCGCAGTGGATCCATTACCGTGGGGCCTCATTTCAGAAGAAATAGCCGATGATCAAGTTGACCGATTACCGGAAGACAAGGAGACCAGGCCATACAGAGCCATACATGCTCCACTTATCAAGGCACGACTGACGTATTAATTTCGCATAGATATATCCGGTAAGTTATTACAGCACGACCTGCGCTGTTTGGCTGAACACGAAAGGGGCACCTTCGGGATACCCGTTAAGGTTGAATAATGACTTAGCGGTTAAATTAATGAAAAAACTATTGCTTACAACCCCATGGATAATCAACGTCTAGCAAAGGAACAAGTAATGCCGAACCTCCATATTAATAATAGATCTGCCACTCGTATTTTGATAATTGTAAACTTTTATCGCTAGTATAGTACCCAATAGCTAACCTTTTGGGTATAGCCGCTTTAGTTTGATGCGGGCCTTCCCGACTGTACACTGCCAGTCGACGGCTCGCCGCTTTACTTTGACCTGGTTGGCTCAGGCGAAGATGTCCGATGCGGCGGTCGATCAGATACTAACTGGTCAGACCACTCAATTCGCACTCGGTCATGTTGAGCCAGCTACCGTGTTGGGGGCGTAGGAAACACTGATACTTCGCGCATACTCATACCCTGTGTTGGCAGGGAATGTTTCGTAGACCGCCCATTTCGTATGTGTGTTGAGGTTGTCGCAGACCGTTATGGCCTGCGACGTCTTGTCATACCGAGTGTCGAGCAAATGGTAATTCTCGTGGCCCCAATCGATCCTGGTGAGTTGTGGTCGTGAGGTTACTTCCCGGAAGCCTGACATAGGTTCGGCGCACACAAAGATACTCGCTGTCCCCTTGCGTTCATACTCATACTCAATGCGTTCGGGGTACTCCTTGGTCGCGGGAATCGGCTTGCGCATCTCGCCAACGAGTCGTACGGGTGTTTCGTATATGTAAACTACCGGACACTCATAATCGTAGGCGTTTTCGAACTTTGTCAGCACCTCTTGCATGTTGGCGACACATTCGGCGTCCGCCTCGGGAGGTATCACCCAGTACTCGATCTTTCGCTTGGCAATAACGATTGTTGAGAATCTTTCGGATAGTTTCGGGACTTATGGTGTCCACGATTTCCAGTTGAACCTATTGGTCGGCGTGTAATCGTAGTGTTCAATGGACATATCCACCTAAAGGCCTTCCCAACCACATAGCGATCGGATTTGCCTCGGTTGTACCATCCAGCAACTTGGGAGTGGGCGGTGTCGACCGTTTTGTGCGATCCAGCGCTCTATCACAACCTTCCAGGACGAATGTACGCCGCACGTTCTCCACAGTCTGGATGCGAAAGCTCACGACTTCACAGATCGTCTCCTCACACCACGCCGGACCAACCTTGTACGCCTTGAGTAAGACATATCGCCATCCGACGTTATTCGGACTATCCTTTCTCGTTCTTGACCGTTGCTTTACAGATTGCACGTTCGCAATCCCTGAGCCGAACGTTGTATTCCTTGTTCATAGAGGTCTCCTTGTGACAGCGGAGGTTTCCTGAAATAGGGGTTCTTGGCAGACCCAGAATTTAAATAGGAGCATGCACTAGCTTCTGCTTTCTCGCTCAACAAACGAGGAGAAGTGCACACACGATCAGAAACAAAGATATGGTAGGTTGTATTTCCTGTTTCAAGTAGGAATTCTAGTTGATTTTATTTAAGATAGCGTGGCTTGATAGGTTTTCTTGAGAATATTCAACCCATGAACTTGGAGTGGATATTCTGTTTGATTTGCCGTTGGTCAGGGTTATTGCCAAGAGTTGTCTAGCACAAGGTCTTGTAGTTCAATGGTTCGAACACTTCTTGTCACCGGGGGCGCTGGCTTTATTGGTGGATGTTTTGTTCGAATGTTCGCCAATAAATACGACACACGGATTATCAATTTAGACTCGTTGACTTATGCAGGAAATGTAGATTCCCTGGCAGCGGTAACAGAAGGTCCAGGGTATCATTTTGTTCATGGCGATATTCGCGATCGCTCACTAGTTTCCCGGTTGCTATCAACTCACCATCCTGACGCTATTGTTCACTTTGCAGCGGAAAGTCATGTGGACCGTTCGATTGATGGTCCCCGTGTCTTTCTAGAGACCAACGTGATTGGCACGTTTGACCTTTTGGTCGAGGCAAGGAGTTACTGGGAGACATTGGAGATCGCAGCAAGAGATAACTTCCGCTTCATACACGTATCAACTGACGAGGTTTACGGATCTCTTGGACCGAATGATCCTGCCTTTTCGGAATCAACACCATATGACCCCCATTCTCCATATTCTGCATCCAAAGCTGCAAGTGACCACTTTGTAAGAGCGTTTTTTCATACCTATGGCCTACCTACCATAGTGACGAACTGTTCAAACAATTACGGGCCATATCAGTTTCCCGAGAAACTTATACCATTAATGATACTTAATGCGCTGGAGAGGAAGCCATTGCCCGTATATGGAGATGGTCTGAATGTTCGTGATTGGCTGTTTGTCGAAGATCATTGCCAGGCTATACATCGCGTTCTTGAAGCGGGTACACCTGGAAGCACTTATACGATAGGTGGACATAGCGAGAAAACGAATCTGGAAGTGATTTATGCTATTTGCGAGACCATCGATGAGATATCCCCAGGGCACGAATCCTCTAAATCCCTGATTCAATATGTGAGGGATCGTCCCGGTCACGATCGGCGCTACGCCATTGACACTAAGAAAATAACAAACCAACTGGGATGGCATCCGACTCAGGACTTTTCTTCTGGCCTAAGACATACCGTTCAATGGTATCTGAATAACCTGTCATGGGTAGATCGTGTTGCCACAGGTTCATACAGACGTGAACGTCTTGGTGTGACAGGACTCATTTAATTGCCTTCTGTGTGCGATATTCAAGACTAGTTTAGTTAAACACGTACTGTGGCTCACAGCAGCCATTGAGGTGAGTGACCATGAGCATCGAAGGACGTGCGAGGAAAGGTATCATTTTGGCGGGCGGATCCGGAACCCGATTACACCCAATTACCCAGGTCGTAAGCAAACAGCTTCTACCTGTATATGACAAGCCAATGATTTACTATCCTCTGTCCACTCTGATGTTAGCAGGAATACGAGAGGTTTTAATTATTTCAACACCGCACGACTTACCTCAGTTCCAAAGACTGTTTGGAGATGGGTCGTGTCTCGGCCTTTCCATTGAATATGCGGTTCAACCCCGACCAGAAGGATTAGCGCAAGCTTTCGTAATAGGCCGCTCTTTTGTTGGATCTTCGCCCTCGACACTCGTCTTGGGGGACAATATCTTCTATGGCCAAGGGTTTCAGCAGATGCTAAGCCGTGCTGGGTCTCAACCCTCTGGAGCTACAGTATTTGCTTATGCCGTGAAGGATCCCGATCGTTATGGCGTTGTCGACTTCGATCCAAAGGGCAATGCTACGTCAATCGAAGAAAAGCCATCGCGGCCTCGATCTCACTTCGCGGTAACAGGACTTTATTTCTACGATAATGACGTACTCGATATTGCAGCCGCACTTAAACCATCGTCCCGTGGAGAGCTAGAGATTACTGACATTAACCGCGTGTATCTAGATCAGGAAAGGCTAAGAGTAGAGAGGTTTAGTCGTGGTTTTGCATGGCTAGATACAGGAACTCCAGAGTCCATGATTCAGGCTGCCAACTTCGTACAGACAATCGAGGCCAGGCAGGGGTTAAAGGTTGCGTGTATAGAAGAGGTCGCCTACCGTATGGGTTTCATAACCGCTGAACAATTACGATCGCTGGCCGAACCTCTTCGTAACGACTACGGAGGTTATCTGATGGCTCTACTTGATGCCGACAATGTGTAAACGTCGATGTGCTCTGTAGCTAAGAACCAGGACTGTGACACTATGTTTTCTGCTCAGCCTACCTCTCTTCCAGGCGTTGTCTTGATTCACACGCCAATTTTCCGAGATAAACGTGGACATTTTCTCGAGATCTGGAAGCTCCCTAAGTATGCAGGATGTGGGATCCCTGATCGTTTTATTCAGGATAATGTTTCATTTTCAACACGCGGAGTGCTTCGAGGATTACATTATCAGATTCCTAATCCTCAGGGAAAACTGGTCTGCCCATTACAGGGTACGATCTTTGATGTGATTATCGATGTTCGAGTTGGTTCACCTACGTTTGGCCTTTCGGAGACATTTACGCTCGATTCTACCCGTGGACATCAGCTCTACGTTCCAGAGGGTTTTGCTCATGGCTTTTCCGTGATTAGCGAGGAAGCCCTCGTACTCTATAAGTGCACACAGGAATTTGACCCGCACGGTGAAGGATGTATAGCTTGGAATGACCCAGATCTTGGTGTGAATTGGCCCGTGGCACTCCCAAACGTTTCAGACAAGGACCGATCAGCGCCACGACTCTCGAGCATCCCATCGGACAAATTGCCCCGATGGACAGGCAACTAAAGGTCGAACGTAATATTTATTGGTACCGTGTCGCACACACTTCACCTTGGTTATCATGGTCTATGGATAGATTTTTATACGCCTGTGGTTCCACAACCGGGCCCCGATTGGCCATCCAAGGCGGAGACCATATAGTCTATGCGCTTTCTCAGGCTTGTGTTCTGATAGGACGCTCGCCTTTATGCGATATACGGCTTGACCACCCCGATGTGAGTCCGCGTCATGCTTATTTACAGATGATTGAAGGAAGGCTAGCGTGTTTTGACTTGGGGACCCCCCACGGCTTTCGATGTGGCAACGCTAACGGTGTTCGTTTCACCTGGATGGATCATGATGTGGGAATTGGTATCGGACCATTTGTTATTCGTAGAGTTGACCATATACACTCAGCCCAAGCATATCCTCCACCGGATCCACAACAAATCAGTTACACAAGGGAAATTGTCTTTCTAGAGTCCTTTGATGAGACGGGCAGCCAATACTTACGGCATATCACCCATGCTATCACTCTGATCGGCCGCGACTCACTCTGTCGAGTCCGATTGCCTGACGTTAGTATTTCATGGTTTCACTGTAGTCTAGTGTGTACACCACATGGGGTATGGGTAGTCGATTTGATGAGTCGGGGTGGCTTGATCGTGAATGGTATCCCCACCAGATACACCCCTCTGCACGACGGCGATGAACTCGTCTTGGGTGATTTCCGGTGCTTCATTCGATATCCCAATCGTCCGCGTGGCTCATGTGAAGTCGCAACAAACACAAACCCGCTTGAGCGAATACATGACACCATTGCCGATGCCCCCTTCTACGGCCCATCGGTACCATATGCATCTTTAACAAAAGAGCTTTTACCAGTGGCTGAGGTCCTTAATCCCATGGACTCTGATCTTTTCTCCCTACTAGGACCGTATAAGACAGATACTCCTTATCCACCCATCATGATGTTGGTCGAGAGGTTTGGGCAAATGCAGCAGCAAATGCTTGAACAGTTCCACGAAACGATGATGTTGATGATGGTAAATGTCGGTAAAGCTCATCACGCCGAAATACATCATGTAAGGGAAGAGGTTGAACGCCTTCGCGATCTGTCCCAAGAATTACTTGCACTCAAAGAGCACTTGTCACGCCCACCATCTTCACATGGTCCAGAACATGCGGGCATGCACGGTTCCGATTCCGGCGCACGCTCCGTACGTTCTGATACTGGACTTCTACCTTCCGCACACGTACCCTTATCTGCACCTATTAAGCAGGACACACCAGAGATACGGAGCTCACGTTTACCCGTAGCTGAATCACCCGAGGATCCTCTAGTCCAGGTGACTCGTAGGATCGCTCAGATCAGAGATGAACAAAGGACACATTGGCAAAAAATCCTCGATTTGATACGCCTTCGTTAGACATGGGCAGGCACCCTCTTATCGTGGCCCCTTTATTCCTACTATACTGCATGCGTGAACACACACCTTCACTCCTCTTTACTCAACTCGCTTAACTCCACGCACCATCAACTATTACTTGCTGACCTATCCTACGCTTGGGTGCTTCCGTGGTATTTCGCGACCGTGTACATTAACAATCCCGCCAACACTATTGGTCGTAATTACAGAGAGTCGTAGATGGTTTATCTTTTCCTGGCATCCATTTCGGCATTAATACTGTCCACTGCAGCTCTTAGAGGAAGTCGATGGGCGCTTTGGGTGGGATGGGCTGTTGGGATATATCTATGTTCTAGTGGTCCACGTACCGACCTACCCTTTGTGGGAGCACTCACCAGTCAGGTTATCGTCGTCCTCATGATTGGATTGACTCTTCTTATGGATAGTCGTTCTGGACCATATCCTGCACTCACAGTAACTGTTTGCGATATTTCTGTATTACTCACGTATGTATCTTACAACATAACCTACTTCAACAGTGGTTCTTATAGCCCAGTGTATCTATTCTCTCTATCGCTGCTTTATCCCGTTCCGTACTTATTGGGAAGAGTGTACTTACGATCAGAGAAGGACCTCATCTATGCCCTTAAGCCCTTGTGCGTCGCGGTATCGACTCTCGTAGCGTTAATGTTGGTACAGGCGATAACTTCCATTGATCTACTCGATGTGATCGTACGCGCCTCAACTTTATCAACCGAGCGACGTCATGGTTTCTATCGCGCATCCGGCGTAATGCGTCACCCTGACGGGGCCGGCTTATTGCTGCTAACAAGCTTTCCGTTAGCCGTAGCAGCATCGCACTTGGCTCGCTTCAAGGTTGGACCACAGTGGTGGAGGTGGATGCCATGGCTTGTTGCACTCGGGATTGTGTTGACCAATGCACGGGGAGCGTGGTTCGGATTAATTGTAGCATTCACTATTTACCAATTTTTTATCCGTACTTCTCTTCGCTTACCAATTGCAACCTTGTCCGGGATCGCTCTCACTGTGATATCGCTAGCGCCGCAGTTGATGATGTCTATTCTTTATGTAATTGGTGGTGATACTGAGGATAAGTATGGTGAAGGAGGACGGATTCTTGAAATTAACGGCATAGATGAGAGGTACACAGGAACCGACCACCGGTGGTTGCTTTACAAGGTGTACGCGACACCGCTCCGGAACGCAGGCTACTTTGGATATGGCGTAACAGATGGATTCGGATTTGGACGACTTCTCGAAGACCATCTTCAGACTCACTTTTGGTCCATCGATAACTATTATATTTTCTTGCAGCTTCAGTTTGGGGTCGTGGCTCTTATTCTGTTCGTACTAATGATCATATCTGCCGTTTTTCCATTAATACGTTATGCATGGGTACAGCAGGATCACATTACCGGACCCGTATCAGGGGCTTCGATCGGATCAGCACTCGGATGCGCTGTTATCTTGTGGAGTGTCACCCTTCTCAATGACATGCGTGTTCCTTGGATGTTCAGCATGGGTTTTTCTGTTAGTTTAGGTCAATTACTGCACCATACATACTCCAGGAACAATATTGCTTATCGGAGTGCGTCGCACACCAGATACTAAGAAACGGTGGCGAAAAAGGGGGGAGTATCCGAAAACCCGGTGTGCTTCGACACGATATCGAGATTACCGGGTGGCTCTCCGGGGTATTCTAACAAACGATGTCAAACGGTCGCTCGTGGTTTAATATAACCTGGTAATCGGGTCGTTTTGAGGGCTGAAGGCCCGATTCAAGATAGCCCAGCCCAACGGGCTGGGTTTTGGCGATCCTACCACCAAAACCTCTTGGTCTCAACGGGCGATTCGATTCCAATTCATGGAATCGAATCGCCCGTTGAGACCATTGAAGTCTTGCAAAGAAGAGTATTGTAAATGTAGATGCTTGTTTACCCAGCCCGTTGGGCTGGGCTGTCTTGACTCGCTCCGTCAGAGCTCCAGACTAAGAAGAGAAGCGTACTCAATTCCGCCAGGCAGCACCGTCATGATCACTACACTCTGGGGTAATTCATTCATTTCGCCACCGTTTCTAAGGGTCTGGGCAAGAACAGATCATCACCTTTTTGTATTTGGGCTGATCACCTAGTTCCACTCGCCGTACCTTTGTCTAGCTCGATGTCGAGATTGGCTATATGGGCGAAGGACAGAATGATGCCGGTCTCTTTTTTTCTACTCATGACTTGCTGCCTTCTCGATGAGTCTCCAACTGTTCGTGTTATCAGACGACATTACACCTGCTACCTGTCTCTGCGCATCTACCTCGTTTTTACTTATGCACAAGTGCGCAGTAACACAGGTCTTCCTGTATGCTGAGATGACACCACGCACGCATTTATCAATGGTCTGCCGTTGGAAAACGGTACACGCTCAGTCTATCGCACTCATTCGTTCAGATCTCACACGGTTGGACGACGAGCGATCAGAAGGCCGATTCACACCCACTTGTCATGCTTGGACACGATCTGCCGTTGGTATACACCATCAGGACAATCTGGAGATGACCAGTTCTGTTGGGATGATTTGATTCGCATGGCTGGTAGCCTTTTTTCGAAAGTGGAGCACCTTGAAACGTTTTAGTGCCCCCCCCCGCTCTTCGATTATGTTCGGCCACTTACTCATGATTGTCTTGGTTTCACAGTTACCGCATACGCCGTAACGTTGGGAAGTCTCGATCAACTGAGGTAGCAAACACAGGTATGTGTTTTGCTTCAGACGGAAATGGACATACCCCATCTCCGAGTTATAGTACAGCTCGGCAGGAGTCTACCCCATGCGCAAGACCCGCAAGAACGACACGTCGGCTGAGAAGGTCGCTATCCTTCGGCGTCATCTGATCGACAGGGTTCCCGTCTCCGACTTTTGTGACGAGTACAAACTCAGGCTCACGCTGTTCTATCAGTGGCAGAAGCTGTTCTTCGAGAACGGGGCCGCCGCCCTTGAACTTTAGAAAGCCTCCTCCGACAGCCAGCATCAGCGGACCATCGCTGCATTGCGTGAGAAGTTCCAGC